>JAABUP010011437.1_pt1 | contig 10105 bp, 9 predicted proteins | sample 5559201 | NCBI WGS metagenome assembly JAABUP01 (sample SAMN10711887, study PRJNA513373) | rock metagenome | isolation source: Antarctica rocks | place: Antarctica | reverse complement strand
ATCTCCTGCCCATCCCTCCCCACCAACACGGCCTGCCCTTCATTCAGGGAATTCTTCAAATGTCCAATCCTCGCAAAGCGACAGTGTGCTTTGCAGAACCACTCGATGCGGAAAGGGGGCGTAGGCGTCCAGAGGAGGTTCTACACAGGATTCTAGTATCAGCACCACGAATACGAACAGGTTTATGCTTGATATGTGCGCGCTCGAAGAATGCGTACCTTTGTCCAAGCAGGCGGCGGAATGTCGATACTAGGCGCACTGGACATGCGGGCGTAGCCTTGGAAGGCGCGGGAGTTGTTGACGGAGAAGAAGAGGAGGACGTTGCGGGCGGTGTGGTAGGCTTCGGTGAGGAGGGCGAGGTTTTTTTCTTGGGTGGCCCAGGTGCACTAAGAAGGTTGAAGAGGTAGAGATCAGCATAATCCAACCGATGGATAAGTGTTCCGGTTAAGACAATATGGTCCGATTAAGATAGGAAGGGGGAAAAGGGTAGGTGCATATTGTGATAGACTATTACAAAGACAGGTCACTTACGTCACGTTGTGCAATTTCCACATTTTCAGAATTCCAGCTTTTGATCATGAAGTACCTGGTATCTAATGCATTACAGTCTCTATCGTCAGAAAAGATCCCCTCTGTTAAGCTCCTATGCAAGCTCGAATCGAAATGTGAAGGAATGAGTGAGTGAATGAAAGCTTTTCATCGACGAGCCTTACCGCCAGCTCCCAGGTCCAATGGACCACTACCAATATTAACCCCAAAGCCGCCCATCTCAGCATCTTCCTGTTTAGTAGAGTCGTATCTCGATCTAGTTTCGCTTGGACGATTATGTGGTGAGTGATTGCCATCTCTGCCTCCTCTTCCAAGCGGATTACGTCCAAGATAATTTGGAGATACCCATTTTTGATATCCTGTATTCGATGTCCATTCTTTGCCATCCCGTGGCGGGCCCCTATTAGACGGCCATTCTTTGCCGTCTCTTCGCGGATCCGCGCATTGGTGTTGATTGTGGCCTGGCTGCCCGCAATTGAAACAACTTAGATGATCTCTTCCTACACCACCAATATTCTTCTGGAAGTGTCCGCTCCGACGCTCTGGAGAATAATCCTCGGAGTATCGTCGACGAAGCGGGCTCCTGCTCCTGCGTCTGAACTCCGGAGATCTACTTCGAACTCGGGGCCGTGCTCCATATCTACCACCGTTTTCTCTTGAGATACGGCTTTCAAGTGGCATCGGTTCCTCTTTCACTGATTTGGCGCTGGCGGGGCTAATGAGTGGCTTCTCGTTAGACGTATGCCCGTTCATATCAGTACGAGCAATCTTCTCTGCAGGCTGTAACCGCCTACTGTCTGGATCATCATTAGCGTGGTGCCTCTTGTTGGTTGGCGTAGAGTTTTGTGAGGCCGGTAAGCTAGTCGACAACGCTGTATCCTTGATCTTTATACCCACCTCATTGTTAGCGCTGTTCAGGGGAAGAGGTGGCGGTGGCATCTTGACATTGGCAACGGAAGCAGGCCGTGTGATCTTTGGGGAAGCGCTTGTTGGTAACGCTGTCTGAGCTCGTGCAACGTAAGAAATTCCCTGCAGCTCCAGTTCCTCCCTTTCAAGCTCTACTCGTTGCATTTCGAGCGTTCTCTTTTTGCGAAATAGTCTCAAACGCTTCTCGCGGAGCTCAACGTCATGATAATTAGTCAATTCGAGCCAATCATTGACGTCGTTATTGACCTCGACGGGCTGCATAGTAGGAGAAAGCATGACAGTGTCTGGAGGTTGTTCACCTTCATCTGAATCGCCGTTCGCATTTCCGTTATTGTTAGCCGCAGTAGAGCGCCCGGAGTCTTTCCTTGTAGGTTTGCTCGTGGATTCCCGAGCCGCTCGTCCTTCATTCGCTGGCCTGTGAGCTTCTTTCCCGGACCTAGAACTATCTGCGGTTGCTTGACGAACAGGGAAACCTTGAGCTTCAAGGTTTTTCTTGTACTCCGCAGCCCTTCTAGAATTGTCTTCTGTCAATTTCTGTCGGTATGTTTGGATATCTTGTCTGGATTCAGATGGTTTAGAATATGCATGAGAAAGTGACGACCGACGCATATCCCTCTCGTCCTCTCTTCTATCGTAATCTCGAGCCCACTCGCGTTGCTGATCCCGACGAGGCTCCTCATGAATGGAAGGCCGCTCGTAGTCTCCCTTTTGTCCAGAATTAGATCTCTGTGGCTGTTTGTTCAAATGCGTTGTTGCTGCTTTGGTCGATGGGACTTTGTCTTGCGCATCTGATGATTTCAAATCTGCATTGGCTCCTGATCTTACAGCCAGGCTTTCACTGGAAGGCTTCCTCCACGATGATAATCTTGGCACCGACGTTTGCGCTTTCGACTCTTTAAGGGGCTGATATGCCTTGCTGACCTCATTTTGGCGTATGAGTTTCTCTCTCCTATCTTGAGTTGCTTGGTCAGCCTTTTTGGCATCTGATTTAGACATTGGAGGCGGCTTAGTCGGCGTGGAGGTACCACTATGTATTTCACCCGGCTCGGAAAGCTCGGAACCAGGGCTATCTTTCTTCGATGTTGATCGAGAAGTCTGCGTAGCTATCACATTTTGATGAGTGCCATTTGTAGCATCTAATGGCTCCACAGCCTTTAATGCATCAGCATGATTGCCATTCGTCAAACCGTTTGCTGGCTTCTGAGCATCTGCAGCACTTTGAGCCTCGGCAAACAGAAACGCGAAATCATCATTTGTAACAGTATTTCCTGAAGATCGAGCTGTGGTAGACATTCTAGATCCATCCATCTGTGTATCTGGGGGCACCTGCACTGTAGTCGCTCCCGACGCTTGTTGGCTTACTGCTTGATTCACCAGCGCACCATTTGTTTGTTTCAGTAGCTCCTGGACACCGTGCTTTTTGGCCTCACTAATATCGGAAATTTTGACAGCAGGGCTTTGTTGCCTCGATGCCGCGTTGGAAGACTTATTGGCAAGCAACTTCGCTCTCAGCTCTGCGGCACGCGTGGTACTATTGATATTGGAGGACTTGATTTCTGATGATGGGCCACCATTAGCTAGGTTGGGAAGCGGAGGTTGCGGTAGGGCAAGTGGAGAGGACGAAAGTAGGCTTGGAAGCTGACCTGGTTGGACCTGTTGAGGAGTACGTGAGGCTTGCACACGACCAGCAAAAGCCCCGTTCTGTATTAACTGTTGGCCATGTGATCCCAAGATATCCGTATCGTCGATAGTGATCATCTCATCGTCATCATCATACTCAGGCTGATGATACCCATTTTGTGCATTCTGTTGCCATGCGGTCTGATTTAAAGGTGTTCCTTGATACGGCACGCTGTAACTGAAGTTGCCTTGACCCATGTTGTGCGGCCAACCCGCTTGAGTACCCCATGGTGGGAATGATTGCTGCAAAGGTGTTCCAGGTCCAGGTGAGATCAAAGATCCCATCAAGGCCTCATAACCATTATTTGGGTTTGGTGGCGGAGACTCATGAGGTGTCCCTTGGTATCCATTGTATTGGTGAGCCATGTTTCGACCCAATTATCCAAGCTCTTTCGAAGCTGTAGTCCCATTGCCCAACGGTTTTGATGTAGCGTCAATCAGGTTCACCCTGCTCGCACAATCTGATATATCCTAATGATCAATAGTTGTTGAGTAAGAGTTGTCTAGTAAGTTCGAGTGGGGTTCAAAGGTCCAAGCTTGAAACTTCTTTGTTGACAAATATCTGCTGCCAAGCAGCAATTGGGTCGTGAATACTGTCAGCGGCACATAGGCTAGCTGTAAAGGCAGAAATCAATGACATGAAGCACAACAGATCTCTACCCGGGGTTATTTAACAGTGAGAAATAAAGCCGAGTTCTCGAGAATTCGAAATTAGCGTGACGCTATATCGTTGGGCCTAGAAAAAGGTTTACGCTAAGGGCACGGTCTACAGTCTTGGCAGCATCCCTTACAGTAAACGTTCAAACGGCAGGCACGAGAAACCGATGACGTTTTTCTCGTCAGTGGTATGGATATGTACATAATGATGAATGCCAGTGATGGATTATGGGACTCGAACTCATTCAAATCTAAGAGGCCCCTCCAGTCCGTCTCTTCAAACCAAACATTTTTGAAAGCCTCCTTGCCTTTCTAGTCGAGACTTCAGTCGAGACTGAAGCATCCTTTGGTGGATCTTGCCCGCAGCTGATGACGGGTGAAAGCGGAAAATCAAGAGAATCCTCGTAGCTTGGGGCACGAGGCGGCAAAGGAGAGCCAGTTGCGCAAGAAAGCTCTCTGTTTTGCATTCGTTCAGGCGAGCTAAACCCCATGTCCATCGAGCCTCGTTCTGTCTCGCTACCCTCGAGATCGCCCACTGGACTCAATTCATGAAGCTTATTGGTGGTTTTACTCCGGCTGGTCACTCGTCGCATGAAGGCAGCACCAGTAGACTGAGTTCTTCGTGGCGGCGTTCGCACTGGGCTTGTTGTCTCTAGAGAAAGTGGCACGGCTGAGTTGGAAGAACTTTTTAGCAGGCCAAGCTTGGCTGGCGAGATGTTTGTCGAAGTGGGAGCTTGGTTGCTGTTGAATTGGTTGATAGCGAGAGAAACACTGCGGCGTTGATGTTTGGTATTTGACTTTGTAGAAATAGACTGCCTGTTACTAACTTCGTGATTGTTAGAGCTATTCGAAACGCCTTCTTGGAAGGCGACCCAGACTCCAGTGACGAGGATCAAAGTTCTCAAAGTCTCATCCACTTCTATGGGGTATTCTGAAACAGGACCCAGCTCTGTAGGTTGCGTGTGACCGTCTACTGACGCTTCGGACAAGGAGGCTGTAGGTGTAGTGGGTTCTTGCGTGTTTGGGCTCATGGTTGGGGAGTTGTACCTGTCCGACACCTCAATTGAATGGCGGTCCAAGGTAGCAATCACCGCATGACGTCGTGAGTTGGGATTGAGTACGCTGAAGCTAAACTTCTTCTCCTCCGAGGCTGCTCGTGAACGATTTTGCGGCGTCAATATCCGCAACCCAGTTGCTTGCCTCCGTACCCATCTGGCAATCGTTCGTAGCCCATGCCTGTCAGTGGATACAAACTCGTAAGAGCCATTCGCAAGGATGGAGGCTGTCCAGGTTTGACCATAATACATCCATATTTCCACTCTGGGTTGCCCTTCTGTTTTCACCTTATCCACAATGCTGATGACTGATATGATCTCCCGTTCATCCCATCGTGCATCATCCAGCAGGTCATCAGGTTCCCGAGCATCCCAGTCATCCGTACCATATTTCTCACTGTTCACAATCACCAAGTCATCTGCGCCCAATCCAGCTTTGCCCTTGAGGGTGCGGGGCAATCGTCGTGCAACTCGCGAAGCGAATGTAACAGAAGGTAGTACTTCGAGGACTGGTGTTGGACGTGCGGTCTTTGAGAGTTTTTGGAGCTGTAATAGGATCCTTGGGCGAATATGAAAATGCTGTTTGTGTCCGCTGACCGGAGGTGGATGAGCGAATGCGTAGGCAGTCTTGGGCTTGCACCCCACGATGGACCTTCTTTTGGGGCTCAAGGAGTCTGCAATGGATGTAGGTCGTGTATTGTCATCCAATTCTGACCGCTCTTCCGGGCTAGATCCCTCATGCATAGATGATTGGCCGCTTCGTAATGACTGTGAGTATACCGATTTTGGGGTTACCGGCCGCGATGTAAGAGCGCTTGCTATGTAACTCATAGACTGAGCAATTGGACAAAGAGTAAAGCTGATATGGCCAAGTATGTAAGTATTGTCAGTCTGTTTATCACACGTGCAATGTTGGCGGTAAGCAGCTTCAGCCACGAAACCTAGGCCAGAAAGCATGGGTGCGGCCAAGAGGTCGTAAGACTGCGCCTTCCTCTGGAAACTCACGATTGCTTTCAACGTATATCAGGAGTATAAGAACAACAAAGGAACAAGAGGATAGAAGATAGAATGATCAAGGTACAAGATCCTACGGGGGCGGGATAAAGAGAAGGCCGAGCATCCAAGCCGGGGAGCTGAAACTCCGCCAGACCAACACCTTGTCAGCGAGCAGCCTCAGTCAGATGGCCTGAAAGTGGCAATCCCAGTCAGCCATACTAGTAAGCAACAAAATAAATGACACCGTTCACAAACCACAAAGGGCTCAAGAGTGTAGACTAGCCGTTGTCGGTATACAAGTCGCGAAAAACGCCGATTGAGAACAGCGCATCCTTCAACTCTCTGGGCTTCCGCCGCACGCAGCGAACTTGTGTGACATACGGCGAATCCTGTCACCTTCTCGTCATCAATCCATAACGGATCTGGCGCAGAACTCATTGGAAACCGCGGGTGATTACAATCGGATAACAATATTTGGGTAGGCACGGTAGGAAGGAGAGAAACGACCTCTCGGATTTTCGCGCTGTACGCTAGCGTCAAGACGGATCTCAAGGCTTGGCACGCTAAAAGTTTACGTCAGAACGATGTGCCATTGGTTGATGATGTCGTCCAACTCATTCAAGCTTGTCTACGACGAGACCATGCTGTGTGTCTAGAATGTAGCTCCCTCGGACTCGACTGCCCAGGCATAGCTAGTCTTCCCTCCAGGAACTACGAGAGTTTGGGTATACCTCGGCTTCTCGGGGCCGTGGCCGACAGGCGAGCTTTGTGAGGCGTAACAGAATTTTTACAGAAATCATCTAAGAGGTCGAGTGATGAAGATACACATTCGATACTACTGCGGCAGACGTTCTGATTGCTAACCCGGGGCTTCAAACATTGCCGAAGCAATTGACATCTCTCTAGTGAAAAATGTTCAACGCTTTGGGAAAATCATATCTAGAGCTCCACGATCATTGGGTCTCTCGAAGTTTCACGTGTTCCAGCAGGTAGGAACCACGAGATAAGAAATTAATATAATCCCTCGTCAAGCCATGGTACGGATAACAATTGCAATAGATCAAGATAAAGAAACATTGCTCGTATTCAATAGTAGAAAGAGGATGGAAAGAAACATCATGGCTTCGTATATGAATCCTTCCTGATTCGTGATTCTAGCATACCCCCGCAGCAACATTAGAGAGCACCGAAAAGCATTGTATTATGATTGTGCAGTACTTCCTACTTCTCATTCTCCTTTTCGTCCAAGCACACGCATTTTGCGGCAATCAGCGTGAGATCCACGCTTGGTGCAACATGCACAAAGTACTAGTCGAGTCAGTATCAAGTGCGCAGGCTAAGGATTGAAGGCGAGACTTACAGTCTTCTTGTCGTCAATGATCTCCCTAACGTTGAAGAAGTTTCGAGAAATATGCGTGATGTTTGCTGAGCGATCGAACCAGTCGCCACGAACGTCAAGCTCGACTTCATGACCATGGGATGCATGCTTGAATTAAACGGTGGACTTGGACGCGAGTACTACGAGACGGCCAAAATGAGAATCAATGACAAGAGCAAGTAGCAAATTCAATTGGTGGCTGCTGGGTCACTTACATGCGAAGTCACCTTTGACCGTGAACAAGTCCTTCCCGTGAGGATCTTCCGCGCGGAAACCCTTGTATATGGCGAAGTGCTTATTCTTCAGGGCACAGAGCTCTTTGTCGTTGATATCCGTAAACACTGCAGGATCCCGCATTAGCCAACATCGGCCCCTCATATCAATGGAAGACAATCGCTGGCGAGATCGTAGTAGTATGTCCATCACACACTAACCCTTTTCGTCGAACATTTTGCCCTTGCATTTGCATACTTCCAATCCCGCGACTGTTTTGACAGTGAAGTCGTCGCCCGTTTTCATATGAAGGGTCAAGGCATTGGGAGAGAGTTGGTCCTAGCGGAGGATTCAAAGCTATAACTAGTGCCATGGTAAATGGTAGAATGGGGAATTTACTGCAAATTGAGATGCTTCGATAGGGTATTTGGGACTATCAGGGCCTAGTCTCCATTGGGCAGGAAGCTTAGCGCCACGTGCGCCTACAGAATTCCTCAAAAGCTACTTTAATTATCAAGCACCTTAGTGGCAATGTTATTAGCCAGATCAGTCAACATGAATGCGAGATGATCTGAATTGAGCAGTAGATCTGGCATTCAAGCTCGCTCTAGACCCACCAATCATTGCAATTTCTGCTCTTCTGCAATTGCATGGTGTGACCCTCTCGATCTACAGCTCTCACAATTACGACTCATTTTGACAATTAGCTTGACCTTGAGTCTTTGCAGCCTCTCTCAGAACTTTTCAGAGACTATCGCTCTTTATTCTATCCGTGATCACTTGTGATTAAGCCTATGAGAGTACCTGGCCACTGGGCTAGGCGCGAGACCACATCACAATTCTCACGCTGGCTAGCATTCTCTGATATCGAAGAATGTTTTGAGGTACATTTCTAAGACTTCATTATCACGAAAATCATTCTTGACAGGCTATAAAATGCACCCACCTTGTCTATCCCGGTACTTCCCTTGAGATGATGGTAGCACTTACCGTCGCGGCGCCAACCGCAAGACGCATGACTAAACGCTCAGGCACGACAATTAGCATGGCGAGTCGTCGCAATTGCCAATGTGGATGTTGAAGATTTAGGCTGCACATGCCTGTTGTCTTGAATTTGGGTCTACTTCAGACCATACCGTTAGCAGCGTTCCTTTCTCTACTTTTCGTTGTTCGAGGAAAGCCACTATACTTTCTGGCAGTCACGATGAAGGTCATCCTTCAGGCTCTACTCTTCTCATACTTAGTCCTTGTCATCACTTCGTTCCCTAGCTTACCGTCACTTACACTACCTGCATCACCTTCCATACCTTCAGGCATCTTCCAAAATGCAGGACACGTTATGCTCAGCAATACGACTAACGTGACCAGGTAATCCAATTGACTATTCTCCGTTCAATTTATATTCCTTATACCTTCCCCAGTCTATTTAATCTATCTCGTGGTTTTCGCACCTTTCACGTTCCAGGGACCGACACCATCATATACCTTATCTTAGGCATGCCTGTTGATTGGAGTTCCTTGCTCGGCCTTCTATTAGTTTCACAAAGTGTAGTTTTCGAGGAGCTTGAGTATTACAGCGAGGATACTGGGCTACCAATCGAGCCTCAACGCGGTGGAGGCTACGCGCAGAGCTTTGAATATACTTTTTTCGATGGCGTCAACATCAGCGTCACGAATGAGAATGCCAAGTTGATCACTTTGGGAAATATGCGGGACCTTCTTCATGGATTGAGAGTTTACCTGGCCGATGGATACCGGAGTTACGCATGCGCTTTCAAGTTTTCTGCTGGCCGAGAAATGATTGGGAAGGGAATCATCGAGAGTGAGGCGGATAACAAGGCAGGACATTAATCCTAATCTCTGAGCCCTGAAGCTGCATTGCAAGCACTCACTGGGGTGACTGACGCTAAGGCAGCATGAGGGGACATACCCTGTGTGTATCTTTCTCAGTAAGCCTTGAGGCTTGCAGAGAACATCTGCATTGGGAACGACTCTCGTGTAATGTGTCTGCGGGGCTCTACTCTACTCCGTTGCACCAGCACCTCCGTGATTTAACAATCCTTAGATACTTACTTTGCACTTTTTGGGTCTGTATTTGGCTTCATCGCGCGCGCCAAAGTCCAAGAACATAGACCACTTTGTGGCTTATCACTATCTCAACAATGACCACGTCAACGTTCACAAGCATCCCCGAGGAGACTCGGAGGGAGATTGCCAAATACGTATCTCCACGAGATGCAAAGACCTTACGCCTAGCTTGTGGAAACTGGGAAATCGTTGCCACGGAGCGAATCTTTGGATCTGCACATCTGACATACTCTGAAGACAGCGTCCTGCGGCTCTGGAGGATATCGCAGTGGGCTCCTCTCAAGGCATGTATTTGACATCTACAATTCGAGATGTGTGCGTGGATTGTGCCACGGGAGGTAAGCCGAGCCACGACGAGGCAAAAATGATACGCATGCTAAGCAGTCTGAAGGATACTACCGTACCACAAACAGTCTCGAAAGTTGTTCTGCGCACCTGTGGTCGAGCCGTCCAATCTACCAATCTGCACTCGGTATTACGCTCGCATTTTCCACGTCTAGCTACTCCAACAACACTCAAATCAGCGTACGTGCCAGCGAATGGCAGGCTGAGATGATTTCAA
>JAABUP010011435.1_pt1 | contig 10106 bp, 11 predicted proteins | sample 5559201 | NCBI WGS metagenome assembly JAABUP01 (sample SAMN10711887, study PRJNA513373) | rock metagenome | isolation source: Antarctica rocks | place: Antarctica | reverse complement strand
CGCCCGTCGTCCCGTCTGCGGTCGCCCCGCCCGTGCTGCCGCCGCGCCCGACGCCGCTGCGTCACCAGCGCCCTTTCCTCCCCCCACGCGCCCGCTCCGCCTGAGTTCACTTTTGTGGGGTACACCCTTGCGGTCCAAGCACGAGCGCACACGACGCTTTGACAGCCGCCGCCGCCGATGATACACTACGCCTACGGTATCCAAGGTCTAGACATCAGTGGATGATGTCGTGGCGATATTGTGTGACAGGGCGGGTGGCCGGTGTGACGACCGAAGAGATTAACCCACGAACGGTTGATATTGATGTCTTGCCTACGGGTGAGATTTTGCGCCGCATCAATGAGGAGGACGCTCTCGTCGCCGGGGCCGTGGCCGCTGAGCTGGCAGTGATCGAGGTCGTCGTGGAGCGGGTCGTGGTCGCCTTCAGACAGGCCGGACGGTTGATCTACGTGGGAGCTGGGACCAGCGGACGCCTAGCAGTTCTCGACGCGGCGGAATGTCCACCGACGTATGGGACACCTCCGCACCAGGTACAGGCATCCCTAGCGGGCGGGATGTCGGCGATGACTCAATCAGCCGAGGCGGCCGAGGATGATGAGGCGCGGGGCGAGAGTGAGATTATCGCGCGCCGTGTCGACGCGCGCGATGTCGTGCTAGGCGTCGCTGCCAGCGGTCGCACGCCCTACGTGGTCGGCGCCCTGCGCGCGGCACGGTCGCGTGGGGCGTGTACCGTCGCCCTCGTTGGCAAGCGTGATGGTCCGGTCGCGGCGACTGCCGATCTCGTGATCGCGCCGGACACCGGCCCTGAGGTGGTCACCGGCTCGACGAGGATGAAGGCCGGGACGGCCCAGAAGCTGGTGCTCAATATGATTTCTACGGCCGCGATGATCCGGACGGGGCACACGTACGGCAACCTCATGGTCGATATGCAGACGAGCAACGCTAAACTGCGCGCGCGCGCGCGGCGCATCGTGGCTCAGGCCACCGATGCGCCGCTTGCCGTGGCCGCCGATGTAATCGAGCAGGCCGACGGGGAGATCAAGACGGCCATCATCATGTACAGAACCGGTCACAGCGCAGCGGACGCGCGGCGGATCCTGGCGCGCGCGGGCGGTGTGGTCCGCTTGGTCCTCGCGTCGGATACGCCACCGCCGAGCAGCAAGGCATAAGGGGAGCGGAGGGGTAGTGCGCCGCCCACTCACGCCATCAGCCTCTGCCAGAGTTGCGCGTTCCCACCAGATGTCTTGCGGCAAGCGCGGCAGCCGCCGCCGGACGCTGGACGACGACCACCTCGCCTAGGGGGCGCCGCCGCGCCAGGCGCTCCACGACCATTCCTCTGTAGGTGGGCTCGTGGGTCAGGAGGCCGCCAGCCAGCGCCACGGGTAACAAATCCGGATAATAGAGCTTATCGCCGACCGTCAGGGCCACCAGGGCCAACTCATCAGCCCCGCGTTCCACGATATCCCCCGCTACCGTATCGCCGTTCTGGGCGGCGGCGAGGACGAGCGGCGCCAACCGCGCCACCGTGCCGATGTCCTCGTGCGGGTACATCCGTCCAATCATATCCTGGGGGTGTTTGAGCCGCCACTCCCGCATGACACCGTCGAGGAGTGACGTTGCCGGTCCGCGCCCGTCGGCGGCGCGCGCCGCCGCGATGAGGCCTGCGTGACCGAGAGCGTATCCGCTGCCCTCGTCTCCCAGCGCGGACCCCCACCCACCGGCCCGCACCTTGACCCTGCGGTCGTCGCAGCCCAAGGCGATCGAACCCGTCCCCGCGATTAGCGCCACCCCCTGTGCGTTCTCGAGAGCGCTCAAAACGAGCGCGGCGTCGTTGGTGAGCTGAACAGTGTGGGCCACTCCCTGCAGGCATGGGAGCAGTGCGGTATGGTCGGGCGTGCGATCGACGCCAGCAAGGCCAATCCAAGCCACCCGTAGCGGTAGCGTACACCGGGCCATATGGGCAGCGGCCACCAGAGCCTTGTGCACCTCGACAATCGACCGATCTAGGCCGCGAGAGGTGACATTGGCGCCGCCCGCCGCTCCCCATCCACGTTCCTGCCCCGCGGCATCCACGATGACGGCGAGCGTCTTGCTGCCTCCGCCATCAACCCCTGCATAGAGTGCTTCCTCATCTGTCATCGCCAATTTCTCCTGGATCGGTGGCCAAAAGCGGTGGCTGATGGCCCCTGCGGCTGCGGTTCACTGTCGCAACAGCCAGTGCCGCCGCAGGAGCAGTATATGGTCCACTAAGCCTATCCAAAAAACAGTCAGAGAGGCTTATGCAGCCGCTGAGAGCGTGTTTAGGCACTTTCTGGATAGGCTGTAACCCGGACGAGGGCGTTTCCTAACCGGCCGCCGGATGGTGTAGGCTGACCTCGTGGGCGCGGTCTGGTCCCCGCGCCGAGGAGGTCAGCCCATGGTCCCAGTTCCGTCCATGTCCACGGCCCCGGTCCCGCCCCTAGCATACCAGCGCGCCGTCGCCAAGCGCGGCCCCGCCCTGCACATCGACGCGCTCACGCTGGTGACGCGGAAGCGTCAGGATTCAGAACACAATCGGGCGGCGGCGTGTGTCAGCCTGCGATGCTGTCCGTCTGATCGTGCCTACGCGGCCTGCAACACGGCGCGCACCAGACCAAGCCAAATGAGGTGTCCCCAAACAGCAACATAGTTGTGGCCGAAAAAACGATGCCGTTGAGGCCGTCGTAAGGCGTCGGTGGAGCTTCGATCGCATGCTTTTTCGGCCACGGGTACGTTCTTGATCGGGGACGGGTCATTTGGCTGAGTTTGCACAGCGGGTCTCGGCGAGGAGCAGGGCGAGGTCGTCGGTGGTCACGGGGCTGTCTCCTTTACCACTTTTACTACGTAGCGTCAAGGACCTATCAACAGAAGTATAGACCCGCAGGGGTGCGTGTGTCAACAGGTGTGGGCAGCGGCGTTACACCGTGCCCGGTGGCACGGGTGCTTAGGCGTGCGGGGTGCGGAGGGCGAGGGCGAGGCCGGCGAGGAGGGCAAGGAGCATGAGGGTAAGGAGGAGGGCGAGGGTGACGCGATTAGCGTCGGTGGGGCCAGCGGCGAGCACAGCGAACGGGCCGAGGACGCCGCCGAGGATGAGGGCGCTGCTGGCAAGGGCGCGTGACGGCATGAGGTGTCCTCCTGAGAGTCTCTCCTCCACGTGTACACGGAGGGGAGAAAGGTGCAGGCGAGGTGGGCAATGTGCGCTGGACCGCTCATGCGGGCGGCGCGTGCGCGCAACGGCCAAGCGGCCGGGGGAATGGGGGCTGCGGCCCGGCAGTGATGGGATGCGGGCGGGAAACGACAGGCATAAGGGGTGACCACACCGGCGTCCCCAAAACGGCGTGTCCACCCCCTACTAACCACCAGGATAGCGGCGGTGACAGGGCGCGCGCATGATGTGAAACTCACCTTCTACACTCAACACAACAAGCAAAAGCGGTGCATGAAGGGCCTGTAGGGGGCTGACGTGGCCGTAGGTGGGCGCTTAGGCGCTGTGGTGGCCCGCTGGCGGGCGTACGGGGCGGTGTGGTGGCCGCTGGCGGGCGTGCAGGGCGGTGTGGCTCCCCCCTTGTAAGGCGTCAGATTAAGTGCGCCGATGTCACACCTACAGCGGCGGGAAACGTCATATTAGGTGCGCCGATCCTGCAGAAACGTCGAGAGTGCGTACTTGACATTGGCACCCGAGCGGGTAGGCACGGAACGGGGTGCAGAGACAAGCGCTCGACCTCGTACGGAGCGTCATCCATACCGCGCCAGCTGACCATCAAGGCGTGGCGGTGTGGCATGTCTCCACCCTTCAGCGCGTTACCAACGTCAAGTACGCACTGTCGAAACGTCACAGTAGGTGCGCCAATCCGCACAGCACGTGTCTGTCGTCGGCGGCGTTGCCGGAGTGGAGCGGAGGTATTTTTACGCTCAAAAAGAGGGTCACAGGTGTAAGAATGCATATAACGTGCGCCGGCTCCACACCTGAATCGGCGCTGCGGGGCGCATAACGTGCGCCGATTATCGCACATAAGATGCGCTGATCCTCCCGTTGTCGCGCCTAAGGTGCGCCGGCCCGCGCAGGAGAGCATCCCCGCTGGCGTGCGCTCAGAGCGCGGGCGAGGACTCGCTCAGGTGTGGTGCAGCCCCATCGAGGGGAAGTGGGGGCAGGCCGTGGCGGATCGGCGCAGCTTCTATGCGACGGCGGGCGCAGGTTATGTGCGACACGGCGCATCTTATGTGAAATCTTACACCTAGTGTGCCGGCAGCGATACCGTGGATAGGACGTAAAGACGTAGAGTAGAAAGGATCGGCCCATGCCTCGTTTCGCCCGCCCGTGCCACGCCGCCGTGTTCCTGGCGGCTGGCCTCCTGGTCAACTCTTCCCTCCCGCGCGCCGCGCACGCCGACATCGGCGGCTGCCGCTCCGATCCGGTCGTCGCGCTCTCCAATGGGACGGTCGTGGACCTCTCCGCCGCCATCGCCGCCGACGCGGCCGACGTGCAGGGGGTGGCTTACACGCTGCACGTCCCGGCGGGGCTGCGCGCGGTGAGCGTCGCGCCGAGCGGGGGGCCGCTCGGCCCCAAGGAGACGATCGCGGTGGTGGCCGACGACGCGCCGGGCGTCTACGACAGCGCCACGGTGGTCACGACGATGACGCGGGGCGTGACGGTGACCGCGACCACTACCTTGATCGCGGCGACCGGCGCGCCGCTGGCGACGGGCACGGCGAGCGGCTTAGACCGGCAGACTTTGCGTGTGCATCTCGTCGCGTGACGCCCTGTAGCCCGACGACGACACCGGAGGAGATAGGCCTTGCGACGCCCCGCGCGACGCCCCCTCAGGTCCGTAGCCTGCGGCCCGCAGCGGGCGGCTGGCTCAAGCGGCGCGGTGGGGGCTAGGGCCGCCGCTCGGCAGGACGAGCAGGCCCTGTATGTGCGCGCCTCCTTCTAAGGGGGGCCCGTGGGCCCGGCCCCCGCTAGTGCGGCGGGTGACCAGTCCGCTAGTGCGGCGGCGAGACGATCCGGCACCCCTGCGACGCCCCCGGGCCGGCCACCCGCCGCGCGATCTCTGGGGTCGCCCCCCACGGCCCGCCTCCGCCTCCGTGCCGGGCTCTCGCGCCTCTGGCCGCAGCCGTTGGTGGGGGCTGGGACGGTGGGGTGCGCGCTGCTGACCCTCGCGGCCCTCTGGTGGCGCGCGCCCGGCAGTTCCAGCGGTTCCAGCGGTTTCAGCGCGCCAGCTGCGGCCCTGGCCGTAGTTCTGGTGGTGGCCGTCGTCGCGGCCCATCGCTTCCCACTCGGGGGGCGCGGGCGGACGAAGCTGGGGCTCGCCAGCGTGCCGTATTACCTGATGGCGGCGCTGCTCCCCGTGCCGCTGGCCGCGGCCGCGGCGGGGCTCGGCGCGCTCGGGGGCGACCTCGCGGTGCGGCGGGCGCGCGGCCTGCTCGCGGGCGACATCGCGAGCCAGGTGGGGCGTCGGGTCGTGGTGGTGGCCCTGGGCGCGCTGGTAGCGCACGCGGGGGCCAGCGGGGCCGGGGCTGCGGGGGGGGCGGGGCAGGCCGACGCGCTGGCCCTGGTCGCCGCGGCGCTGATCCTGGGGGCGGGCGACATCGTCACGGCGCCGCTGGTCCTCTCGCCGATGGGGGCGGGACCGCCACTGCGCGTGATCGCGGCGGTGGCGCGGGAGGCGGCGCCGGCGGAGGGGGCGCAATACCTGGTGGGGCTGCTCGGGGCGCTCGCGGCGGCGCGGGACAGCTGGGCGGTGGGGCTACTGGTGGTGCCGACCGCGCTGGTCTACCTGACCGCGCGCGCGCTGGGGCGGGCCGAGGCGGCGGCGCGAGCGTTGGAGCACCAGGCGACGCACGACGCGCTGACCGGGCTGCCCAACCGCGCGTTGTTGCAGGAACGGCTGGGGCGGGCGCTGGCCGACGCCGCCTCGGCGCAGGGGGACGACGCGGTCGCGGTGCTGTTCCTGGACCTGGACCGCTTCAAGGTGGTCAACGACAGCCTGGGGCACGCGGCGGGCGACGCGTTGCTCGTGGCCGTGGCGGGACGGCTGGCGGGCTGTGTGCGCGGGGGGGACACGGTGGCGCGGCTGGGCGGGGACGAGTTCGCCGTCCTCCTGGCGGGGCGGGGCGCGGAGGGAGAGGCGACGCGGGCGGCGGGGCGGATCATCCGGGCGCTGGAGGCGCCGTTCCGGCTAGGGGGGCGCGACGTGGCGACGGCGACGAGCATCGGCATCGCCGTGGGCGCGACGGTGGCGACGGCGACGACGGCGGGGGACCTGCTGCGCGACGCGGACGTGGCGCTGTACCGGGCGAAGGCGGGGGGGCGGGGGCGCTACGCGGTGTTCGACGCGGCAATGAACGCCCACGCGCTGGAGCGGCTGGAGTTGGAGGCGGAGTTGCGGCGCGGGCTGACGCGGGGGGAGTTCGCGGTGTACTACCAGCCGAAGGTGGAGCTGGCGACGGGACGCCTGGCCGGGCTGGAGGCGCTGGTGCGCTGGCGGCATCCGGCGCGGGGGCTGGTCGAGCCCGACGCGTTCATCCCGCTGGCCGAGGAGACGGGGCTGATCGTGCCCCTGGGGCAGTGGGTGCTGGAGGAGGCCTGCCGGCAGGCGCGGCGCTGGGGGGCGGAGGGCGCGGAGGGCGCGGGGGGCGGGCCGGCCGTGGTGGTGAGCGTGAACCTGTCGGCGCGGCAGTTCGCGCAGCCGGCGCTGGAGGAGGAGGTGGCGCGGGCGCTGGCCATGAGTGGGGCGGACGCGGGTCAGGTGCAGCTGGAGATCACCGAGGGGGTGGCGATGGGGAACGCGGAGGCGACGGTGGAGACGCTGCGCCGGCTCAAGGGGCTGGGGGTGGGGCTAGCGATCGACGACTTCGGGACGGGCTACTCGTCGCTGGCGTACCTGAAGCGGTTCCCGGTGGACGCGCTCAAGATCGATCGGGCGTTCGTGACGGGCGTGCGGCGCGAGACGGCGGACGCGTCGATCGTGGGGGCGGTGGTGGGGCTGGGGCGGGCGCTGGGCTTGGCGGTGGTGGCGGAGGGAGTGGAGACGGCGGAGGAGGCGGCGTAGGTGTGCGCGTTGGGCTGCGCGCTGGGGCAGGGCTACCACTTCGCGCGGCCGCTGCCGCGGGCGGAGGCGGAGGCTTTGGTCGTGCGCGCGGGCGCGGGCGGGTGGTACGAGCATCCCATCGTCGCACACGCGTAGCGCGTAGGGCCCGGGGGCTGCGGGCCAGCGCGCTCAGACGCGCCCCGTGGCGGTGGTGGTGGCGGCTAGGCGGGAGAGGGCAACGATGGCAACAAAGGCGAGGCCGGTGGCGGCGTCGAGCAGGAGGGCGGCGGCGTCGAGCAGGAGGGCGGCACGGGAGTGGATGAGGGGAGCGAGGGCGAAGGCGATGCTGACGAGGGCGAAGGCGATGCTGACGAGGGCGAAGGCGATGCTGACGAGGGCGAGCAGAACAATGACGGCGCGTTGGCAGCGGGGGAGGGAGCGGAGGGGGCGACGGACGGCCAGCCTCGACGTGCTCTCCTGGGAGGTACCGTGCAGGGCTGAGGGGCAACCGGCCACGCGTTTACCCCAGGAGCGCGCCGCCGGCCGCCGGAGGCAGTGTAGCACGCCGGGACGTGAGCAGCGTGGGTCTCGGGGGCGGCTGTAAGGAGGCACATAAGATGATATTGGTGGCGAAGTCGTTTCCAGGGTCGTGTCCGTGCGTGAAAGTAGGCAGATGGTGAGCATGGTCACAGGTACTATGTGACTTCGCCAACAATATCATTAAGTGCGCGGGTCTCATACCTGAATCGAGGTCGATAGGCACATAACATGCGCCGCTAATCGCATATAAGGCGCGCCGATCCGTCAGACCTCTGCACGACGGCACGGGCGCTGGCTTCCCGTTGATACAAGCCTGTCCGCCCCACTGGATCATGTGCTGGGTCCTGTCGCGTGCGGCTATGCAGGCATAGCCGTTCGGCCACCAATGTCACGTACGCAGTCTCCAGAGGACGGCGCAGGGTATGTGCGCAATGGCGCACTTTATGTACCTCCTTACAGCACAACTCGGGGCAATTCAACACAGCACAGCTCGGGGCAATTCAACCCGGGTAATTACGGAAGCGATGGCGCTACTTTACTTTGCCCCCGGTGTCACGTTCCGTAACACAAGGTCCACACAGGGGCGATCTCGCGCTGAGACCGCCCCTGTGCGGGTGATCGACCGCGGGTGTGGGCGGCGTGGCCGCAACGACAACGACTAGAAACCGGTGGTCCCGTGCGGGGTCCCATTGCCGGTGGGGCCGTCATAGCCGACCGCGCCGGTGCAGAGGTAGATGCCGCCGCAGCTGCCGTTGCTGCCGGAGGTGACGTCGAACAGGCTGCCCGCGGGGCTGGTGTACGACGCGGACCCAGAGGTGACGCTGGCGGCGTTGCCGGCCAGGGCGTAGACGCTGGCGATGATGGGGGAGGCGACGCTGGTGCCACCGAAGACCAACCAGCCGCTCTGGCCCTTGGAGGCGTAGCTGTCGTAGATGGCGACGCCGGTGGCGGGGTCGGCCACGGCGGACACATCGGCGATGGTGCGCTTGGCGCATCCGGGGTCGGTCTGCCAGGAGGGCTTAGGCTCGTAGGCGCTGCAGCCGCTGCCGGCGCCGCTCCAGACCGTCTCGGTGAACCCGCGCGCGCTACTGTCGCGGGTCAGGGTGGTGCCGCCGACGGCGGTCACAGAGGGGGACGCGGCCGGGTACTGCGGGCCATAGCCGCTGTCGCCCGAGCTCGCCGTGATGGCGATACCGGGGTGGGTATAGTGCGCGTCGTAGGTCGACACATCGCTGCTGGACTCGGAGCCGCCGTAGCTGTTGCTGATCGCGGTAGCGCCCAGGCCGGCCGCCGTGTCCACGCTCGCCGCGAGATCCGCGTTGCTGGCGCTGGAGGCCTCGACGAGCAGGATGTGACAATTCTGGCAGATCGCGCTGACCATGTCCAGGTCGAGCGCGATCTCCTGGCCCCAGCCGCTGTTGGCCGTCGGGTAGGAAGCGCCCCCCGTCTGGTTGACTTTACGGAAACACCCGTTGGCTGTCGTACAGGCCGAGAGCCCGAAGTGGCTGCGGTAGACGCCGAGGTCGGCTTCGGCAGTGGGGTCGTCGTAGGCGTCGACGATGGCCACGGTCTGCCCACTCCCTGCGGTCAATGACGGGAGACTGTACGCCTTCTGTAGATCAGTCGGATAGTAGCCACCGATGACCCCTCCGCCTCCACCAGGCTTGCCAGCGGAGCGGAGGACGAGGATGGCGTGGCAGCGGGCGTAGCCGACAGGGACCGTCCCGCAGACCGGGACGTGCTGGGCGGACACCCCAGTGGCCGCGTGCGTGGTGGCGGGTGTACCCGCGAGGGCGAGGAGAGACAGGGCGATCATGCCCAGGGCGCTGGCGAATCGTTTCAACGGTGGTCTCCTTGTAGATGATGCTGTGATCGTGTCGTGGCGAGATGGCTGGCGCGGCGCGTCCGCGCGCTATGCGGGGAACGGCCGTGGCCCTACCGTTCTCATGGGGGGCGTCCCGCGGCGGTGCCGACGGGGGGCGATCACCGTATGCGTTGAGCACGGCCAGGGGAAGGGTGACATCTACGTGCAGCACCGAGGTAGCCCTTCCCCTGGCGAGGTCTGCGCCGGCCGTGGTTAGCGCGTCTTCTTCTTGTTGCTATCGCCACGGCCGAAGGCGCGGTGGCCGATGACGACGCGCACGGCGACATAGGCGTCGCCCGCCGGACCAGTGGCGACGGCGGATATGTGAACGCGCTGGCCGGGGGCGAGCGCGGCCAGGGCACCAGGGGTGAGGGTCTCGGAGATGGTCACGGTGGCCGTGACACTCTGTGTGACGGCCTGGTGGCCCTGGAGTTGGAGCACCACGGCGTCGCCGGCGACGGAGGCGACGGTGCCCTGGAACTGGCGTATCCTCTGCGGGAGGGCATGGGTGGCACCCGCGTCGTGCCCACCCTTCTTGTGATGCGCACCGACGCTGGCTAGAGGGGCCGGGGGAGCGGCGTAGGCGGCCAAGCCGGCGGGGGCGGCGGCCAAGGCTAGCGCGGCGGCCAGCCCGAGCGCGAGGGGTCTGTGGC
>JAABUP010011434.1_pt1 | contig 10108 bp, 6 predicted proteins | sample 5559201 | NCBI WGS metagenome assembly JAABUP01 (sample SAMN10711887, study PRJNA513373) | rock metagenome | isolation source: Antarctica rocks | place: Antarctica | reverse complement strand
TGAGACATTGAGGTTTTGGGACGTTTTTGGGAAGGGAAAGGGGGGTGGTGGGGTTGGGAGTGGGGGTGGTAATGTGGGACGGGGAGGGATTGTGGAGGATTGGGGGGTCATTCGGTGAGCCTGGTCATGAGAAATGAAAGCGCGGGCTTGATGTGACGTTCAAACGGGCAGCGAAGGCGCTGGTAGGCGTTACCTCTTGTGACTCTGTAGAGACACCCAGTAGGTGTGGTATGCAAAGCCATTGGGTCTCACACGGAGGGAGCCTCGAGTGATTGTTGATAGGCTGGCGTCCGTGCACATTTCATCGTTTCTTTTCCGTGGGTATCTTTTCTAAGTACGCCATATGCTGCAGCAGAACCATTCCATCAGATAGCTCAGGCGCGATTACGCCGCGGGTTTCTTGCCACGCCCCCACAAGCCCCGTCATGATCTCCGACCTCATCACCGCTTCCCCTGCTGCACAAACGCAGCAAAGAACTTCCGAAACATCAACACGTCCGCCCCCTCAATACTTCCCATATAAGCCTTCACGCTCTCCTCCCCCGCCCCCAAACCCCTCAACTCACCCTGCAACTGCTGCCTATACGCCATCCCCACCTTCCGCAAAATCGTCCATTGCAGCGCCCCAGCCTCCAGCAACACAGCCGGCAGCGGCGCCAACTGCGCGAGCACGAAAGCGTCGAAACCGGGTAAGGAGGGGGAGGGAACGGCTTCCGGACCGGCGATATCGGGACCGCCCCAGATGGCCGTCATTTTCGCCAAGGCGCTGAAAGCCAGACGAGCGGATTGCGGGTCCGCGGGGTCGCACGCGAAGCGCGTGAGGGTACTGAGGAAGAGGTCGAAAGTTGCTTGGTTGGATGGGGAGACGAGGACGGAGGCGAGGTCGTTGTTGAGGATCATGAGGATGAAGTTGAGGTATTGCTGTTTCAGCTCGCGGAGTTGGACTTCGTCGTCTGTGCCGGCTGTGGGCTGGGCGAGGCCGGCGAAGACTTGGTGGAGTAAGGGGGAGAGGAGCTGGTCGAGGATGGAGAGGATTTCGGTTTTGAAGCCGTAGACTACTTGGCCGAGGGTGCGGAGGAACATGGCCATTTCGTCGTTGGAGGAGGCGGAGGAGAGGAGGCCGTCGATCCAGCGGGGGAGTTGCGAGAGGATGCGGGAGCCCAGGACGCCGAGATAGCGCGAGAAGGCGGTTCGGGCGGCGTTACGAACGTCGAAAGACTGTTTCAGCGCTTCGAGGGCCGTGATGGTTGCTTCGCTGGCGGTCATGAATTCACTCGAGACTTCGTGGGGCGGCGGGTGCCCTGCCTTGACACCTGGCATCCAGTCGGAGAAACCGTACGCGAGACTGCCAAAAGCCATTATGACATGATGGATCTGCAAAACTGCCCTTGCATCGCCGCTTGCGCCTGCTTGTAGGTGGTTTCGAAGGTCGTCCGCTAACGGATCGATGACTGACTTCGCGATCGCGACCTTCGTCTCCAACGGTACGGCGGACGTAGAGGCCACCGTGCCGACTGCCTCGAAAAGGAAGAGCTGGCTGTTGAAGGCGGCGTTCGCTGACTGCCCGTCATCATCGCTGGAAATGTCATCCTCGTCTCGATCCTCGGGAAGCTCTGCCTTGATCGCGAGCAGGTCACTGATGGCCTGCACGACCGTCTGGGCAACATCGCCAAGCTGTGCACGTAGATGTCTTACGAAGCGCTGAAACAGATACCATGACCGGAGGCGTACCTTGCCGTGATCGCTGTGCACGAAGCGCACGAAGCTCTCCAGTACCTTTGAAATACTAGCAGGGTGGTGTTCGAAGAATTGCACGTAGCGTACGCAGATCTCCATATATTGCAGCTGCACCGCCGGATGTGGATGAGTGGCAAGGTCCGCGTCGACCATCTTCGCCATCATCTCCTGCAAGCGTTGCGAGGCAGTCGACGATGGCGTGCTTTTCGCATACATGCCTCCATTCCTGAGGGCAAGCTCGCCAAAGAGATACATCTCGTGCATTGCGAGGTCCAGGTCCCGCCAGTTCGGCTTGTCATTCGTGTCGAGGCGTGCAAAGGTGCTTGCGACGACATCTGTCAAGACATCGAGGTACAGTTGTTCATCGACAGCCGCGACTGTCTGCTGTAGTACGTGCAGCCGCTTCCGCAGATCCTGAAACTCGGCTTCGTCAGTGGCATCATCTTCGTCACCCCAGCTGGCCGTCTCGTCAAATTTCATCTTGGCCACGATGGCGTTGAGGATCGGTCGCAGCATGCGGTCGTACTGAGCTGGCGGCACACCCCTCGACTTCACGTTCTTCCTCAACAGTGTAAGGAGGTCCGTCATCGATGGGATAACAGCCGAGCAAATCTCGTCGTACTCATCCGAGAAGAGCCGTAAGAGGAAGGGCATGAAACTCCGCAGCAAGTCTTCCGCACTTTCTCGCATCTGCGTCTCTACGTTTTCCGCATCGATGGCTTTGACAATGTCGAACATGACGTTATTGACCAGCTTTGCCACTGTCTCAGCCAGGTCCGTGTCGTACTCCGGTGTATTGCGCATTTGTGACAAGGCCGGTGTAGCAAGGAGCTGCCCGACCATACTCTCTAGGTTGAGGTACCCAATTAGCTGGATCTTGTCGTTGGGTGGCATCTTCTTGCCAACAGTCTCCGTAAATGTATCGATGGCTGCGCTTCGTGCCTTGGCCTCTTTGCTGGCTGAGTCGAAGCTACCCTGCTGACCAGCCAGCTCAAACAAAGCACCCCGAACAAATTTATCGAGCATCACACCAACATCGATCCAGCTGACCCATTTCGCAATGGTCCGGAGACACATCTCGGTGATGACAAGATCAATCTGCTGCCACCGTGACAAAATCTCCTTCCATGCCACGATGACTTTGCTGACGTCCCGCGCCCGAACTAAGTCCTTGAGGTCGTTGTGCCGCTTCTGCTCATCTGGAGTCCGAGGGATCATCACATCTGCGATCTCGTCATGCACCGAGCCAACTATTCTCAGATACATCACAGTAGCCGCAGGATTACTCGTGCCGATCTCCGAGCTATCGCCAGCTAAGCTTCGAAAATCGTCGAAAAAGCTGGTCCATTCGGCGGCGTATAGCGAAGTGAAAAGGTATGTGACGGTCTGGGTGAACTTGTTTTGAATACCGGGGCTGTCCAAGTCTGTTGAACCCGGCGTGTACCATTGCCTGACATACCCGAGCAGGTTGTTCTTGACGTAGACAAGGTTCTGCTGGTCCAACCGTTGTGTCTGCACCGCATTGTTGACCACCTCCAAGCATACCAACCTCACTACCTCCGAGGGCGCTGGTGTTCGTGTGAACAGCGTCAGGCAGACCTGCCATCCGCTGGGCTCTTCTCGTAACCGGTGCAGGAAGTCGTAGGCCTGTGACTTGAGTTGCTGATCGGTCCGCGGATCGAAGGCGATTCCGATGGCTTGCTCTACCTGAGCGTCCATCTTTGAGAAACTCTAAGGGAGGGAGGAGTCTCGGAGGATATCGTGATTGTTCCACCTTCGTTCGCAGCATGCGTCCATGCCGCGGCCTCCGCCTGTCCTATTGACACATATTCGCTGTATTTTGTCTTGTCGGTGAGTCACGAGATGTTTGGTTTCTAGTGCGAGCGATCAAGAGGGACGAGCGAGATGGAGAAGAGTGTCCGTGTCTCCTGAGTGTGTCGGGTATTGTGCGCGGCTAGTGTCGAGGATGGGGATGGGAGGATGTTGGACGGAACAGGAGTGAAGTTGAATAATTGAGGTTGTGTCAACACCTCACGTGCCCCACTTCTAAAACGCTGTGAGGAGTGAGGGCACCCATGTCACCAAACGACTATATGCTGAACGGGACGTGAACATTACAACAAGAGGCTGCTGATTCAAAATGGGATACATGTACACAGAGAAGCCGTTAGTGACCGCTAAAGCTGCCCATGGACGTCGGCGTAGGCCCGGACGCTCTCCGGTACAGCATATCAATCATCTCGCATCCGGAACCCTCCCATCGCCACCACCCCCAAACCGATCCCTGAGCTGTTGTCTCGTCGACGGCATTCCCATCCCCTGACTCGGGCCGGCACCGCCATTCAATTGCGTGAATGCCACCGTCCGCGGCGTCATAGGACTCATCCCTCCACCCCTCCCGCCAAAGCCCGGTGTATTGGGCGTCTTGGGCAGGTTCAGAAACATCTGCCGGTTGCGCTCCCAGATCTCTTCGCGCGAGAGCTCGTTATCCGGGCTGTACTCATTCACGCGCTTGAGCTCGATATCCGACTGCTTGTGGGCCTTGCGCTCGGCTCGCTCGGCTGCGGTGGGCCACATGGAAACCACCGACCAGATGAAGTAGCAGGAGAACAGGGCACTGGTATCGATTGTCAGTCTACTACCGAATAGCCGGTCCTTCTTTGCGAGCCAGACTTACATCATAACGCACGTCACCCCGAACACCGCTCGTGCCTGCATGCAGAAACCATAGTTCGCCGGATCCGCGTACGAGCATCCTTTGCTCAAATACCACGGAAGACCCGATATGATATGCGCCGGGTAGCTATGATCCGGCGTTGACTGGTTCTTGAGGCTCACGGCGTATATGGCCACTTCCACGATGCTGATGAAGGCGCTAATCACTGGCAAGTAGATGGGCAGGAGGTATAAAGTGGCCTTGGCGAGTAGGAGAAACATTGAGAGTACGGCGATCGCGATGTTGAACTGCACCATCCTGTAGCAGGTCAGTCCTGACTCTGATATGCTACCGTATACTCGCGAAATGGAGTGGTAGTACGTACTGTGAGCTCCATATCATCGGCGTGTATGCGGGTTTGTAATTCGCATAGTTGTACAAAATGCTATTCGGCGCGCTGTTGAACCCTTTATCGTATCCATTCTGCCACAGTTTCGTCCGATATGTATCCGGATCCGCGATACCGTACAATGCCAGGCAGGCGACTGTCAAGGGAAACTCGACGACGATGAGGCTGATTATGACTGGAGGTATTCGCCATCTCCGGGCGATGAGTATGCGCGGCAATCCTGCCATCCTCAAGACCCCCCCTTTCCGCCTGTTGAGCCAAGGCCTCCCTCGATAACTCCTCAGAGGAAGCTTCCTCGCTCTCCGGCAGCCACCTCTTGTGTTCGTCCTCCTCTGTGCAACAAGCTCCCAGTGTCAGACACCAAGCCCAAACGACACCTCCGCAGCTCGGTATGTCACTCGTGTAGTCTGTGTAGAGCGCAGAGACCGTGTAGACCGAACAGTGCTCGAGGAACCAGTACGCGACTGCTCAAGCTGATGTACCTATAATGCAGTAGTAGTAGTGGTCGCGAAGTTCAGGACCCATCATACAGCAGGAGTGAGGTGGGCTGACAAGAGACCAGCTCCTCCTCCGCCTTGTGCGCCGCACTGCCGCTGCCAGTCATCACTGCGTGCGGCGTGCGTGTGCATGTGTGAGCGCTAAACGGCGACTCGTGCTTCGCTGGAGGATTGCCCCTCCACCAATAGTGGCGCCAAGGATATCCTGGGCGGGTGATCCCGTCTGTCGGGTCTTGCTCTGCCGGAGCGGCTCTACCTTATGAACACATCCAGTGCATGTAGCCGCGGTGGAGACCAGAACACTCGTCGTCACTGCAGATCACAGGAGGACGGCAAGGAGGCGTGAGGCTTTCAGACGAACGCTCATGTGCGTCACGTCACAACCATCATGATGTTCCTGTGTCTTCTACCATTCAAGACTCGACCATGTCTTACAGGGTAGCGGCCACCACTCCCTACAGGTAGATATACACAAGAAGAGAGCACAAGCGAGTCTCATCAACAATCCCAATCAACCAGCATCCTGCTCAAGACTCGCCCGCAACGCCTCGCACACGTCCTCAAACCCAGCCAAAACCTCGCTACACTGCGCAGCGCTCCGTCGCTCCCTCAACCGCTCGTGCACATTCCCCTTCGCAAGCTCATGCCGCGCCAAATCCGCGCGCTCGCGCTCCCGCCGCAGCTCCATGACCATGTTCTGCGTCGTCCGGAGGTGCCGCGCCGCAGAATTGGTGATCTGCTTGCCCATCTGCAGCGTATCCGCGAGCTGCGAGAGGGTGCGTATGACGTTCGTGGTCTCGCGGTCGAGTTTCTGCATACCTTGCAATGGCGCTGGGTCCGGGAGGGGTAGGTCGCGGAGTAGCGCGTCGATTAGGGGGATGACCTCGTCCACGGCTTCGGGGTCGAGAGGTGAAGCGTACGCCGCAAAGGGAGAGTACAGGCTCGTTGACAAAGCTTGCACACTCTTGCCTTGCGCCGTGAGAAATGCGGCCATACTGTTCGTTGACGTCGTCAAGCGTTGCGCGCCAGCTTCTAGACCCGCCTGCTTGCCTAGATCCTGTAGCAAAGCGACTGTCCGCGGTATCAATGGGTCTTCCGACGTCGACGTGTACGACACCATCCGCGCAATACTGTGCATTGCATCCTCCAGATCCGGCGACAGCTTCTCCTCCTGCTCCTCCTCTTCTTCATCAGGCGGCTTCCCACCCGCACCAAGCGGTCTCGAGAAGTTGCGCACTAGTGGTGAACTTTTCCGCGAACTGTATGTGACATCTATGCCGGAATCTCGAGGCTCTTTGTCGCCTTCGATCTGTCTGTCGAGCGAAGCCTCTGTCGTGTCTCCGTCGTATTCTTCTTCATCGTCTAATTGGTCCAACTCATCTGCCAAATTCCCCAGTCCACCCGCGCCTTCCTCACCGGGTGTAGGTAGATCATGGGACAGTTGCGACGCGTTCGAGAAGCGATTCCGATGTGGCGTCACCGGGCTAAGGTCGTGGGATGAGGAGAAGCTGCTTGTTCGTCGGCGGAGTTGCTCCCGGTAGGAGCTGGCTGGTGACGTCTCGAACGGTGACACGTAGTTGCGTATGGGGGTCAAGGGTGGCGATGAGGTCTCCATTGCGTTCGTTGCGACGCGCTGTCTGGCGAAGGATCTAGTTTTGCGCAATGCCTTCGTATGTTGATAACCAGGGGATGATTGCTCGTTCACTGCGATGCGATCGGTGCAGCGACGGGCGGTCTTCTTCTCCTGATGCCCCCTCCCCGGCTCTCCAGCTGCTGGCGATGCCTCGGGATGTCGAGTATTCCACGTCAAGCCAGAACTTCTTGCGATGCGCATGAAATGTTATTGATGGGACCTGCATGTCGGACCGAGTTGTGGCTGTTGCAGGTGGCTTTCCGCACGGGCGTCACCCACTGGACCCGTCAAAAGCAGCCCAGTTCCATTCACATGCAAATAATGATGACATCTTAATCAATAATGCTTGCATGTGCCTACATGTACCTAGGTACATGTATCATTGTACGGCGATGGAAGAATATCTATTCGCTCGATTATTGCTACCAACGTGCCTATTACGCTCATAGTCCAACGTCGAAACACGCTCCGATTACAATTGCACGCTGGGTCAACGGTATCGGATCGTCACGAGAATAGTGCTCATCGCTGCTAACGACCCGATGCCACAGCCGTCCCAACTCACGACAGCCTTTCGCATTCGACGTCCCATCGAGGTCCTACCCATGCAGCCGGTGGTCCTAGATCAAACTGGCAGATGCTCATGGTCACTCGGTCCTCGTCTTTGAAGGTCATGCCTCCGTCTTGCCCTTACTCCGCTCCAACAATCCAGCCCTTCACTACATGATGACCTCTGCAATCAGCTCGCCTAGAAGAAGATCACTGCTGTTGGCCGTGCACGCCAGATCGCAGCGGTTACGTGGGAGATCCGGCTCCGGAAGGCAGCGTCGGAGCGTGTATTATTGCCACCATAGAGTGCTGCCTCCGGAATTAAGTGGTCATCATGCTGGACACCTTCCCCAATACAAAGCCTCGAAGCTCATGTAGTCTTCGAGAGCAGGTGCGAAATGGTTGTTTGCCCGCTCATGTGAGGTGCTCTTCAACATGCCGACTAACAGCCCATTCATCGCCCTCAAACACTCCGCAAATAGGACACTTGGCTGTGACAGCGGCTGCTTTCGGTGTTTCAATGTCATGTCCTTTCGACACTTGATCACCAAGATCCGGAAAGTAGTCGGCCAGACTCCTCGATGGTGGTTCGGAAGGGAAGTCTGCCTCGTCGAGCCTGGCGTCCCTTTCAATCCTGACGATCCTGTTTGTGCTGTTGGACAACGGTGGCGGGGCAGTATTCGTAGTCGAGCCCACGGCAGCCGTGGGAGCAGCGACACCACTAACAGCCATCCGCTGCACTCTGCCTACCCGTCCGTCTTGCAACCGGACTTTGATCCCGCGAGGGTGATTGCCTCGAGTAAGTAAGTCCTGAACGGTACCTTGGACTTCGTGGCCCGTGGGTTGGTCTTCCTTGAGCACTATGGAGACCGCGGCACCGGAAACCACCTGCTGGATGGTGGGCACATTGTTGGCACTCGCGATCTGTGGCGATCCGCGATAGCCTCCTCGAGCACGACGTGATGGATGATCGCGCGGCGGACGTGGCCAGCGACCTCGTGGGCCATTCATTCTTGGTGAGATGTCACCGGAAGCTGAAGCTGTGTCCTTGGTGACGTGGCTGCGGTGGTTATTCATTCGCGAGTCATGTCCGATCCGTGCGCAGGCAAATCCCGTTCATGACTTCTTCGTGACCACATGCGCTTTCTGCCCTCTACATTTATTGACCCTTCACAATATTGCACACTTGCTGCTGGCCGGCGCATCATGGCTGAAATAATGCAGTCGGCAGTACGCCTACCCTCAGCGCAGCCTGGCGACGACGCACTGAGAGCGGAGGTGCGAGAGGACTCACCACCCCGAAAACGCTCCCCAGTCGACCACTCCTCTTCCCACCGTCGCTCACCAGCACCATCGTCACGCCGGCTTCCCTCCCACTCACCGCCACGACGCAACGGTAATGGCAACGGCCCCTTACCTCGCGATGTCGACCGCTCACGTGCCATGGAGCGTGCTCGCCAACTGGAGATGCGGCAGCGCGACGAAGCTGGCCCTGCAAAACCACTCACGGACGAGCAGAAACAGGCAGCAGCGAAGGCAGAGTACGACAAGCTGCTCAACATGCGCTCCGGTGGCACCTACATCCCCCCCGCGCGGCTGAAGGCGCTTCAGGCCCAGATCACCGACAAGACATCGAAGGAGTACCAGCGCATGGCGTGGGAGGCATTGAAGAAGAGCATAAATGGCATGATCAACAAGGTCAGCATCAGCAACATCAAACACATTGTCCCGGAGCTGTTCAACGAAAACCTGGTCCGCGGGAGAGGCCTGTTCTGCCGGAGCATCATGAAGGCGCAGGCGGTCAGCTTGCCGTACACACCTATTCTAGCTGCGATGGCGGCGATCGTCAATACGAAGCTGCCGCAGGTTGGTGAGCTGCTGGTGAATAGGTTGGTTATTCAGTTCCGGAAGGCGTTCAAGCGCAACGACAAGAGCGTCTGCAACTCGGCCACGACATTCCTGGCTCATCTGATCAACCAGCAGGTGGCGCATGAGATGCTAGCTGCGCAGATTCTGTTATTATTGCTGCACAAGCCCACGGACGACAGCGTGGAGATTGCCGTGGGTCTGATGAAGGAGGTCGGACATCACATCGAGGAGATGAACAGCCAGATTGCGCTGGCGGTTTACGACCAATTCAGGAGTATTCTTCACGAAGCGAACATTGATAAGAGGGTGCAGTACATGATCGAGGTTCTGTTCCAGATCAGGAAGGACAAGTACAAAGACCACCAGGCAGTGAAGGAAGAGCTGGATCTTGTGGAAGAGGAGGACCAAATCACCCACCGACCCGGCTTGGACGATCAGCTGAGCACAGAGGATGGTCTGAATGTCTTCAAATTCGACACCGAGTTCGAGGCGAATGAGGAGGCCTATCGGAAGCTTAAGGCGGAGATACTCGGCGAGGCGTCGGGCAGTGAGGGAGAAGACGAGGATGCAGAAGACGAGAGTGACGAGGAAGAAGACGACGAGCAAGAGAAAGCGCTCGAAATTAAGGACCAGTCGAATACTGACCTCGTGAACCTCCGCCGTTCCATCTACCTCACGATCATGTCCTCGGGCGGATTCGAAGAAGCGTGCCACAAGCTCATGCGCATCAACCTCCCAGCAGGCAAAGAGGAAGAGCT
>JAABUP010011433.1_pt1 | contig 10108 bp, 10 predicted proteins | sample 5559201 | NCBI WGS metagenome assembly JAABUP01 (sample SAMN10711887, study PRJNA513373) | rock metagenome | isolation source: Antarctica rocks | place: Antarctica | reverse complement strand
GAGGGGTGGTGTGTGTGTGTGGGGGGGGGTAGGGTGGTGTCAGGAGGGGGAGGGGGTGTGAGGAGGGGGTGTGAGGAGGGGGGCTTGTGAGCCCTACAAAATTTGTTTGTATTCACTAGAAAATCCATTGTTGGTCTCAGTTGCGCTTCAGGTTTTGAAGGAAAGCATGACCGAAGCTTTGCACAGGCATACCGTTTGCCAGGCTGACCACAAGGCACTTGGCAATCTTTTGCTGCGCAGTCTCCAGGCCGTGCATTGCGAGTATGGGAGAGGGCAGGTTGACACAGAAGCTGCGCTTGCCCTTCAGGTTGAAGCACTGCACTGTGCTGTTGGTGCAGCCAACCAGGAAGCCTTTGTGGCTGTGTGCAATCCCCAAAGGCAGCGCCTGCATGCACCAGCATTGGGAAGGTCAGAAATTGAACAGAGTGGGTGCATGCTGGGATGGTACTTTTCAGGTGAGCACTGCGCTGTGCTCATGGTGCAGCCAATCAGATATTCTTTGTTGCTGTATGCCATCTCCAAAAGTAAAGCCTGCACAAGCCAGAATCAGGAAGATCAGAAGCAAGACACAGATGTAAACGTATGTTGAGATGATCGTCTCAGACTGAAGCACTGTGCTGTGCTGTTGGTGCAGCCAATCAGGAAGCCTGTGTTGCTGCCCAACAGCAGGTGCATGCACATGGTCCTCACAGCCATACATCTGGTGGGCACTGTTTGCAGCTATGCCATGATGTTTGCATGCTGGGCAAGCCTGGTGCGATGTAGACCTTGCGCAAAGCTGCCTTGAATGTGATATCTGTAAAGCACTGCTGCGTGATGCATGCTACAGAGCTGGTGTGATGTAGACCTTGCGCAAAGCCGCCTTGCAAGTGATAGCTCTAAAGCAATGCAGTGTGATGCATGCCACAGAGCTGGTGTGATGTAGAGACTGCACAAAGCTGCCTTGAAACTGAACGTTCCAAGGCAATGCTGTTTGACGTCTGCCACACAGCTGCCCCCAGCTCAGGCGCTGTAACTCAGGGCTGCTGCCTCAGGGCGCTCTTGTCATGATTGCTGAAAGGCATGCATTCTGCTTTGGACTTGTTAGTATGTGCAGTAGCATATCTGTCCTCCTTTTCACCCTTGTTTCAGCAAGAGCCTCAACAGCAAGACATGATGCAATTGGTGAGCCAGGCACAGTGAGGGGTTGAGAGAGCTTTTCTTCTCTTTCCCTTCCTTTTTGTTTCATTTCTTTTCTGTCTTCTGTGGGATGAGAAAGCTTACGTCCAGGTGAATGGTGGAAGTCACTGCTCCATTCTTCATCAGCACCACTTTGCCATGGCGGGTGGCAATCGCTACTCTGTGCTCAACATCCAACAAGCCTGTAGCACAACTGTAACTTTAGGATGGCAATTGCTATTCTGTGCTTGACCCAAGGGGAGTGCTTCTGATATCAATCAGCATGCGTACCGTGTGATTGTTTTGCCTTGTAAATGGCTTTTGGGTCTGTCAAAGTACTGACAGTTGTACAACGCTATGCAATGCAGGCAAATTGTTGCCCATGATCTGCATGCAGCCTTGGCATCAGCAGGAGATTGCTGGGGATGCATGCATCACTACAGTGAGTATCAATATACTGCTCAACTTCGGGAGAGCAGCACAGGTGCCATTCTGGCCTTGCTCAAGATCAGTGAAAGTCAATGACTGGACTATACAGAAGCTCATGTACCAGACATTGTGGCGCCACAACTCATGCAATGAAAGGTGGTTGAATGGTTTGTGAAGGGTAAAGGGGAGATACTTCAAGGGTGAAGGGGTGAAGGGGTGATTGATCAAGGGTAAAGTAGTGACAGGTCGAGGTTGAAGGGTGATGGGGTGACTGATCATGGGTAAAGGGGTGACAAGTCAAGGGTGAAGGGTGAAGGGGTGACAGGTGAAGGGTAAAGGGGTGACAGGTGAAGGGTGAAGGGGTGACTGATCAAGGGTAAAGGGGTGACAAGTGAAGGGTGGAGGGGTGACTGATCAAAAGTGAAGGGGTGACAGGTGAAGGGTGGAGGGGTGACTGATCAAGGGTGAAGGGGTGACAGGTGAAGGGGTGAGAGGGTGAGTGACCTGATGCACAAAGGAAGGCCGGGACATGTTGCCTGAGCTGCCAGTGATGGGTTGCCATGTTGGCTGTTGGACTCAGCACCATCACTTGCCCACTCTCTGTTCCCAGCACCAGACAGCTGACTGCATCGTCCTGCACAGCAGGTCATGCCACTATTCATCCTAATCTGTTCCCCACATTCCAGTCTAACCTGTTCATGAGGATTGCAAAAACCGGTCCCATGAAATCGTACACCATGATGCATACTGACACTGTCCGTTTAGTGAGGGTTTGAGTGTGCATTGGGTGGTTTAGCGTGACTTATGTAACATTTGCCACCTGAGGGGCCATGGGAGAGAGGTGGTTGCTTGTGAGGCTTTCTTGACATCCTGCCTTGCATGCATGCTGTCAGTGCAGCAGCTCACAAAAAGCAGATGAGCTTTTGACTAGCTTTTGACTCATCTTCACCTTTGAATTTCTAATCTGTCCTACACTGATGCACAAGAGCACCAACGGTGACTCACCTCATCATACGCTTTCTTGACAGTTGTCATGCATGTGATGACAGTCTGCTGCACAGGTGGCTCGCCCTTGTATTGCTTGGACAGCATGTCCAGGTCTGCTTCTTGGCCAGCCTCATCCAGATCCTGTAACTCTGTTGTGCATGATGTCACAGGAGTGCTGCTAGTGCTTAGCTTATGTAGAGCCTGGCGCGCTTGTGCTATGCTCAGAGAGCCAGCATACAGTTTCCGCCTGTAGCATTCAGAAGACTATATCATACTAACAACAAATGGCATTTTGACTGGCACAGGCACCATATGGCCTGCAGCAGCGGCAGGTTGGAAGTCGCATACCAGACTGTCTTTTCCACATCGCTGACTGTCTCAGGGGGCAGTGTGAACTTGAAGTATGGCCGCAGGTTGCGATATATGAAAACGTTTGGTCCCACTGCTACAGCAAGGGCTGGGATTCTGGGAGTCTGATCATCAGCATAGAAGCTGGTGGCTGCACTCGGAATATCCACCAGCATATGTTCAGATGCCATTTGTGTGCCCTTCCAAACCTGCAGATTGCACTGAGTGTGCCTCTGCTGACCCTAATGCTTGCAGGGTGTTTTGCGGATGCAAGCCGAGCATAGACGCTTGCCTTAAGGTTCTTGTCAAGGCCAGCAACTGCCAGTCTCCAGTCTCCGTCCCCATACAGATCACAGGTGTGCAAGCAAGTAGAAAAGGCTTTCAAATTTGCGACTGGGTCATAGTAAAAGTGCGTCCAGCCAGAAGCCTGCTCGTGAGTCAGGAAGAGAAGCAGGCACTTCAGGCACTGCCGCTTCATTGCCCTTGGCAACTGAAGCGCTTTTTCGCTGCTGCATAGGTGCCAATATGCTTGTTGATCAGTCACTTTGCAAACTTCTGCCACGGACGCAGCGTGCATCTGCATCATTCTGCTGGGCCGTCAGCAGACCCGATTCGCTGAGCAAATGCATGCATCGAATTTTTCGGGCGCTTGGTTTTTCCTGCCGCTTGAGTCATGACTGATCATGCATTCATGGATGGCAACTTACTGGTCAGCTTACTGGTCATATATTACTCATCGTCTGGAGTTTGTATTTGCGCTCTTGTTATTTGCACGACAGTGAAGGTACCAGCTTTAGCGCCAAACTAGGCATTCGTATGTACGCCGCCCCTAGCACATTCCGTCCACTTCAGTGTGATGCCTTGCGTAGGTACCCTTGAGCGTCCAGGAAAGAGTTGACATGATTCAGAAAGTATGACAGTCATCGCCACTAGGTGTTCTCGTATGTATGCGCCTACTATTTATCGTGTATTGGGGCGTTGGGACTTAAAGACCGTATCCGGCAGGGCCCTCAGCAAGTTATCGCGCAATGTATTATATAATCTCGAGGATGAAAATAGGATTGTGGGACAATCGTTAATGAAAATATTTGTGCCCGACTGGCCCTTGTACTTGCAAAACCTGGACAAGCACGAGCATTCCCGCTAAGTCGTGAAACGACGAATGCATCACGACAAGGGATAAGGAACGAAATTCCATTTTGCTGGCTGGAATTGCAATTACTGCTCAATTTTGAGGCGGCAAGTACGGCGTATTGCGCTCTGCCTACGATTAAACAGCTGCTCTGACGGTCAGCCTTCTTCACTCAAGTGAGCTGCCTTTGCCGTTGTGAGCGTAGTCGTGCCCAGTGTAGTTCGCCCCTTGATGTTATCAATTGCATATGATTGCGAGTTCCTCAAGTCTGGGTAAAGATTTCGTTGGCATGACGCGAAATCTCTTTGCTGTATGCACACCCTAAGTGTCGATTGAGCGTCAGGTGGTCGTCGCCGCAGTGTTGCAAAGGCGGCAATTTTTTGGGTTCCTGCCGTCTTGCCCATAGCGGGCTCTGGTTGCCAGCGGTTTTCTTGGCATGGCAGCACTGCTGGACGCTAACCAGGATCCCTCCCGGGCCAACGATGAGAACGCCAAGTACGACGTTTATGTGATCCTGCAAGGCGTCTGCAAGACTGCACAAGTAAAATGAGCTGAATTAACACATTGCACTGACTTCCACAGGACGCTATGGATGGGGGACTTGGCGTACTGGATGGACGAAAACTTCCTGTACTCTCTGTTTGTCCCTACCGGGGCCTTGCAGACTGTAAAGATCATACGCAACAAAGCTTCAAATGCCTCAGAGGGCTATGGCTTTGTTGAGTTTGCCACCCATGCTGCAGCTGAGGATGTTTTGCAAACACTCAATGGTACACCAATTCCAAACACAGACCAAATCTTCAGACTGAACTGGGCAGCATTTGGAGTGGGCAAGCAAACCCAAGAAGGGACTGATAACAGTACGCCTGCAACCACATCTTGTTGCCTTGTTCTTGTTTGTTGTTTTGCAACTCAGGAAGCTGACTGTGTGCGGGCTGCAGTGCATGTGGACCACAGCATCTTTGTTGGGGACCTTGCGCCTGAGGTGACAGACTACATGCTTCAGGAGCACTTCAGACAGTACTACCCATCAGTGCGCAGTGCCAAGGTAGCTTCTGCTCCTGCTGCACATGTGACGCATGCAGAGCTGAAACACAGCATTTTGTTCACTTGCCAATATGTTTCACTCAATCACCAGTTACGCCATACTCTCTCTGTCAGCCTCTGTCAGACACCTTGTTTTGGTCTGCACAGCACTACTACTCTGATCTTCTTCTCTTGATAATGCATTGCTGCACAGACAGGCTCAATTTGCACTTGTTATGACTGCCAAGGCAGTTACACAGCCCTGCCTTTGCAGTCTGACTGTATCATTGACAGTCTTTTGTTTTGTGCAGGTGATCGCAGACTCTGTCAGCAACAGGTCCAAAGGCTACGGCTTTGTACGTTTTGGCAGTGAGCAAGAGCGCGACATGGCATTGGGCCAAATGAATGGCATCCACATCAACAACAGGCCCATTCGTGTCAGTCTGGCCACAGCGAAGAAGAATCCTGGTCAGGTCACCGCCGCCCCTATCGCGCAACCCCCCCATCCCTCAGACTTTGACCCCACCAACACCACCCTCTTCATCGGGGGTCTCAGCGGCGGCGTCACTGAGGAGCAGTTACGCAGCGTATTTGCTGCTTATGGGGACATTGTGTACGTCAAGGTGCCGCCAGGCAAGGGATGTGGGTTTGTCCAGTTTGTACAAAGGGCGGCTGCTGAGTCAGCCATGGCACACATGCAAGGGCAGCTGCTGGGAAGCTCCTCCATTCGAATCTCATGGGGGCGCAGCAACTCCAGTCGAAGTCAAGCAGCAGCAGCCACTACTCACACCCCTAGCTATGCCTATGGCGCATATGCTGCCCCTGCTGCTGCTACTGCTGCCAGCTATGCTGGATATGACACAAACCTGTTGGCTCAATATGGCTATGCTGCGCCGTCTGTAGACCCATACGCTGCCTACTATGCATCCATGCCACAGGCGGATCCCTACCAGGTATTCTCAGCTTCTTTTTCTGCTGCACCCAATTAGTGCTGATGGGACCACATGGCGCTGCTGTATTGAGTCAGTGCTGATGTGCATCCATGCAAGTCAAGTAGCGCAGTTATTGCGGCCTGCATGACCGGTCAGTGTGATTCTCAGCAGCCTCTTGTTGATTGGCCACTTGATTTGGCTGTTGTGCTTGCAATGAGATGGCAGCAGCTGGGCAGTGACTGTCACAACAAGGGTGAAAGGCAGCAGGCAGTCATGGTGTTGCTTTAATGAACCCTCAAATATGGCATGGATAGCAGACCTTTCCCTGGCTTTGTGTGGACCTTCAGCCTTCTTGACACCTCTTGCAAACACCAAATTTCATTGCCATGGCATACTACATGCCAGCTACGTTGATGCCAGCTGACTGTTCCCATTACTATCCACAGGGTTACCAACAGATGCTGCCAGCAGCAGCTGCTGTATCAGCTGCTGCTGCTGCTGCCTTGCCAACCAAGGCTATCAGTGCAAAGACCAATGGGCTGTTTGATCCCCTAGGGCCCTTGGATGTAGATGCCCTGAATGCAGCGTACATCCAGAAGCACCAGGCTGCATTGCTTGGCAGCCACCTTCGCTTGTAGAAGCTTTTCCTTCCTAAACTGATGAGGCAGCACTGTGTAACTGAAAGAGACAGACGTGGAGTTGCGGATCTTTCTTGCTCTTTGGGCTTTGGGTTTTCTGGAGATCATGGGAGGTTAGCCTTGTGTGAGGCAAGTTTTCCTGTAGTTTTGCAATTAGCATTAGAAGGTATGAGCCAAACATGCGGCCAGAGATGACCACTGCTTTCTTGATTTCGAACTTGGCTTGTGTGCATGTTGGTTGATTGAGTTTGCAGGTTGTTCTTCATGTGGATTATGATGCTGTGGACAGCAGTCATTGGATAGGGCATAAGAATGAATCAAATTCTTGCTGGTGTATTCATTATCAGGGTCAAGAGCACAATCATTCAGCTCTCCGGCTCCCTGTGCTGCCTTCCTTTTATGCGTTTACATCAGCAAACTGCTAGCCCAATGATTGCTGCCCAGCTAACAAGGCATCCATGTGTTTTTCTTGGCCTGTGCTCTTACATGCTTTTCTACTTGCTTGATTCCTTGCTGTCTAAGCCAGATTAACTGAATTGGGTAAACAGATGATCCAAAGGACATTTGCTCGCTTGTGACTGTTGAAGAGTGATTTCCAAATTGTTTGCAAGATAAAGATTTATGAGTAGTCACAATCATGGATGTTGGAAACAAAGCTATCTCAATTGGCCTGACTTTCAAAGCTATGTAACGATTATGTACAGAATGTAATTCATTGAGCATATCAAGTTCTGATTCACTGTTGAAGTGAAGCTGTTTACTTTCTACACTCTGTCCATGTTTCGATAGCACGGCGTTCAAACGCCTCGAGCACCACCGCCAGGCCGCCGCTGCAGGCCAGACTGAATTCAAACCCATCGCTCAGCAGGTTTTGCTCAGCATGCGAAGCTCTTGAATTTGATCTGAGACCAACACAGGCGCTGCACACGAGTGTGCGTCCGGCTATCGTCAGGAAGCTTCAGGCACAGAGCCTGACAGCGAGGCAGCACGCTGGACGGTGCCGCGACTGAACACCCCTCGTTTGGACTACCTGGCACCAGAAGAGGCCCTCACCTTGCTCCGCTCAAGCTGCAAGGTGACAAAGCTGCAGAATGCTCGCTGACTAGCCTGCTCATATCCTTGCTGAGTTGTTGCAGTTGTGGCTGCAGACTTTCTTTACTCGACGGTGCCAAGCCTACGTTCAAAACGTGCACAGCCAAAGCCCTCAGCTGCTTTACAGACAGGTCCACAACACAGCCTCCGCCTGTTTGAGGAGCAGGACAGCTTGGCGAAGGCTCTGCTGCAGAAGAAGCCTGTCTACACAACAGCAATGCAGGCACAGAACGGTATACAAGCAGACCTCACGAGCCCAGACCGTCATCACCATTTCTTAGCTCCTGCTGCTTCAGATGCTCCACCTCACTGGTCAGGTAGGTGTCAATTGCCGTTCACCATTAGCTCGTGCTGCGCCAATCAAGGGCAATCATCTGCTGGTGAACAGTGTCTGTGTTCCACTGCTTCATCTGCCACTCTCATCAGCAGGCTGAGTCCTATTTTGACTGGCCAAATGTGTGTGCTGCAGAGCAGAAGCTGATTCACAGACAGGCCAAGGACGCTTTGCAAGGCCGCCCTCTGCCAACTGGACCAGCGACCGTCAGACAAAAGCTGTTCGGCAACACTCTCCAAGGCTTTGCAGCAGCAGAAAACCAGCTTCACAAGGCTTATCCAGCAAGCAGTTCAGTGTCCCCAGCAAGACTGCCTGGCCTCGTCACTGCCAACCCTCAGGCTGCTCTGGCAAATGAGACTAAGGCAGTGAAAGGCAGCAAGAGGAAGGATTGCATGGATCACTTTGTCAGCAAGAAGCCGAGGCACTCCAGTGGTAGCAGCTGCAACAAAATGCCTTCCAAGATGGCCTTTGATGCCGCAGAGAGGCTCATGCAAAACATGTGTACATCTGCTGTAGCAGAAGAGTGAGGATTTTCCAATGTTACAACTTGACAGCAAAGTAACATTGTGAAATGTGGGGCATGGGTCAGGAGATGAACATGAAAACATGCTAGAATGGATGGGTGTAACTGAGGGACCAATAGGTGAAGTCAACATAGAACTACAGAACAGCAAGAAAAGGCAGAAAGACAGTGTACAAACAGTGATTGTGGTAGAACGCAAATGCCTTAAATGCTGCAGAAAAGCTGTTGCATGACGAATGCGCAGCTGAGACCTTAAGACATGAAGCTAGTGACAGCATAGACAGTCGCTGCCAGTGTGACATTCTGCATGTGCAGATGTCCCTGACAGCGTCTGTATGTACTGAGCGATTCACTAAAATTTGCTGGCCCAGATTCGATGGCTCCTTCCGGCATGCCAAGACAGCCGGGATCCCGGAAAGCAACAGGAGCACACCATATCACAGCTGCTGATCCCCAGCCATGATCAAAGTCACTGCCCAAAAAAGCCTGAAATGTGTCGATCACACCCTGAGTATAGCAATGAAAGTGATTGTATCTACCACCATTGACCTTGAGACCTGATACATCCTCTGGGTGCTGAACATATCCTGCGGGACATGTAATGCCCGATGCTGACGGCATGACTCCGCTGTTCCCAAAACTTTCCCAGTAGACATTGTGTTCATGGACGCTGGGATTAGTATCGGTCTGTAACTGGTCATTTCTGGCCTCTAGTGTTGCAGCATCAAGGCTCATTGTGTTGACATATGCCTGGTCGTTCATACCTTGTTTATTTGTTGGTAAGACGTAAGCTGATATGCAACTCAGGACTGCAAAAAAGTTCAAAAGTAAGCTAAGACCCATCATCTATGAAATGATAAGTCAACAATATCTTTATATGCCTATCAACACACACAAAACAGTATTGCAACCGTGACTTTCAAACAATGAAGTGGCTTGTAGAAAAATAAGCTACATCCAACACGCTGGCTAGCAAAGCTTGTTTGTTTCTATCATGAAAACATCATTTGTCAGGCTTGGCAAATCTCATTGCTTACTGTCTGGCTGGTCGCTGAAGAGAGACCAAGTTTACTTTTGTGTCCGTGAGCATTCATGACACGAGCCAAGCTCCACTGGACGCACGTACCGCCTACTGTCAACAGATTCGCAGTTTCGCGACTGACTCCGAGATAGTCTTGTCCTCTTTTCTGCTCAATCTCGAGTCTCTTCATTGTCAGCTCGTGCTGTAACTGCATTTGCAGTTTCCTTTCTTCCCACTTCAAAGTTTCGGACGTCTCGGAACTCAGGCCTCGTCTGGTGATGTGAAGTTGTGCCTTCCTTGAAACTGTACATGGCGGTAAAAGCTTGTACTGCAGGTGCCGGCACCATTAAAGGAGTTGCAACAAGCCACACCTTACCTCAAGCTGTCTTGTACGGTCAGCCAAGCAGCTGGCACTCCTCAAAGCCTCGAGACACGGCGGAAACTTGCTGGTTCTGTCGACCGGTTGTCTTGCTGAGTGACGGCCACAG
>JAABUP010011431.1_pt1 | contig 10111 bp, 13 predicted proteins | sample 5559201 | NCBI WGS metagenome assembly JAABUP01 (sample SAMN10711887, study PRJNA513373) | rock metagenome | isolation source: Antarctica rocks | place: Antarctica | reverse complement strand
CACCTCTGCCTGGCCGCGGTGGAACACCAGCTCGAAGCCCCTGCCGTCGCCGCTGCCCGCACCAGCGCTGGCAGTAGGGCTGCCGCCCTCCGCGCCCGCCGCCATGGCCTCGCCCAGCCGCCGCGTGGAGTGCGAGCCTGCGCCGCCCGCAACGGTCCGCTCTCAGCGCGCCTCCGCCCGCCCCAGCGCCGCTCCTTTGGCGGCATGCGCAGCGGCAGGCGCGGCTGGCGGGGCAGGGAGCATCGGAACTACGCACTGCGATCTGGCTAGAAACGGCTGCCTGGAAAAACGCGCCGTGCCTGTTGGGCGGGGCGGGGGGGGGGGGCGGCCCGCGGGGCGCACCCGCCAGGTTCACGCGGCGGGGCGTGACCACGCGGTGGCCCCAGGTGTGCACGTCACCCTCAGCCGTCAGCACCACGGTGTGCCGCTTGGCCGCCGCCGCCGCCACGACGCGCTTCCCCTGCGCGCCGGCCGTGCGCTCGCGCGGGCAGCGTGCGAGCGCGCGACATCCGTGCACGCCGACCACAGCACACAGACCTCTGGATTTCAAAACCGCCTCGAGGAAAAAGCACTGGCAGGACAGGCGCTCGGCGGCGGCGAGGCCCCAGGCGCATGGCCCCGCGCCCCCGCACACGCTACCCTACCAAACCCTACAAAACGCCACCCTACCCTGGGCCGGGCAGCCGCTGCGGCGGCGCGCCTTGACGGCCTCCACCAGGCGCGGCGTGGCGTTGGAGGCGGAGTCGGACGTGCCGTAGCCCAGCTGCCCCTGCAGGTTGCAGCCCCAGGAGAAGACCGCGCCGCCGTCGCTCACCGCCACCGTGTGCCGGTTGGCGGCCGCCACGGCCACCACGCGCGCGCGCAGCGTCGCCACCCTGCACGCATATCCGCTTGTCAGCCATCAGCATGCGAGCAAGCCTTCGGCACCGCTGCACTGAGAAGCCCCGCGCTGCCAAGGCATCCGGAGCCTGCGCCAACCGCGCCGCGCCGCGCCGCGCCGCCACGCGCACGAGCTCCTGCCCCGAGCTGCTGCTGCGAACCGGCCGGGCGTTAGCTGCGCGGCGGCCGGCGCGCGAGCGGGCGGGGGCGCGCCTGCGGGGCGTGGCCTGCGTGTCGGGCGCGGGGTAGCCCAGGCGGCCGTCGCGGTTGCAGCCCCAGGTGTACAACTCACCGCTGGCCAGCGCGGCGGCGGTGTGGTGCTTGGCGGCCGCGACCGCGGCGACCGGCCGCCGCGCCAGGCCGCCCACCGGCCGCGGCGCAATTACCGCGCTCTCACCGCTGTGGATGTGGAACTCCGGGTGGCCTGCGGTGCGGCGCCGGAGGCGCCCGAGTCAGGTTCGTGCCGGCGCCGCCGCGGGTCAGCCTCGGCTGACTCCTGTCCTAACCCGGCGCGTCACAGCTGCCGCATGCCGGTGGCGGATGCAGCGGCACCGGCCGCTCGAGGCGGGCAGGGAGCCGGCTGCCCAAGCAAGCTGGCGCGCCCTGCTGCGCCCGCATGCCACCGGGCCTCCTTGCCAGGGCCCAACCACGGTTTGGGAACTGCCTCCACTCTAGCCCTAACCACGGGCGGCGCGGCCGCACCGAGGCGGCCGCCGCGGCCGAAGCCCCAGGTGAACAGCGTGCCGTCGCGCGCCAGCGCCGCGCTGTGGAACTTGCCGGCCGCCAGCGCGACCACCTCCGCGCCGTGCAGGCCGTCCACGCGCGCGGGCGTCACCTGCTCCCCGCACCCAGTGATAACCCTTGCACGCGACACAGGCTGTGTTGACACGCCACTGCTCGCACACGGCTGCGCGGCTGATGCGCTTGCGGCCCCTGCGTCCGTCGAGCACGTCGAAAGTGAAGCACCCATGCTCAAGCCAGCGCTTGAGGCGCACGGCTGGACGCCAGGGCAGTGGGCAGCGCAGGCTCGGGCCTGGGCTCTACGCAAGCCCGGTTAGGCCTACCCTAACCCCACCATACCCTATCCTGGCGCGCCTGCAGGCCCGTGCCGCCGGTGCCGAGCTGGTAATTGGCGCCGTTGCCGTACGCGTACACCTCGCCCGGCGCGCCCGGCTCCAGGTAGCCCTTCAGCGCCGCCGACAGCAGGTCCAGCGGCGTCCGGCCCTGCGGCCAGGCCCTCTCAGGCTCGCGCAACCCTCTTATTCGCCGCCGACAGCAGGTCCGGCAACGTGCGACCCTGCACGAGAAAGCCCTCAGGCTTTGGCGACCCGCGCGCTTCGCATCGCGGTGCGCGCATAACCAGCGGGAGGCCGCCCTTGCAGGCCCGAGCCAACGCTCTCAGTGAGCCCACGCCCCCACGCGCCGCAGCCGGGGCGCAAGCGGCCTCAGCGGGCCCGCCGCGCACCCGGTGGTCAAGCACGGACAGCTGCGCGCCGGCGTCCAGCAGCAGCGCGGCCGCGCGCAGGTGGCCCCAGTACAGCGCGCGGTGCAGGCCGGTCCTGGCGCGCGCCCGCACGCAGCGTCAGCTGCGGCCCTGAGCGGCAGCAGCAGCGGTCCGGGCCAGCGGCAGACAGCACCTGTCTGCCCGCACTCAGCTGTGCATGGGGGCCATGCTATCCGTGCAAAGGTAACACCCGCCAACGCCCACACGAGACACAAGGCTGGCGCCTGTGGACAGCCCTCACAAGGCCGCACGCAGCCCAACCAGTGTTCGAGCCGCAAGCGTTGCAGTCACTGCCAGGCCCAGCTGGCACAGGCGCACCAGCCCGACTCGCCATCCTGCAGGTCCACCGCTGCGTCGACCTCCAGCAGGTGCTCCACGGTCGGCAGGTGGTTGCGCCACACCTGGCGCCCGGGCCAGCAGGGCGGCGTCACCCGCAGGCTCGGTCCGCGCGGGTCAGCCGCGCGGCTGACTCACCAGCCATAAAGCACGCGCGTTGACCCGCAAACAGTGTGAGGCTACACAAAGCAACGTGTGCAGACGTCACAGGTGCGGAAAAGCCACTGCGCTGCGCATGCTGCCGCGTCGACCACAGCGTTCAAACTGCCACACGCAGGTGACGGGAGGGCCGTTCAGACTGGCAGCAAGGAGTGCGCACCGCCACATGCAGCGCAGACACCTCCGCCCTGTTCAGCCTGTAACATCCACACCACGGACCGCGTCATACTGTGCGCACTGCTGCTCGGTCGGACGCATACATGCTTTAGGTGAGCTTGCGCAGAGAGGAGTCGCGCTGCGCATAAAGCATGGCGCAGGACCGGGAGTGAAACAGTGGTGTCAACACCCGCGAAACCTAGGAAAAGGCGCGCTGCACCTGCTGGCCTCCATCCCAGGCGCCGCCGCTTCAGACACACCCGAGACCGCGCGCGGCGCAGCCATAGCTGCGGGAAGGCGCGGCCTCACACCATGGTAAGCGCTGTGCTACCCTATAAGGCAGCCAGATGCTAACACGGCGTACGCACTGTGGAGGCCCCTCGTCTCCGGCCTGTGCTCAGAATCTTTCCTTGCTCTTTTTCGAGGAAGCGCTGCGTCCCGAGTGCAGAAGGGTATGCGCCCTAAATGCTCTCCAGCACAGCAGCACGAGTCGCAGAGGGGAGAGGCCGTCTGCTGTCCAAGACGCAGAGGAGCGTAGAAAACAGTGCTTATGCCCGAGGTCACACGTGCACAGACGCAGAGGCACTTTGTGGGAGGGTGCGGGCGAGCGGGCACCTAGCTGCCTGAGCCTGGGCAGTGCTCCTGACACGATGAGCTATCTGGTAAGTGTCTATGTCACCCTCGCTGCACAAGCACGTCCTTTGCACAGGCCAAGCTTATGACAGTGCTGCTGCAAGCAGGACGTGGCGAGCGGCGAGCGCGAGCTGAGGTCCTATGGCGCCCCGCAGTCGCAGACGGAACGGGTGCAGCCCTGCTGACTATTGTGAAGTGCTGCACAGCGCCGTTGCCGGCCTCGGCGCCCCAGCCTGGCCTGCGCCAGGTTACACGCGCCGCAGAACACGGTTGCTCGGGGCTGCGCAGGCCACGAAGGAGCTCATTGCAGAAGTGTTCAGGTTGCAGACCGAGGTCACGCGCCTGCGCGGCAGCATCGACCGCCTAGGCGGCCCGCGCGACACCGCGGAGCTGCGCCACAAGGTGTGCACAGCTGGGCAGCAGTGCTCGCAAGTGCTATGGCAGTATGGCACAGAAGACCTTGCATACTTGGCGTGCTGTGCGGCACCCCTGCACACTCTGGTGTGCAGGTGTTTTTTTAAGGCGGGCGCGCCTTACGCGCTGTAGCACTTGCTGTTTCTTAGAGATGAATAGCAATGCCTGCGCTGCTGCAGAGCATTGCGTGCCGTGCGTGAGCATATGCACTTCCTGCTGCCTACTGTCGCACCGAGACGCTGCAAGCACTGATGCCTGTGAGCCGTGGATTGTAGCGTGGTGTCGCAGCAGAAGCAACAGCAACCAACGTATTATGCGTTCGACCTGGCGCAGGTGGGCGCGGATATTGTGCGGCTGCAGAAGGATGCCAAGGGCATCAAGGAGCGCTTGAAGCACGAGCACAGCGAGCACAAAAGCGTGCAGACGACAAAGATCCTCAGCAACTTTGAGGCGCGCCCGGCCGCGCCGCCTGAGGCGGCAGACGGCGCTGGCTGCGTCTGCTTTGCAGGTTAAGGAGTAAGCAGTGGCAGGTCCTCACCGGTTTCCAGGTCCTGACCGGTCACCAAGGCCCAGCTTGTTTATTGTAGGGGCTTCAAATTCTGACACCTGCACTTGGCAGCTCTTTGTTTGCTCACACTTGCTTGTTTGCTCACACTTGCTTGCTTGCTGACACTTGCTTGCTTGCTTGCTCACAGCGTGGAGCGGCCCGTCAGGTCAGTGCTGATGGGCTTAGCAGCCAGCGAGGGTGGGCCAGTGTGGTCGAGCTGGCCGGGTCACCGAGCAGGCCAGGCGCCCGAGCCTGAGCAGGCGCCGCGCGCAGACTGTGCTGAAGGACCTGCAAGCGGCCATGAAGCTGGCGCGCACCAAGGAGGCCGCCAGCCTGCCGCGGCGGCCGCCGGCGGCGGGCGGCGCGGCGGCGGCGGCAGCGTCCGGCGCGGCGCAGGACGCGCTGGAGCGCGGGCGGGCGGCCGAGGGCGACGGGGAGCGCCAGGCGCTGCTGCAGGCGCGCAGCCGTGCCTGTGTTGTCCTCCCGCATGCAAAGTGCCTCGGTCATCATCGAGTGCGGTTGATACATGTATGGATTGATCGACAAAGGCATGCAAACTCACGGTAGAGGCACTTTGAAGAGGGCAGGCTCCAGCACTTATTGGGTGGAGACTTCAGCGACTCTCTTTGCCTGGGACACATGCGAGGCGCTCACGCTCTTCTTCTTGTCTCAGCCGGGTGGTGTTCGGCGAGACGCTTGCATACCTCGCCGTGTGCCCTGGGGCTGACCGCTCCAGCCGCGGCGCCCCTGCCGCAGGAGCAGAAGCAGGCCGGCGGCGCCGCGCTAGAGAACGAGATGAGCTACAACGAGGCGCTGATCGAGGAGCGGGACCAGGGGATCACCGAGATCGCGCAGCAGATCGGCGAGGTCAACGAGATCTTCCAGGCGCGCGCGCGGGGCTTTTGTCCAGGGACCTAGGGTACCAGTGTGACGCGCGCGGGGCCTCGACCTGGGGCCCCAGCGTGTGGCGTGCGTGCTCGGCCGAGGGCCCTAGTGTGGGGTGCGCGTGCTTGGCCTAGGGCCCCAGCGTGTGGCGCGCGGGGCCTCCTCCTAGGGCCCTAGCATGTGGCGCTCGCGGGCTGTTTGCCAGGTCTTTTGATAGCCTGGAGTGTTTCTGCCTGCGCAGGTGCATGCGAGATGCGCTCCAATTGGTGTACAGCTGGCTCTGTGGCCCGCTGTTATGTTTCAGCGTCAATGCGCATGCACGCATGCATCAGTGTGGCCCTGGCGGCTGCATGCAGACAGCCCTCCGCCGGCCCGCAGGGCCCTCCGCGCCTGCCTTGCAGGCATGCCTGTGATCCTTCTTATATGTCGGGTCTCCGTTTTTGTGCCCTATGTGTGAAATACCCTAACGCACCCTATGTGCAATACCCTAGGGCTGTGACCGCGCAGGACCTGGCGGTGCTGGTGAACGACCAGGGCATGATGCTGGACGACATCGAGTCCAACATCACGCGCGCTGCCGACCGCACGGCCGAGGCGGGCGGGCAGCTGCGCGCCGCGGAGCGCAGCCAGCGCGGCGCGCGCAACAAGATGTGCTTCATCCTGCTGGCCGTCAGCGTCGTCCTGGGCGTCATCCTGCTTGTGTCCTTCCTCCCGCACTGACGGGCGGCCCGCGCGCCGTCCTGTCCTGTCCGCTGTCGCCCCAGGCAGGCGGCTCACTGCCGCCCTGCTTGCGTCCTGAGTCGGGATGATTTTGCTGGCTGTGTGGAGCCAGGGAATGCTGATACCATCTCGCAACCTGGGTGCTGCAGTCAGGGCCGCCACGGCCGGCTGCAGCAGGGACAGGCTGCGCCTTGCGTGTTCTGTCAACAGGAAACACTGTGTTGGCTAACACCCTGTTCATGTCTGTGCACCCAGTGCTTGCCGCGCGTCCATGTTCTGTTTCGTCTGAAGTCCCTAGTGGGCCGCTGGGAGACGGGTGTCTCTTGTGGGGGACAGGTGATGCGGTCACAGGTGACCCAGACATGCAGCTTGGGCATATTCACACAGCCTGCTCCTGCAGCATTGCTAGCTAAGCGCGGGGGCAGCTTGTGGTTGGGCTGTAATTGCGAAGGATGAAGTACTGGGCAGGTGAGACTTGAAATGAATAGAAGGATGTGGTGAATAATGGAGAGGGTGCGGGAATAGTGTTGCAGGTGCAGGTTTGTGATGTGGGCGTGCAGCCGGCTACTGCGGTGCTAGGTGAGCAATGCGCTGAAACCTGGGCCGCTTGTCTATGCGACCCAGCCGTGTTTCTTGTCCTATTACCAGGGTTTGCACTTTAAATCCAATGTTTGACGCTGGTCGTGCAAAGCTAGCGAGTGCTCAGACAGGGCGCAGGGCATGCCGCGCTCAGTGTTTGTGCCTTGCGCTGGCCTGCACCGCGCGCGCGCCGGTGCTACGAACCAGGCTGTGAAAGGGACTGTTCTTTGCTACTGCAGCTCGCGCTATGCAACTCTTGTATCTATAGTATCTATTACATATAAGGGCACTCACTGCTCACAAACCAGTCTATGCTACGCAAACAGCACAGTCAGGCGGAGCAACGCTTCGCCAGGGTGCGCCGCCGTGTAGCGCGCAGGAGCGCTCAGCGGTACTGCGGCGCGCACACAGCCCAGTCAGCCAGCTCAGGCGCCCCGTCGCAGCCCCGCGCCGAGCAGGACAGCGCAGCAATGAACGAAGGCCGAGCTCCAAGGCGCGCAGCAGGAAGCGAAGACCAAGCTCCAAGGTGCGCAGCAGTGACCGGAGGCCAAGCTCTGAGGCGCGCGGCCGCGCGCCTTGACAAAGCCGATGTCCTTGGCGTACTCGCGGAAGCACTGCCGGCATATGTTGAGCCCGTACTTGCGGATCAGGCCCCAGTGGTTGGCGCAGATGCGGCTGCGCGGCCGCACACGGCACTCACTGCAAGTTCCCGGTGTCCAGAAGAGCCTGCTGCACAACTGGTGACCGCACACAGCTCTCAGCGCAAGCTCCCGATATCCGGAAGAGCCTGCGGCGCGACGGCGCGCAGGGCGCGCGCGCACCACTGGCGGCCGCCCTTGCCGTGCGTGTTGTTGTGGCTGTCCCATATCTCGGCGAAGCCCATTGCAGAGGTTTGCGCTTTAACCACAGGTCGCGGGGACCTGCGCAAGCACGGCGCTTAGCCTTCAGTGGATGCACGCCGCAGCAACACGTCGTGAAGCAAACACAGGACGCTTTAGACGGACCTTCAAGCGCGAAGGAGGCTCAATCGTTGGGGAGAGAGGCCGGCGGCTTGCGCAGACGCTGCTTGTCTGCCTAGGTCATCAGCCCTAACAAGGGTGCTCTTCGGGCTGACTCAACTCTGCAATCAGGCGCTCTTCGTGTGTGTGGCTGTATAATAAATAGGACGTCTGCTCGCTCCTGACCACTAGCAACACTGACTTGCAAGGCCGGCAAGGAAGGTTGTTGAAGCCTGGACAAGGTTTGAGGACAGGGGGGCTGACAAGGGGTGCAGCTGGTGTGCTACTGTGGGTGCACAGATGGACAAGCCGCAGTGCCGGCGTTTTGAAGGAAAAGTGGCGTTAATCACAGCCGCGACAGCGGGCATCGGGCTTGGGATTGCGCACAGGCTGGGCGAGGAAGGCGCCAGGCTGGTCATCTGCTCCCGGAGGCAGGTGAGATGTCCCAGCAGCATCTTGCGTAGCGCCTTTCCTTACCTTACCTGCTCTGTAGCGTAATGCTGCCTCACCAGACATATTGCAGTGGTGGTGGGCGCCTATGCGCTGTGGACAAGCTGTGGGTTGCCTGCTATTATTGCCCGCTGCAAGGTCTGCAAGTCCGTGAAGGATACGAGCTTGCGGGCTGCTAAGTGGGCAGCCAGCAGCCAGGCACTGCTATATCATATGTGTTGGCACATTATGGCTGCTGTGCTCTGGACTTAGGCGCCGTGCCACGTGACAGCAGCTTGCCCGCAGAAGTGCTGGCAAAACACTCGGGTGCTTTTGCTGCGGCTCCACCGCTTTGTTACACACTGGTTCACATAGTAAGAGCGGTGTGCCGCAGTCCAAACGGACGGGGCGGTGCCTGACAAGTGCCGCAGTACTGAGGCAGCTGCCTGCAGTGCACTAGGCGCGCTGGCAGACCTGGGGTGCCTGGCGCCTGGAGTGCGACAGCTTGGGCTGGCTAGACGCACGTACAGGGGCAGGCGCGCAGGCTGCTTGTGTGATTAAGGCCTAGCACAAGTAGCCAGCGAACTTAACACCGGGGTCACCAAGCCGCGGCACAGCAGCGCGCCTCGGCGCGCGCACACCACCTATGCGGCTACTCGGCTGGCACGTGGCGATCATACTTGCGCGCGCGCTGCCGCGTGTGCCCTGATCCAGCTGCGGGCGCGCAGGCAAACGTGGACGAGGCGCTGCGCGACCTGCGCGCGCGCGGCATTGAGGCGGTCGGCTGCGCCGCGCATGTCGGCGCGCCGGCAGACCTGGAGCGGCTGGCGGCGCTCGCGCGCGACAGCTTCGGCCGCGTGGACGCGCTCGTGTCCAACGCGGCGGTCAACCCGGCGGCGGGGCTCATCTTGGACATGCCCAACTCGGCGATCGTTAAGGTGCTGGACATCAACGTGAAGGCCGCGATCACGCTCTGCCGCGCCGTGCGGCCGCTCATGCGCGAGGCGCGCGCTCCTGCCCTGCATCCCTGCGCCGGACAGCCGCCCGGGCTCGCAGGACGCGTGCTCTGTGTGCGGCATAGAGCTCAGTGGTATCCATGCTCCTGGCCCCTGAAGGGCTGGCGGCGGCGGGCTTCTTTTGACAGGCGCTGTGTCCCTGATCGTCGCCATGCAGATGGATGGGTGCCCCTGCGCCTGAGGTCCAAATGGTTGTCCAGTCTCGCTCCATTGCATGCTCGGAGTTCGCTCGCATGCGGCTGCTCGGCAGCGCCGCCCTGCAGCGAGGCAGCCCCGAAGCCGGCGCGCGCCGCGGCGCGCAGGGCGGCAGCATCGTATTTGTCAGCTCGTACACCGCATACCGCGCGGAGGCGCCGATCGCGCTGTACGCGGTCAGCAAGACCGCGCTCGTCGCGCTGTCCAAGGCGCTCGCGGAGGAGCTCGGCCCGGCCGGCATCCGGGTCAACTGCGTCGCGCCGGGCGCGCCCGCGGCCGCCCCGGCACCGGCCCCCGACTGCCCTGCCGCGCGGCCTGCCTGCCGGGCGTGCGCGTGCTGGTCAGGCTGGCCGTGGGCCCCTTGCGACGCGCCAGACGTGCCTGCCGCAGCTCTCAGGTTTTCCAATCTGGCGTGTTGTGCTCCATGAAAAACAAGCGTGAGGTACTATAGGCGCGGTGGCGCACCAAGCCCATCCTTGTTATCGAGCGCCTCGTTGCACCGTTGCACCGATATGCGACAGGGCGTGAAGCGAAGTCGGGCGCCGGCTCACGCGCGCGCGCGCGCAGGCACGGTGCCGACCAAGTTCGCGGCCGCGCTGGTGGAGACGCCGGCGATGGCGGACGCGAGCCGCGCGCGCACGTTCCTGGGCCGCCTGGGCAC
>JAABUP010011428.1_pt1 | contig 10112 bp, 18 predicted proteins | sample 5559201 | NCBI WGS metagenome assembly JAABUP01 (sample SAMN10711887, study PRJNA513373) | rock metagenome | isolation source: Antarctica rocks | place: Antarctica | reverse complement strand
CCGTCCTTGACTGGTTTCCCATCTTTAATCGAGAGCGATGACCTAAACATGATGGCAAGGATGGGCAGCTTGTTCGATGCAAAGCAGCCAGCCACAGCAAGCAGCCCACAGTCCGCTAACAACGCCGGGCAGCAGCATCAAAAACAACACCAGATGCAGCAGCAAATGCGTCACATACCCCCACCAATGCAGCAGCTGTTGTCAAGGCCACAGCAGGCCATGCCGTTCTCACCCAACAGTCCAGGATACCCAATGCTTTCACCTCGCTCAGCAGCTCCTGAAGCAGCTCCAGCGGACCTTCCTACACAACCAGGAATGATGGTGCGTGTTACCATGTGCCTTTGATGCTGTTGCAATCAGTCAGATTGAGCATCATTGATCCAAGCCACAGGCCTTGGTCACAGTGACTGCTGGTACCAATATGGGTCTGACTGTCAGATAGCATCTGCCCTGTCTGACTCTGCCGGCACTTAAGTTATGCACCCAGTGCATAGAGAGCATTGCACAACTTGACGTACGCCCCTCATGGCTGATGCTGCTGCTGCCTGGGTTCAGCCCCTCCACCTCTTCTCTTGTACACCTGCAACTCCAGCGCAGCTCTAACTGTGGGCTGTTTGTGACTGCAGATGTGTACGCCATTTGCACTGCCTGCCCAGACATCTTTTGAGAGTGAGCGCAGCCAGCATAACTTCCCAGGCCCATCTGCGGAAGATGCAGCAGAAAGTGATTGGTCAGACGAGGAAAGTGATCCCGAGCAAGATGCCACACCACGAAGAAGCTCTCGCAAGCGCAACGCTACTCAAGCCAGCAGGGAAGGAGATGATGAGGTACCCGCTGTAGCAAACATGGGTTGCAGTTTTGGGTTTTGCAGAAATGTGGGTTACGGATTAGGGTTTGGAGAAATGTGGGTTATGGATTAGGGTTTGGAGAAATGTGGGTTACATTCCCTCAAAATTTGGTGTTGCATGTGGGTTGATGCATTGTGCCCAACTGCTAGCAGCACGTGCCAGCAGTGCAGGAGCACAACTGTTAGTCAGCTGATCATGACAGCTGCATGCGACGTCTTCAGCCAATGGGACTTGGGTGGATAGCACCTGTGATGTGAAATATTGACAGCTCAGAAGCTAACATGTTCAAGTCATCACCCAGATCAAGGTGCATGAGTTTGAAGCCTAAGCGACTGTAAGGTCTGTCGAAAGAAGGTCAGACAACCTGGCAGGTCACTGATAGACTTCTGTTGAGTTACTGCGATGTACTGTTGTAATGACCTCACCCCATGGGTCTTAGCTGTAGAGCTGCCTCCTCCTGATGGTACACATGGGTCTGTTGTGACAACTTGTACTAGTGCTTGCTAATGCTTGCTCAAAGTGACAAATAGCAATGAGCTGTCACACTGATGATGCAGGACTGGTCTAAGCCGAAGAAGAAGGTGGGTAGACCCATCACCTACAATGGGGACCCCAACGCACCTGAGCTGACAGAAGCCGAGAGGCGAAAGGTGAAAAGACGCATTGCAAATAGAGAATCTGCACGGAGAGTCCAGCAGAGGCGCAAGGAGATGATTGATGAGCTTCAGCACAAGGCATGTCCACCTCTGTGCCGCCTACATGTTGTGCCTAGCTTTTGTTTCCAGGCGTGAGCCTCAACACCGCAAGCTGGCGCTCAGCTAGATTCATGCCTGTCTGTGCTGAGCTGAGACTGGTATGATTGCCTTGCCTTGCCTTGAACTTTTGCAGCTTGTTCCTATCAGATGGAGTTGGTTAGCTTGATAGCAGGTGTAACCTTCCTGATCAGTTACCAAGCTGTGTATGACCCAGAATTGCTCTACTGCACCTGCAATGCACTAGATCATGGCTGCAATAAGTGCCCACATGTTGACCATGATGAGTGAAGGCTGGCCTCATCCCAGGCTCTTGATTAGGACAAGACCATCTTTCACTCTTCATACTCATGTTGGGCACTCATTGCAGCCATGAGCTAGTGCATTGCAGGCGCAGCAGTGCACTGGGTCGTACACAGCTTTTCTGCCTCATTGCCAGGCTGAGGTGCTTAAGTAGTCTGGGACAGATCACTTTCCTGATGCTCGTGCAGCTTGCACACAATGGGCTGATGCAGCACGTATCAAAGCGTGCATCTAGGCTTGTGACCCAAGCATCCACCACCAAAACTTTGGCTCTGTTGTCTGCAGTTGATCTACATTCAGCACGGCAACTTTGGCCTTGTTGACTGCAGTTGATCTACATTCAGCACCATCACCACCACCTGATGCAGCATCTGTCCAAGCTAGAGCTGGAGAAGGGCCAGCTGTACGGCCACCTGACAGACCTAAAGCAGAAATGGACCAAATGCACAGATGAGAACTCACGCCTTCATGCACAGGTTGCGTCTCTACAGAAGCAGTTCCAGCAGCAGCAGCAGCAGCTAACTGGTGCGGCACCACGCAAGCGCTGATGGGAGCTTTCAGAAATGCTGCAGGTCAGAGTCTGTATGTGCAGTACTATTTTGGTAGACATGCAAGCTGGCAGTGGACATGCACGATAGGACCTGCATGATACGCAAGCTGTAGCCATTGTGTGCTTGCACCACCAGGCTTTTGCAGGCCTCTGTTTGCCTACTGCAGGAGTCTGTTTGCCTATTGCAGGCGTTTGTTTGCCTATTGCAGGCGTCTGTTTGCCTATTGCCGAGAAAGGCATCAGTTATACAGTAGTGTCAGGAGCTGCTTGGTCTGCATCTGTTTGTGGCTGTTGCAACATTGCAGCCTTTGTGCATGCAGCATCAGTGAAACCTTGGGATACTCATGGCCACAGCAGATCTGTGTCTGCTGTTATCTGCTTTGCTGCTGGCAAACAGCAAACCCAGCTGTTTGCCCGCTGCTGGGGTTTGCTGTTGCCTGAGTTGTCTGATTTTTGTCTGTGTTTCTTTGCTTAGGTGGGCTGATATTCATGGACTCAAACATTGTCTTCCAAAAGCTCAGTCTGTGGGCTCAGGCCAAGCTGCAAGCAACCCATGGAGCTGCAATTATTAGTCAAACTAAGGCGGCAGGCGTGCTGTACACCTGACAGGCACCAAGACGCTTTTTGTTTTTGCATGTTGTCATCTGGCAACATGCACCAGGCACTTGATACTAATACTAATGCCCACACTCATGTGGTGCAGCAATTTTGCTGCACAGCATTGAGACACTGGGTGCCAGTCAACCATTACTGCAAGCACTGTCAGCCAATATGCTTGCACAAGAAACACACTAGGGGTGTATCCAGCTGGTTTTGTGTGGGAATAAGATCACTTTGTGGTTGAAACATGCCTGAAACACTGTTTGTGCAAATCCTTTTTTCCCTTGTCTGGCTACATTTGGGCTTTTGGTGGTAGGGGGTGTGCTTTGGAGATGTAATATATTGGTGGGGCACTCAGCAGCTACACCTATATGACTCCTGGTGCAATAGGACCAAGTTTATCACTTGTCGAGTTATTGTCGATAAGACTACAAGTTACTTTTGGTCCTTGTCCCCCTAGCCACAACTGGGCAAGCATACTTTCAAGTACTGTGTGCACATCTTTCGGCACATGTGCTGTTGTCTCCTAAGAATTTGTCTGAGCTGGTTGATACGTCACTGTTTTGTGTTTGGTAGGTAAGCCTTGTATATGTGATGTGAAGGTCTGGGTTAGCTTGTTGCTACCTTGGGAGCTTTGTCATATTGTACCTGCTGTTACTTTTGGGCTTGTTTGTGTAAGTTTCAACAGGACATTTGTGGAGTTATGTAGTTTGTCAGCTGAGGTCTGCAGTTTGTGGACCCAAGCACTTGCTGGCGTACAACATGTAGCTGGGCCGGCAGCAAGGCCCAGCTACATGTTGTACGCCAGCAGCCATGTAAATTAGTTTGCAGTGACAACGTGTCATTGCAAATGACGTATGTGCATCATGCTGCACAATCATCACAAAGATGATGAAGCTTACAGAGATTTGCACGAACTTATGACTGTGCATATCCAGAGAGAATACTACTATGACGATAACACACATACTTGCGTACAATCCAGACTACACATAACACTCACATACTTCCAACCACAATGTGTGGCGTGCTGTTTCTATATATCTGTGCCTACAGAGCTGCAGGTTACTCTCACAAAGTCTGAACAAAACCTCTGCATACTAGGTTTGAGAGCATCGGTAATATGGTGCGGTACAGATCCTGCCTCAATGTGAGCAGGATTGATACAACCAGCTGCAGCAGGATTGTGCATTGTCTCAATGACCTAGCTGCCAAAAACTTTGCATATGAAGTGATACGCAATAGCAATGTTTAGATGAATCATCCCAAAAAATTACCAGCTTCACAAACTGCTTATAACATTTGCAGATAGAGACTTGTGTGAAAAGCCACTGCAAATGAGCAACAGTCACTTGATGGTGTCGTTGGCTGTTTGCCACAGATGCTGTATGGTAAGTCGTACCACTCCGCTCTGCATGCCTGACGTCGTCTGTTGTCACGACTACCCTGCAAACATGGCGCACTTGCTGTGCTGCCACTTTTCCATCTGCATGTGTAGAGCAGCAGTGGTCGTCCACTGAATTGTGAGAACCCAAAAAAGTCTACTCCACCATCAAACATTGCAAAAAGCGTCTATGGACGTGTGGCAAAACCCTACAGCTGGAGAAAGCCCTGGAAGGCGCGCCCGGCATGCCTCTGAGTGCGGTGCCCACCAACACTAGTCTGGTGCCTGCCAGCCCAAGGATTTGTGGCGCCAAAACTTCCCGCCACATTCAGCCCACCCCCATGAATGCCCTCTGTGCTGCGTCTGTCCGTGCTGTTTGTCAGAAGCCTGAGAAGGGAGGTGGCACTGGCACATGTGTGGTTGTCGCGAGTGCATTCAGCCAGACGAAGGAGGGCGGGAACAATTCCCGCCAGAAGCATGCTGTGCCGGCTGTCGCCAAACTCAGCCAGACAGCTCAGCAAGCATAGAGCACCTACAGACATCGCAACCATACATCAACTTGCACAGCGCAGCACAGCACAGCGCAGCATGGCACAGCCGCAGTCTAGGCTAGTACAGGCAAAAAAACTCACACCAGCCTGCATTGCACGCTTTCTGGCAAATTTACGGCCAATATGACAGACTTAGTGTGCCGACTGTTACTTGATTATTGCTTGTCACACTCTCTGAATGACAGATCTGGAGAGGCAGGCAGGCATAACGATAAGCCACACATGATAACACACCCTGATCACCACATGGGCGTTGTTAGACGCAGTGCAGTCAAGCTGAAATACGCAAATCAGCCAGGTATGCAAACATGCCAAGCATTAGGCAGAAGTGTGAAGGCAAAAGGTGCAGCCTGGGTAACGCCAGTTGTTATAGCCCCAGCACAGGCGTTGTGCCCCCTTGAGTCAGTGGGCAGCTTAGCAAATCTGCCCATTCACTAAGGATGACTTGAAGGGACACGGAAAAGGATACCTGGCAATGCCAAGTTGGTGCGCGCCAGCATGAGCACGATCGGCTTTGTGCCTTCGCCTTGCAGTATGACAGAGCGCACAGCATCAGACTGAGCCATAGCACCTAGCGTGCCACTGGCTAGGGCCGCAACATAACCTGAGCCTTGCGCCTTCCTCACTAGCTCGCTTACGCACTCTGCAAGCAGAGCTTGGACAGTCAGCACTGCTGTTGATCATCATGACTGAGGTTATGCTGATGACTGTAGTGCCTGAAGAGCCGCAAGACAATGCATCGTAGCATAGCATGGTGTCCCATGCAATGCTGCATGACAGCTCACTCAAGCAACCATAGCATGCAACCATAGCATGCAACCATAGCATGCAGCCACAGCATGCAACGATAGCATGCAGCCATAGCACTCTACCATAGCATGCAGCCATAGCATGCATTACGTCACGGTTCATGCTTTGACCAGCATCTTACACCTCAACCAGGCAATCGAAGATGCTCTCAGTCAGCATAGCCTACTTGCTGCAGGAAGAGTTGCTTCAACAGACCAGATACCTGAGTGTGCAAATTCGTCCAGCAAATTTGGCTCATGGCTGCACACTTGCAGCAGCTGGATGCTTCTAGTGAGACCCCTTGTTTGCTTGCCATGCTGCAGCTGTGCAGTGACTGCTTCCATCAGCAATGACGGCCTGCAGACATTTTCCCGCCAAAATTTGAAAGTTGAAGTTTGCTGTATGTGCAGGGGACCTTAGCACAGCTGCCAGCCAGGGTGGGTGCACGCAAAATGCATTGAGCAGACAGGAGTTGCAAGCAAGACTGACTGGCTGGTGATGCAAGGACTACGCAAGTACACATGTGATGGTGCATAGGCAAGACCACTGACATTGACACTGCTCGCTAGACAGCAGCAACACTGTATGCATGACCGGCAACATGAATGGCTAGGCTGCAAGCTGTCCCAGGAGGCTTCTGGCGTGATAGCACAGCAGTGACCTGATGCACACCTGAAGGACTGCAGGTGCTGTTTGCTTGAGGACAATTTGTACAGGACCTCCAGCGCTGCAAGCACCACCTGATCAGCTATGGTCACATCCCCAGACAGGCGTTCGGCGTCTTCTTCAAGACCCTGAGCAGAAGCTGCAGCTGAATTTCCCGCCAAATTTGCTCCGCTGGCGCCTCCTTCCTGTTCTGGCGGGAAAGCTTTGGCGCTCTGGCTGAGGGAGTTGCTGGTGGCGGGAACTGCTTTCGGACTTGGCAGTGGCATTGTCTGAGCCGTCATGAGCAGAGGGCGGCTTGCCTGGTGAGCAAAATCTAGGTGAAAGGCAAGCTTACTGGAACTGTGTGAGGAGCTGCCTTTCGCTGAACCCACACTGCCTTTCGCCTCCAGGTTGACTGGGTGGTCCTCAGGCAGGGGGGCCATGGGGCTACCCACCTGGGAGGCCTCAAGCCAATCTAGGGTGTCTTTGTGGGTGCTGGAGTCACCCTGACCAGCAGATTGGCTGTGGCTTTTCAGCAGGGCCAGGGCTGCATCGTACAGCCCTGCCTCCTGCAACTGCTCTGACATGCTATCTTGACTTCGGTTTCTGCTGTACACAACGCTGGCAAGGATGTGCAGCCCTGCTAAATGGGTGATGGGGTCGAGATGCTCTGACAGCATTGGAGCAACTTTGAAGACCCCATCACATTGGTCAAAGCCCACCTGCAGAAGCAACTTCACCAGTTGGCAAATTTATGCGGTGCCTAGGTCATATTGACAAAGCTAGGGCAGATACACAATCTGAAGGTGCTGGGCAATCCTATCATGCTTCCTCACCGTTAACACTGCACGCTGCTGGATCAAGTTGCAACCAGCCTCCAATGATGGTATGTGTGCCGTACAGGGCACCGGCTTTGTTCTGTGCACATTGCAAGTTTGCACACATGTGGTGAAGACATGCGCAGATATGTGCGTCAACAGAATTCAAGTCCCTCAGATGACATTCTGGCCACAGCAAACCCTAGCCAGGTTACTGCAACCCATACCTGAGCACACTGATGCATCATCAGCGCCTGCAGGGCCTCAGCCGCCTCTAACTGGACCCCATCATTAGGGTCTGCAACAACCTGAAGCAGAAGAGCAATGCCGCCCTGCTCACAGATGCTGTAGGCTATGGCAGGGTTGGCGGCCAAAAAGGTCAGGGTCTCCAAAACCCTACGCATCTTTGCCAAGGGCGTATCAGGATCGACTAGAATGTCCAACAGAGGGCTGATGCCAGATGAACCATCCCTGCATAATATGCAGTCATGAATTAGCTAAGGTCCGGCAATAGAAAAGACAGATCGCAACCAGCCTGAGCCATGTGACCATACAACAGCATGTGCAGACCCTGCTGGTCTGATCATCCAAGCGCTTGCCGTTATGCACCACCATCTGCATCAATTACATGCTCTTACATGCTCTTACATGCTCTTACCATGCTCTTGCATGCTCTTACATGCTCTTACACTTTGTACAGAGCTGATGACTCTTGGCGTAAAGGCATGCCCACAGTGGTAGTGCCACCTGCACATTTGCCTTCCAAGCAGGCTGGTTGCAAGCATTCAAGCCAAAATGCATGGACAATGGGACACAAACAATCTAACATGCTCACTGGCTGCGTGATGCCCCAGCAAACAGGCTGCTCCCTATTGCAAAACCATTGCTAGTGAGCAGGCTGTGGCAGTCAGAGCGGAACAAAGTGTATGGTAAGGCAAGCACATGCAGGGCAGGTATGCAGCTTGTATAGAACATGCAATAGCAGCACGCATGTGACACTATGCTCAAGTAGTTGATGCTGTAGTCATGTCTGGGACTGTGCAGCGCTGGGATAAGAGGGCAAGGCATGCACACTTGATTACTTTACTTACTGACGCATAACAGTTATGCGACAAGGCAAGGGCAACCTGAAACAGTGTCATATTGAGGCTATTCAGGTTATACATGTTCAGTCTTATAACAGTGTGTTGGGTTGTCATTGGATTGGTAAAATCTGACATGTCAACCTGCATATTCACTGGCTGGTCCTTCTGGTGGGTGCATTATGATTTACTCTGCTCAACAGACAGCAGGTGCTTGTGAACATACAACTTGTGTTTATCTGACACCGCTATCTCACTAGAATACTGCTGAGTACTGCTACATTCGGTTTTGGAGCATTAAAAATGTGTGTCTTTGACCATCTCCTAGACTGTGCTCAGTGGCCAGTCCTCCTGACAGAATACATCAGCAGACCATACCAGACACATGACAGCTGTTGCAAAGCATGGCCTCATTGGGAAGATACAGAAGAAGAGGAGGTAGAAGAAGAGAAGGAGGTGAAAGAAGAGGAGATGAAGAAGAGGAAGAGGGGACGATGACTCACTGGCTGGTTCTCCTGGTGGAGGCATCAGCAGATCGCGAGGCATTGGCTGCTTCTGCCAGCAGCTCCTTTGCAGCTGTGATGATGCCACCGCCGCCGTTGTTCTGCAATGCACAAATCACTACGAGTGATGATATCATGACCATATATAATAAATAGCGGTATTATTGATGGATAGTCATGATGAGCTAGGTATATGCAGGGCAAATCGTGCCTCTCCTGATGTCAAAGTACTGTCAGTATTATATCTCAGCAGTGTCACTGGTGTGGGACATGCGCATGTACTGACATTCAGCTGTTGGGGATACAGATTTGTCACTATTTAGAGAAACTCCACGGCATAGTGTAAAGCTAAACTCAAAAAAGCCTCGGGACTAGTATCAGGCATTTCTATTCTTAAGAAATACGTTAGGGCTTGTAAGTGGCTGCAAAACAAGTCATATCCATTTGGGTATATTGCAGCAGCATTCGATTCTGACGAGAATGACAAAATTGGCATTGAAGCAAAATGCGTCCGCAATTCAGAGCCTAGATGTCATTTTGTGATACGTTCCGATGGGGCTGAGCATGCATGAGCTGTCTGATGAGAGCCAGCAAGCGACGGAACAAAAGTCACCAGAAAATAATGGAAGAAAGCACAGCAAATGGCACAACACGGGTACACAATCAGCTTTCATTCCAAAAGCCAAAGAAAAGTGTCACAGTAACAACAGCAGCAGCAACAGCATCAAGTGTAGCAGTACAACAAGCAACATCACAGCAGCGACAGCAGCAGCAGCAGCAAAGGCAGTAGCAGCAAAGGCAGTAGCAGCAAAGGCAGTAGCAGCAAAGGCAGTAGCAGCAAAGGCAGTAGCAGCAAAACCCGCAGCAGAAATAGTAAATGCAGCAACAACAGCAGCAGCAACAACAGCAGCAGCAACAACAGCAGCAGCAGCAGCAACAGCAGCAACAGCAGCAGCAGCAGCAACAGCAGCAGCAACAACAGCAGCAGCAGCAGCAACAGCAGCAGCAGCAACAACAGCATCAGGTCATGACCAAGCCAGCTGCTCACCAAGCATTCAGCTTGGGCCTGCCAAAAGCATGAGCTTCAAAGTGGCATTGGGGTGACAGCGCCATATGCATGTAGGGGGGGTGGGCAGCAGCATAATCCTGACTGAGGCTCTGCAGCCATCCAAGTCTCAGATGATGACAAAAGTTTGGGGCTATTGCAATCCGCCCTCACAGCTCTATGCCTTGCAACAAAGGGACAGGGTGAAAAGGGCATGTAGGCGGGGGTCCCAGGAGTTGGGG
>JAABUP010011427.1_pt1 | contig 10114 bp, 10 predicted proteins | sample 5559201 | NCBI WGS metagenome assembly JAABUP01 (sample SAMN10711887, study PRJNA513373) | rock metagenome | isolation source: Antarctica rocks | place: Antarctica | reverse complement strand
AAGTGAGAAGCAATAGTACATTGTTCTTTGACTTTCGAAGAGATGAACGTTGATGATAAATTTGCTCGCTGCCTTCTATCAGTATTACTCTTCTGTATTCGCAGAAAGACAACTTACAGATGTATGCGAACTAGATTCATCTGCTCTGAGCCTAATCTGCATAGAATCTGCGACGAAAGATTCTAGCAACATTAGCATTAATTAGATTCGCTCTTTCAGATATCGTATCAAATATTTCTTCGAAAAGTTGATGAGAAGAAAGTTCATTAATTGCATACTTCATTTCACTGTATTCAGCGTGCTGATATCTGAATCTTCAGCGAAAATTTCGAATTTCGAAAGCGCATCGTGCATTTGCTTCGAGTCAAAACTTTCAAATCGATTTGTATCAACGATGTCGATAAGAAGATCAAATAGATTAGCGTTGTCGCTGATCGAATGTTCTGAGTCGAGCGCATGTTGTCAACGTTTCATTCTATCGTCAGAAAATTTCAGCAGACATCGAAGTAGTGAAATGTTGTGAAGCTTCAAGCCTTCTAACATCTTCATTGATGTCTCGATCTTTGATGCAGTCTCGAATAAAACTCTACGACTCTTTCAGAAAGATTGAAGCAAATCGTCTTCATCTTTTGTCAAGAGCTCGAGAGCAAGACGAGAGTCATAACTTCTCAGCAAGTTTAAATCAAGAAACACAAGACATCGCGTAAACTGTTTGCGAACTTGAGAATCAGATCTCTAAAGAATGTTAATGAAATTTCTAGCTCAATGAGCGAAGAGTCTATCAAGATGTCGTGATTTAAAATAGCTCTTTCAAGTGATATTGCTAGATCATTTGATCGAGCAATATCATGATAACATTTCTCGAGTTCTCGATCGCGCTCAGAACGAATCGCATTTACAGCGTTGAGAAGAAAATGAGCATGAGCTCTTCTTGTCGCGTCTCAGATATCATGAATCGATATGTCTTTCTCTGTTGACGTCGTTGAATTATAGTTGAGATTTAGCTCGAGCTCATGAAAGATTAGCCATGAAATATATAGACTATGAACAGCAACATCGTAATATTCGTCGTCATTACTTTTTTCAGCAACGTTGATTTTCGACTTTGATCTTACTTGATATCAGTTGAAATTGCTTGACTCGATTTGATTCGCTGATGCGCAGTCAAGCTTTCATGACTCATTTCTTAGATTTGTACTAAGCTTCTCGACGTCAGATCGAATCGATTCTGAAATCTATGAAGTTGTGTGAATTGTAAGTTCTTGAGAAAGATCAGAGCGTTCTACCTTCACATTGACTTCTGACGAAGCTCATGAATACTTGATCTTATTGATGACTTGAATATACTTGAACTCTGATCACGCAACTCTGAGCTCAGACGTTGAAGGCAACGCTGAATTGACTACACGCATCTCGAGCGCTGAACGATGAAACAAGGCAAATTCATTAGAAAAAGAAGACAACGAGCTCTTCTGAAATACTTTATAGACAAACATGCATACACGTTCATGCAAGTCACGCAGTCTTCAACATTTTGTGATATGACTTGCAGAAATCACTAAGACAGCATTAGAGATGTGAACTTAGAAAGAGTTCGAGAATGCAAGCTCTAGTTTGCCTATGTTGCGTTTCTACCTGCAAATTGCTCTGCAGTTAGCAGAAGCTTGATGATACGTAGAGATCTATGACTTTATGACTCTGCTGTTTTCACTTCAAGTCTCTGAGCAGAGTTTCTACAGTCGACTTGAAGCGACTCGATTTTAGAGACAACGAAACTCTCAATTGCTTTCTTGATTGCGAACATTTAAAGTTCACTTTAACATCTTGTATCAAAAGTTTCATCTTGTAGCATTGCCTCGAATATGCGTAGAAGATCGAAGCGAATTCGTTTTCGAGAGTCTTAAATGTAGTAGATGATGTTGTAAAACTTACTCAGCTGACTGAGCGTACGCTAAGCGTCTAACTCAACTTGATTCAATCTATCGTTGTTTCAGATATGAACTTGATCATTGATTCAGCAGATCGAATCTGAAATTTACTTGATCATTGATTCAGCAGATCGAATTTGAAATCTACTTGATCATTGATTCAGAAAGATATCAAGAGATTTTGAAAAGTGTTTGACTCTTTCTTACACTGACTCTTTGACTCGTCGATCAACAAACTTGTTCATTAAGTTGAAGTGTGTCTTGAAGTTAACTAAGAAAATTTCAACTGGTTGAAAGCTGCAGTCAGAGAAGTCTTTCAAATGAATCAAGCATCAGTGTCAATCATGCTCGATAGTCATCAGACTGATATTACGGTTTCAAGCTGCTTCTGTGCTGTCATGTTGTCTTGCTGTCTTATTGTCTTATCTCATCACCTGTCTTTTAGTTCTGTACTCTACTCATAGTGCATACTTGATTTCAGCGAGATCAGTACAGTCTGTAAAGCAGCGAAGTTGACTGAACAAATGAAACTGACAAAGAAATTTTTGCAGATGACGAATTTCTCTGACGATCTCATTGATCACATGATCGAAGGTATCGAATCTGATAACGCGTGATTGAACGACACTCATTTAGATCTCGTCAACACTACTTCTCTGTTTGACGATGCTTTGAACTTACAATATCACATCGCAATGAATGAGAATTCTGATTATATGATTGTGTCAGAAGTCATTTCTCAAGATCAAGCTCAGAGAATAGCGAAAGACATACATGAAGAGCTTCAATTTATCGAATCGTTCGATAATCGATTTGTATATCAAGTCACTTCACTAGCACATGAAACGATATTCAACTTTATCAAGATATGATCTCTATCTGTATAATGCACATTTGAGTCTGACTTGAAAAGAATCACATATTTAAGCTTCAGAAATTTATCGCATCGACTTCTGTATCACAAAAGTCATGAACTGTTGATCTCGACATCTTTCGTTTCAAGAAGTCACATTTCATACCTAAGATCATCTTGAAGAACATGATCTTTGTCACTATTGCTCTCACGCAACTCAACGTCAGCAATGACTGATACACATTACTGAAAGCATCTCATCTACAGTTGTCATCTGTGTCAAAATCAGACTGAAGAAAAGTGAATAAAGAGCTTGCATCTGATGACGTGATTATCTGACGTGAAGATCTGACAGTGCTCGAGTCGGGTGAAAGAGGTGAGAAATTCATAAACCTAACATACGATGTTCAAAGAGAGTGAGCGATGATATAACAAAGAAAGGAAAGTGATTTGATTTTCTTGAGCAAGATTTATATTTACAACAAGTTTTCGAAGAGACGACAGCATTTCACAATTTCTTCAATTACTTGACTTCGTTGAGACTCAACACTCACAAAGAAGAAGTAGCTGCATATATCACGAAGAAAAAGCGCTGAGATCATTTATTTCTGATTAATCATTCTGCAAATGTCTGTAGCTGTCTTGTGTTGCTCAAGAAATCGTATTCAAAGTGAGAAAGTGATGTCTGCATTATTCAAGTCTTGTTTCTCTAAAAGATACACATCTGCTTCAAAGTTTCAGTCTTTTCTTGATCAAGAAATCGTAGTCGCAGTTATGAATTGATACATCGCATTATTTCAGTCTTTCGTTGATCAAGAAACTGTATTCGCAGTCGTGAATTCATGTCGCTTCTCTGAAGAACGCGAATATGTTTCACTAACTCAGTTTCTTGTTGATCAAGAAATCGTGTTCGCAGTTGTGAATTGATATGTCGCATTATCTCAGTGATCTACTATCAAAGAATTTATGCTCGTAGTCGTGAAGTTATCTTGTTTCTTTAAGATATGTAGATATGTTGTATCACTTCAATTTCTCGTTGCTCAAGAAATTGTATTCGCAAGCAGAGATTGATCTTGTCTCTCTCAAGAATGTGCAGTTGCACACAAAGTCTTGTCTTTCGTCTTTTCTTGAATATCATTACTGTTTGATGCAAAAGACTGCTGAGCTTTCTCAGATTCTCGATCTTGAACGTTCAGATGATCGTTCTTTCAAATAACTTTCTTCAGCTTAGACTCGATGAATTCTTCTTGCGATATGAAGGCATTTTTAAACGTTCGCGATTTACAAAGAGACTCTCTCTTATGAGCTTTGAAATCGACTGAAGTCGTGAACGATTGTTCACATTTCGAACATCGTTTTCTGTTCAGAACTAGTCAGAGAGCTCGATGAGATTCATCTTTGATAAGTTGAGCATGTCTTCGAAGATGAGTCGTTCGTACGAAAGTTTTAGAACACGCTGAACATGAAAGTCGCTTTTGAACGACTGAGATACGCGCAATCTGCTCGTCAGGTTCGTTGTCTGTGAAATTCGAAGTCTGTGCACTCGCAAGTGAAATTGTCATCGACGTCTCGCGACGCTTGCTTCCTCTTGCGTTGCTATTCATCGTGACAAATTCTTCGAAGTCGTGAAGGCTAGAGAGGTCGTTTCTTTCAGTTCTAGGCAGAAACGATTTCGATCAAGCAACGAAGCTGCTTTTTCGCTTTTCACGATTTCTAAAAATTACATCAATGATACTCTTGCATAAACATAAATTCGCTGCTAACGTTGTTTCCCATCATATGTCATACATATTCATTTCGTTGACAATTGAGTGTAGACGCTGCAAGCAGAAAAAGTACTACGTACAGATTCTCGCTCGAGTTCACATCATCGCGTTTTGATTTCCCGAGTAGTCTGTTGATCATTTAAGCTCGCTTGCAAATTTCATTCAATGAATCATGATCAATACATCTTGTTGTTCTTTGCTGAGTCGAAAGCGAAGCACGTTGTATTAGACGCGAATTTGCCGTTCTCAGTCTCAGTCTCGCTTGAAATTTACTGATTCAATGATCAAGTAGATTCTCAATCTGAACTATCTTCTACTTGCTCACATTTTTTTGATGTTGACTCATCTTATACATACTCTCTAAAAGTCAATCTAAAAAGAATGATCTCAGGTTCTATCTTAGATATATTGACTCGTGCCTTTGCAGTTAACGATCGTACTGATTTGCTCTTTCTGTTCGTCTTTTTAAAGCGTTCAAATTCTCTCGTGCGTGTGCAGTCTCTCTTCATCACATCTAACTTTTCGAGGCAAGACTTTCTTATTTCATTCTCGAATTATTTGAGTCGCAAACCTTCTGTTGACAGTTTTCTACATACACATCGTTGCATCGTTTTGTTTCGATCAAAGAATCAGTTGTCTTTCAACAATATGTTCACTGTTTATCATCATATCATGTACTTCACTGTCTCATGCAGCAGAGAAAATCAAGCTATCATTCGCAGAGATCGAGAATGTCATGCACTCTCGAAACTCTTCGTCTCTTGATACTCTAACATCACTTGATTTTTCACAGAACATTAGAATTTCTCAAGCAGAGTCTGCTCTTTCTCTTCAAGATGATAGCTTGAACGAGATCGCGAGAACAGTCGTATCGTCAATCTTCACTAGATCTTTCACATCAATAAAGCTCGATGCACTCGTGCTTGTTGAAGCTTGTCTATCTAAAAGACTATTCTTTTGCTCGCGAGAACTCAGACGTGACGAGTCATTCATTGCAAGCGACTTCATATTTGTTTATGAGCACGACGCTTCTGACGATCAAGAGCGTGATGATGAAATTATCTGAAATTTTGTGAATTTCAATGACGTGTTCGAGATTTTGTGCTTCACTGACTCAAGTGAACTAATGAAGAAGAGAATGAGAATTAAAGTCAATGACATTCTTCATCATCTCATCTTCTACTACATACAATGAAATATCGTGAACGAGCTGTTGAAGTCATTCACGCGCCTTCTTGATTTTCAAGACACAATACTGCGCAACAAATTAGTCGCTCAGAAAAACATGCAGTTCTTGTCGTCGATGAAGCAGTTTCGATTGAATTTAGAGATTTGACATCATATCTGATCTCAATCGAGAAACTGACACATTTCAGACATTAGGTACGAGGCAAATCAGATTCGTACAAATCGTCGTCTTTCTCATTTTAAGCTGAATGAATGAAAAGCATCATCAAACCTTTCTTCAACAACGAATACAGCTTCTGTTTCCAGTCATTCTTATCAACAGAGAGTATTGATCTGCGCTCTCGATTCTGCCTATCTTCGACGACAAAACATCAGACAAACTCATATATCAGATGAGAGCGTTGCTCTCGAGACTTCTCTAAGTCTTCGCTGAGACGAGCATGTCTCAATCTATGAAGTCGTGTCGAAGATTTTCGTCACTACAGAACATATGTCTCTATCTTGAAGCATTTGAAGTTTCAGATGATTCTTTAGAAGCGTTGCAGTTATTTGATGAAATCAGACTTGCTCAGACTCTTCTAAAGTCTCAACTATTCGGCAATAAAATTGTCATACAGTCGCAGATGATAGAATCATGAAATAATGATCTGCGAACGAAACTGTCAATCAATTGTGTTCGAAATGATATGATAAGTAGAGTGAGATTATTAGATGAATAAGAACTGATTGAGAACAGAAATTGTTACCAGCTTTTACCATGATATTTAACAATATGAACGTTGCAGATCGAAGAGCAGTTTGCATAGACGTGTTAGTGATTCATATTCTCTATAATTCAAGCATTTAGTTAACAGCATCAATGAACTCAGTTGCAAAAGATTTTCAAGCTTTCGAAAATCAGAACACTGCAAGCATTTGCTTCTTCTTCAATGTTACTTTCGCTTCGTCAACGACTCAGTCACTACAATGCTACAAAACTGAACAAAGTCAGAAGAAGAAAAACGTTCGAGATCTCAGCTGTTGCAATTCTTTCAAATCGCGCTGATGTCTGAAGAATTGACTTTGAGCATAGCTGTTATGCTAACGCTCTGATGTCTCAATTCATCTGCGAACGCTAGCACGTTGCAGTCGCGATCAACAAATTTGATACGTCTCGCTTATTTTCTTCGCAAGTTCAACGACATCGAAGAAAGCTATTCTTTTCTTCTTCAACTACTTTGATCATTTTGACACGCAGTAACGAGCATAGACAAAGAAAGATCTGTTTCAATAATACAGTTTTTGCGAAGCGTTGCAGAGATTGACGAGAGTTCTTCATCGAGCATGAATGAGAGTTTAGATGACTATTTTGAGATTAAAGTGCTTGCAAAGAGTCATGAAGATGCAGAACAAGTCAGTGATGCAGTTCTTGACGAACTCAGCGATGAGTTTTTCTGCTTGAAAGAGTCTTTCGAAGCGTAACGAGTCGATTGACTTGTCACATCGTTGTCGACAAGTCTTGAATTTGCGATGCAAAACACGAAAGCAATTATAGCATGTTGAAATGCAAGTTCTGCATCGATAATCTAAGATGAGACGAGATGAAGTGTGAAGCGTGATACACGTGAAATCGCTGACGTCGTTTAAGCTTATCATTATTCGATTACCTGATATGTAAATGTGTAAATATTTTCGAACTCTGCACTCAGTGTAGAACCTCAATATTCAGATACGAGATATTTCGAATAAGAAATTTGTAGCAGCTTGAACAAAGTGTCGAACAAGTTGATGATGTCTAAATTTCGGAAATGTCTCATGACGCAGTGAGACTGAAGAAGAATAATTCGAGCTTCGATCATCATGCGCAGTGTCATGCATAATTGGTCAGAATATCATGATCTGAGCAAGACGTACTTGACACGACTGTAAACACAAGTGCGACTGAAGTCATCGAACAAGCTTGATTGTAAAGTAGGTAAAGTTATAATGATCGTTCGACGAGACATTTACTCTACGCAATTCATTATTCTCAGATGATCTTCATAATTGTTCTGAAACTTAGTGTGCATTCGCATTACGACGACGTAGTCTTATGCTTGAAACATTTTCCACCTTCTAACGTATCACATTCATCTCGATGAAAAGCTCTTGATTCTTCTTCAACGTTGATATATCTCTGAGGAAAGTTTTTAAGCAGCTTCAATGCAAAGAACTAATTACTTACTAAGTAAATCTATCGATCATCGAGTCAAAAGAACGCTTTGATATTTCATTCAATTCTGACATTTATCTTCATATCTTGCACATGTCTCAACGAGATGACTACAATTGATCTAACGAGTATCTTAAGAAAGAGACTGTCATGCCGTTTATCAAATTCATGACTGAGAGTTCTAGTGCAACAGTATTCAAGTAAGTCTGTCAACAGCTCTTCTATCTTGACGATATTCATCTTCTAACTATTGCCAGTACAGTACTTTCGCAGCTGTACTTCAACGAAGCTCTAAGATTATTTGATAGTTATTTTTTCAATATTGGGAAGATTCACTTCTCTCAGAGAATTCTCATCGCTTATTTTATCACAGATCAATCAGACTACTATTGATTGAATAACTTCATGACATCTTCTTATAAAGCGATTGAAACAGGTATTCGAAATTGAAATGTAGTTGAGCTTTCAAATCTTTCGGCTGAGATACGCTCTCAGCAGCGATCATCAAATCGTGATAAATTCGATCGTTCTCATCAATTTCTTGATAGATCATTCGTGAAAGTCGTTACTGCGCAGAAGTAGAATCTATCTCATCTTTCAATGAATCTATATGTGAATGAACAAGATGAGATACTGTCTCAAGTCAACGATCATCTTTCTAAGTGCATCTTCGATTTTGTCGCTAAGTTTCAATTTTCTATTTCGTTAAAGTCGAATAAAAGATCAGTCGAAATCTCAGCGAATCGCGAATGAACGAAATGAATATACTTACTGAAGAGATTAGCAATCAAAAGACGAATATTGACTCGTGTGCTATTTCATGATCAGATCAAACAATTGATCATCGTCTTGAAGAATTTCTTGAAAATGCAACATACTGTCAAGCATCAGTCGAGACTTCTTAAAGATGATCGAAATGTTCTACAGCTAATTTCTGTCGAACTTCAGATGACTCAGATACTCAAAAATGTTGTCTGCATGAAGCTTCTTGATAATCTCTACGTTCAGATCGAAATCAAGATTCAGCTTCGAAAAGATCAAAACGATCGAAAAGACGTTGCTTTTGATCTCAACTAGACGCAGATATTCAGACATATCAAGAGAGAAGAAGATGTCAAGATTGAAAGAGATGATGTCGTGAACGATAGAAAGAATGTGCTTGTTGAAGTGAATAGAAAGAATAAGAAGTATTGAAGAAACAACACGTTAAGTATCGCTAGATTCTGAAGTTTGATGTCGATCGTGACAAGTTGTGTCAGAGCGCGAATCGCTTATGCAAACATGTGCTACTATGTGCTATTCAGATCTAGAGAAAACAAATCACACAGTAACTGAACGATTAAATGAACGAGATTTAAGCTTTAACGAGAACAGCTATGCGCGTACTTTTAAATGTCTAGCAGTGTTTCAGACAGACGTGATTGAGTACATGAACAGCTCATGAGCGAAGAGATACTTCGTCACAAGGTTTCTTAGAGAATTAGAATTCAACAAAGTTGATTTTGTTGCTATCACAACAATTTTGATGTGAGAGATTTGATTGTTTGTTATCTCGTGATTCATTCTCTTCTGCATTCTCGTTCAGATCGTTTTGAAAGATCTTGTGAATTTTCTTGCTATATTAGCTAAGCTCTTTAATGCTACGAAAGATTCGTACTTTTTTGCCTTCGCTGTTCTCGTCATTGCGATCTGAGAAGATAATGAGAACATGACTGACATCTGTTGAATATAATTAACTACAGGCGAGTCAAGAAAGAGTTAAAGTAGCTCGCTTAAGTTTCTGTCACTACAGATCAGATAAACGAAGCATTACAATGACGTATGACATCTTTTTGCGAAGCTCTTCGCTTCTCTATCGATGAGACTATCAGTCTTCTCTTTTCTTTCATTCTCATAAACATTTCTTTTTCAAGTTCTTCAATGATTCGTACCTTTCTTCTGTATCTTGAATTCTACTCAAGCGCAGCTTCGCATGTTTACGAGATATCAATAGATGAAATCGAATGACTATTCGATTCGTGAAATATTTGCCTCAAGCAATATAAATGTTTCAAACTCGATTCACGAGCCACATCAGAGAATACATAGTTGGCGAGACGCATCTCGATAGATAAAGATATCAATCGTTTGCGTCTGAGAATGACATGTTGCTAGTTATCTTGATGCATTCGAAGTAATCTGAATAGAA
>JAABUP010011425.1_pt1 | contig 10118 bp, 16 predicted proteins | sample 5559201 | NCBI WGS metagenome assembly JAABUP01 (sample SAMN10711887, study PRJNA513373) | rock metagenome | isolation source: Antarctica rocks | place: Antarctica | reverse complement strand
ACGCTGCTGCAGAGCGTGGACAGCCTGGGCTCGCTGCAGCGCGTGCTCATGCGCGTGGTCACCGTCCTGCTCGTGCGCCTCGCCGCCATGTCACCGCGCCGTCAGTGTGCTGTTGTCTCATGCATGGTGGCGCCAGCCCGCGCGCGCGCCGCTGCCGCCCTTGCGACTCTGACAGCGTGTCACAGGCACGGCGTCATTGCAGCGAGGCATCTGCGTCAAAGCCTGCCCGTCTGTGGGTGCGCGGGGGCTTGCGGCGGCGGTGCCTGCTGGGTGGCGCGGCCCGCGGGCGGCCGCCGCGAGGACGTCCCCACAACCAGGGGCCGACACAGTGCAAGCTCACGTATCCGTGAGACACTGTGACAGCCATGGGAAAGTGCGGCACAAGAGCTCGGCGCTGCGCCGGCAGGTCCTGTCCTTCCTGCTGTGCGGGATCGTGCTCGTGTTCCTGCTGGCGCGCGGCGAGCGCTTCCGCGACGCGCTCGGCTTCATCGTGGTCCTGCTCGTGGCGTCGATCCCGATCGCCATCGAGATCGTCAGGCGCGGCGCCCGCGCACCGGGGCCTGCCTTGCGTACAGGTCTTGTCGTGACGCGCTGGCCCTCATCACGGTCTGCTGACCCACGGATTTGCTGGTGATCACCCCCCATGACACTTGCGAGTGCTGGGCGTGGGCGCTTGCCCCTGAAGACGGCCCTGGGGTTATCACCCGCCGCATGTCCTGCACACCGCATGATCCTGGCTCAGGCCCAAGCGCAACGAAGCGCGCCATGCGCCGCAAGCGGCGCGCCGACGCGCGCCGGGCGCCGCGCCCCGCGCGCAGCACGACGACGCTGGCGCTGGGCTCGCGGCAGCTGTCGGCGCAGGGCGCGATCGTGACGCGCCTGACCGCGATCGAGGAGATGGCCGGCATGACCGTGCTCTGCTCCGACAAGACCGGCACGCTCACGCTCAACCAGATGGTCATCCAGGCGCGCCAAACCCTAAAGCCTGGGCCAAACCCTAAGGCGCCGCGCTCCGGCGCCCGCTCCTCCTGGGCAACAGCGCCGCGCCTTGCGCTCCGTTGAGCGAGAATGCAGGAGCAGGAAGGCCCTGCGCGCTTCCACCAAGGTCAGGCGTCCGCATCGGCGCGCGCAGGCGGACTGCCCGACCTTTGCGCCGGGGCAGAGCCGCGCGAGCGTGCTGCAGGCGGCCGCCATGGCGGCCAAGTGGTGGGAGCCGCCGCGCGACGCGCTGGACGCCATGGTGCTCGGCGCGGCCGACCTGGGCAGCCTGGCCGGCCTGCGCCACACGGCCTTCACGCCCTTCGACCCCACGCTCAAGGTCGCCCGCCGCGCGTGCGCATGCGTCTGACGTCGCGCGGTCTGTGCTGAGCCGCGCCGCGCGGCCTTTGCAGCATCCACGACTCATGTTCAAGGTCACCTGCTGCATACGTGACTAGGCTTGCTGCCGGACAGTCTGTTGCGAGGTGCGGTGGGCACCGTCCACGATGGATGCCACACAGCATGGGCCGGGCGCGGCTGCAGGCACAGTTCAAGCAAGGGCTGAAACTAGGTTAATGCAAGGGTGTTGACTGGCCAAGGCTGCGCGCGCGCAGCGCACCGAGGCCACCATCCAGACGGCCGGCGGCGCAACATTCCGCGTGACCAAGGGCGCGGCGCACGCGGTCTGCGGCCTGCTGCGCGCCGAGGACGCCGGCACGGTCGCGCGCGTCAACGCAAAGGCGCGCGCCCGCGCGCCGCCCCGCCCGCATGCGCTGCTTGTCCGCCGCGCGGGCCGCGTTGCCGCCTGTCGCGCGCAGCGCCGCACTGCTTGCTGTGCCGCCTTGCAGTTTGCCCAGTGCCCGCGCGCAGCATCGCAGTGCACAGGATGGTGGATGCGCGCCAGCCCATGGACAGCTTTTCACACACCGGCCCTTGCGTCTCGGCCGACCACAATGCCGCAAGCACTGTGCCATGGCACGCCTTTGTGAGCTTACGTGCGGGTTCTTTCAGCATGCGTGGCAGACAGTCGGCACATGACCCTGTGTCCTAACCCTACCCTACCCCCTGGGCCAGGTGGAGGAGTTTGGGCGGCGGGGCATCCGCTGCATGGCGGTTGCGCTGGCGGAGGGCGCGGGGCCCTGGCGCGCGCTGGGCCTGCTCACCTTTCTGGACCCGCCGCGCCCGGACACGCGCGACACGCTGGAGAAGGCGCTCGGCTACGGCGTGGACACCAAGATGGCGCGCGCGCCCGCTGCCCCCGGCTGCGCGGGAAAGCGGTGCTTGTGTGTCACTGACACAGAGCTGGCGCTGCCCATGCCTTCCGGCCGTGCGAGATGGGCTGTTTGTGTGCGATCACACATCTCGTATCGACATGGGGCCTACCCTGCAGCACCAGACAACGCAACAGACAGGCGCAGCGCGAGCTCTGCACGGCGGCGCCCTGCATGCGAGCCCTGGTCGCATCATCTGCGGCGTCGTTGCAGTCGGAGCTGTGGCGCCGAGGCCCTGCGCGACGGCGAGCGCGCCGGTGCGCGCATGTGCGCAGATCACCGGCGACAATGTGCTGATCGCGCGCGAGACGGCGGCTGCCCTGGGCATGGGCGCGCGCATCCGCACGCCCGAGGGCCTGCCCGCGCTGCCGCCGGACGGCCGCGTGCCGCGCGACCTGGGGAAGACGCTGGCGCCCCTGGTACTCGCCTGCGACGGCTTTGCGCAGGCGCGCCGCGCGCCCGCGGTGCAGTCTGGGCTGCGTTCAGAGCGTTGGGGAATGCTGGGCAGGCGGGGCAGCAGCAGCGCATCGGGCGCTCAAGGGCCCGTCGCTCTTGCCGCTGCTTGGCCGCATGCTGCGCGGCTTGGGCACCCCTCCCTGTGCCAGCGGTCTTGCTGGGAGCGTCGTCAACAGGCGCGCCGCATCCGTGAAGAAGTGCAGAGGAGTGCCTGCCACCTCTGCTCATGCAAACATGAGCACGACGCTGCCATCGCTGGCCGCAACAGATCAAAGGGTCGCACAGTGGGAGGACGGTGCGCCCTCATCACTGTGCATGCCGCATGCATGCGACAGACTGCGAGGCGTTCAGCGACAAGGGCGTCCTATGGAGGCTGACAGGGTGGACAAGGCGCTGGCTGCCGGCGTTCCGCAGACGAGTGCCAATGCGCGCGCAGGTGTGGCCGGAGCAGATATGAGCATGGCACTGCCATCACTGGCCGCCCAAGTGGAAGGGTCACACTGTGGGAGGGCGGTCCGTCTCGAGGACGGCGCATGTGGCATGCATGTCACAGACGGCAGGGCGCGGCGCGCGCGCAGGTGTGGCCGGAGCACAAGTACCTGATCGTGGAGGCCCTGCGGCAGGCGGGCCACGGCGTGGGCATGACCGGCGACGGCGTCAACGACGCGCCCGCGCTCAAGCGCGCCGACGTCGGCATCGCCGTCAGCGGCGCCACCGACGCGGTGCGGCCGCTGCGGCGCGGCTGCTGCGCGTGCACACGGCATGGTGCCTTGTCTGTCAACATGCACCTATGAGATCTTCAGTGGGGTGCTCACCTTGGCAGAAAGTTTGCCAGCAGGCGTGCCACGCTCGGCTGTGTCCAGGCAACACAGACTTTGGAGTGCTACAGCCTGCATGCAAAACATGTGTTGTCGAGCAGGACCATGCGCACAGGTTGAAGCACAGAGTGAGGCGCAGCAGGTATGGGTCAACGACGTAGAGGAAGCAAAAATGTTGTGCGGGCGGCAGGCGCGCGCGTCAGCGGACATTGTGCTCACGGAGCCCGGCCTGGGCACCATCGTCGACGCCATCATCATCGCGCGGCGCATCTTCCGCCGCATCGCCGCCTTCCTGAACTACCGCATCGCCGCCACGCTGCAGCTGCTGCTGTTCTTCTTCATCGCCGTGTTCGCCTTTGAGCCGCAGCGCTACAACCCTGCGGTGCGGACGCGGCCACGCATGCCCTGTCATGCAGAGATACCTGTGACGATTCGGCCACTGACTGTGTCCACATGAGCAGTGGCAGGCCGCTTGAGAACATGCAAAGTTGTGTGTGCCGCGCTGCTCCGCTCGCTGCAAGGCAGCGCGTATCATCAGCGGTGCACTGTCAGACGAGGCAGCCGTGCGTGTCAGGTGTCCCCACTGCCTGAATGGTTCATGCGAAACGGGGAGCTGTGCTGCATCCGAGGGCTCAGCAATGCAGGCACTGGTAAACCCACCTGGGGTATTTGCGCGCGCGCGGCAGTGGCCGAGCTACTTCCAGCTGCCGGTGCTGATGCTCATGCTCATCACGCTGCTCAACGACGGCACGCTCATCTCGATCGGCTACGACCGCGCGGTCGCCTCGGCGCGCCCCGAGCGCTGGAACCTGCGCCAGATCTTCACCATGGCGGGCGTGCTGGGCCTGGTGGCGTGCCTGTCCTCGCTGCTGCTGCTGGGCGCGTGCCTGGACGCAGGCCGGCCCGGGTCCGCCTTCGCCCGCCTGGGCCTGCCGGCGATCGAGTACGGCAAGATCATCACGCTCATCTACCTGAAGGCGCGCCCCCGGCCAGCGCCCGCGAATGCGCGCTCGCTGCGCTCTGCTTATCCAGGAATGAAGCTCTGCTGGCAACCCATGCATCTTCGCGCTCTGCGCAGCTGACGCGGTGCTGGGCAACACTCGTGACGCACGGCCTGCCTCGTGCTTACAGCTCTGTTGCATCATCGATCGCACACATAAGTACATATGCACATTGTGAAGCATCCTTTATCACTTACAAGGAGGCCGTCGCCGCTGGCAGGCTTTCACTTAAAAGGCCTGTGCGGCCAGCACCCATGCAGAATCCGTACACGCTGCTCGGCGGCCCTTGCCACACGGCGCCGTACAACAGGACGGCAGCAGCACTCATCTCAGGTCGGCCGCAGGCCGGGCCAGCAGGTGTCCATGTCGGACTTCCTGGCCCTGGACAGACGGTGCCAAGCAACTGGCAGCATTTCAGGGCTAGGTTAGGGCTTGAGGCGTGCGGACGGCGCGGCAGGTGTCCATCTCGGACTTCCTGACGCTGTTCAGCAGCCGCACGACGGGCTTCTTCTGGAGCTCGCGCCCGGGCGGCCTGCTCCTAGGCGCCGCGCTGTTCTCGCTGTCGCTGTCCACGCTGCTGGCGTGCGCGTGGCCGGCCACGGTCTTGCACCCGCGCATCCCGGTGCTCGGCCTGGCGCGCGGCGGGCCGGACCGCTGGTGGCCGCTGCTGGTGTGGATCTACTGCCTGGTCTGGTGCGCTGCTTTGGGGCTCGTCCCCTTTGACTGCCAACGCGACTATAATTGTGCCACAGAGTGGGGAGAGTGAAGCACCAGATCTAAATGGTGCCATAGACGGATCATGCCATGGCCGTGGTTTACAACATGTGGGGCTTCCATTCGAGCAGTTCACAATACTTGGGGCTTCCACTCGAGCAGCAGAGCAGCGGTAAGAGCCACGCAGTGCGGTGTGAGGGCGCAGCAAGCCCTGGTGCACGCGCCTCGCTCCCATCCGGCGCGCGCGAGAGCGATGTGTGGCGCGCGTGCAGGTGGGTGATTCAGGACGCTCTGAAAGTGGCGACGCATGCGCTGCTCATGGCCTACAACGTGCTCGGCGTGCGCGCCTGGGGCGCGGGCAAGGCCGGCGTGGACGGCCGCCTGCTCGGCATCCGGGTGCGCAGGGTGTTATATGCACGCTGATGTGAATGGAAAGGGTAGGGTTAGGGTTGACCCTAACCATGCGTGTGATGAATTTCACACGGCCACGTTTGCAGCGTTTGTGAGCCTAGGCCGAGAACATTCTGAAGGCGTCTATGTGGAGGACCTGCATGCAGCACGCATGTGCATGGACCGCACAGCCTGACGCGGGAGCATGCGCAGGTTGATGGGAATGCGGACAGCGCGCCCGCAGCTCCCCTGACACAGTTCACCACCGCGGAGGGCGTGCAGCAGCAGGTGCGCAGCGAGCGCCTTGGATGCATGCCCCATTTGACGACCTGGAAGCGTGTGACATGCATGACCATAATGAGTGCACAGTGGTTATGTCCGTTACTCGTCTGCCTGGAGGTGCCTGCAGACCAGCCGACAGCCCCTGTGACCTGGCGAGTGCGCTTCGGCAGGTAGAAGCGGGGTTGACGGACCTGCAGCAGGCGTACGACCAGCTGCACAAGGACCTGGCTGGCGCGCGGGGCGCTGACGAGCGCCGCACCCTGGAGCAGCATGTGCGGGCCGCCACCCGCTGCTGAGCTGCCTGCGCTATCGCGATGCATGCATACGCATGGGCATGTGCTGTTCCACAGCAAGTCCACCTGTGGCTGAGCGTGTTGTGTGGTGCGCGGCGTGCAGCTGACGGCCGTGCAGAGCGCGTCTGAGAGCCTGCAGCGGGTGTCCAATGCCATGGCGGTCGACGCGCACCGGCACAGGAGGTGCGCTGTGAATCAGATGGTGACATAACCCAGTATGCTCAGCACCTGAGGTGCGCACATTGCACGCTATCGAGGGTGTTTCGAACACCCACACATGCTGATCGGCACTGCGCTGTGCAGGTCACACCAGAGCGACAACCGCGTGCCGTTTACCGTGGGGCCTGTACAAGAGGACCCTGCGAAGTGAGCGGCTGCTTGGGTTGCATAGTAGCCATACACTGCCTGCCATGTTGCTGGCCTGGTGTAGTTCAGTCTAGTTCTGTTTTTATGCCTTGGTGTGGCATCGTGGCTGTTTAGCTAATGCAAGTCTGTGGAGAGCTCACTCTGCGGCTCTCCGTGTCTCGAAAGGCCGGCTGAGCATGAGCCTGCATGGTGTGTGATTGTGAAAAGATGCACGCATGCACCCTAAACATGCTGCGACTTTAGTGTGAACAGGCTTCGCATCTCTAGACGACTACATAACATCTTATCACGTTCTGCACCTAGCGGGAGCTGATCGGCCAGGTCAGCCAGCCTGCACAGGTGCCACACTTGTGCAGTTGACAGCTGCAGGCTCACATCAAGACGCAAATCCTGCGGAAAGAGCAAGGTGTTCGACACGCCCCATGGTCTCTCAACCGCGCGAGGCACCCAGGCAGCAGCAGGCGGCAGGACAGCAGCAGGCGCCGCTCACTGCTGCACTTCACACTGCGCTGGCTACGCTGCAGACAGACTACAACACTGCGCGTACCAAGGTATGCAGTTGCTGAAGGCGCTGGCCACCTGGTTGCTGCGCCACGTCTCACATCCTGATGATGAGCTCAATGTGCTTCTCCTTGCAGATTGACCGGCTGACTGTTGGTGCGCACCACCTTGCCTACTTCGCCAAGCACTCGAGTTGTACTTGTCTGATGGATGCATGCAGGCGGCATCGGCACTCTGGACTCTGGCAAGCAGAATCCTGAGGTCACCAGGCAGCGGTGCGCTCATTGTCACTTCCATATCAAAGCTGGCTGTCTCTGACTCAACCGTGGCTCTTCTTCAGCAGCGCATCTTGCGCGCAGGCTGCATTCTGTGTGGGAGGCCTTTTGTGAGAAGCAGGCTGCAGAGCTGACTGAATTGGCGCGTCAGGCACAGGTGGCCACGTCTGGGGCATACGTACAGTCTCTCATTTGCAGCAGCTGGTATCTGAAATGAAGTAGCGCCCTCACCCACATGCGTGACACCGAAGAGCAGCATGCAAGGACGCAGCAGGCCCTTGGTGAGACTCTGCTTATCCTGTTGGACCTCTTCATTCACAACAACATTATTCGGTGCGGCCAGCTAGATGCTTGCCTCTTGCGCCGAGCGACTGTCTCTGGCTTACACGGTCTTTGCCATTTGCGTACAACACATGCGCAGGCTGCGACGTCATGTGCTGGACTACTTCAAGCGGGACGCAGGCCTGACTGGACTCATGCTCGAGGCACAGGTGGCTGTTGCATGCATATATATTGCTGCCTATGTCTGCTTTCTACGTAGTGCATCTCCAACTTCGCATTGAGCACATGTGTGCACTCACAGAGCGCCATCGTGGACTTTGCGACGAAACAGCTGGAGTACATGCAAGCGCGCAGTGAGATTGCTTGGGCCTGGCATATGTGACTGTGTATATCCGGCTGTGAGCTTCAAGGTGGCACGCATGCTCTAAACACTGCAGCAGTGCGGGGCTACATGTTCATGAGCATTTATTACCGTCTGCATATCTGCAACCTGTGCAACCTGTGACACGGCACACTCGTTTGCACGCAGTCAGACCATGTCACTAGTGCGATGCGCAGCAAGTACAGTCGTTGAAAAAGCAACAGTACCCCAATGCAGCAGTACTTATGGCACTCTGCACCAGCATGTAAACTGCGGGGTCATGCAGAGGTTGAGCGCAAGAGCGTATAGCATATCATGTCTGAAACACCGCATACAACTCTCTTATGCACATGCGCAACAACATAGCTCAGTCCATAGCTGTAAGCATCAGAGTTTGCCCAAGGGCTTTGCAGCAGAAAACTGTGATCTAATGCCTGAGAGCTTTCTATCTTGATGCACATGACCACAAATGCCTCATCTATCAGTGTTAGAAGACAAATTCAGCTCTCAGCAGGTCCAGGCTGGCCAACGCGGTACCAAGAGCCAGCATGAGCGATCAGGTCTGCCTGCCTGCTCAAGTGCTGCAGCCGTGCACCCAAACAGCTGTGAAGTCAATACTGCACTGACCACAACTGGAGAGGCACTGAGCGCAGTTGGTGAGGCAGGTACTCGACTCGGCTATGGAGACCCAGCCGCATGAGCCACTCACGCAGCAGGACCTGGCCGGCCAAGTCAGGACTCCAAGTCCGGACCTGACAGGAGAGCAGCACGTCCCACTCACGGCTACAGTTGCCGACGCTTTTGCCATGCTCGAGGCTGACTACAACACTGCCGAAGCCAAGGTGTGCAGTGGTTGGTTGCACACACAGGCGGTGGAAAGCTGGCTGCTGTGCATGAACACTCTGCTTGTAAATAAGACTCTGCTGACAAGCATCTTGCGCCCCCGCTGCTGGCAGATCAACGACCTGAGTGTCGGTGCGCGCTACCTTGCACAGCCTCGCTCTTCCATGCTTGAATGCATTCTCCTAACATATGCACGCAGCTGGCATTGCCTTCCTGGACAACATCAAGGACCAGTATCTCGCAACTATGCAGGGGTGCGCCATGTCACCGCAACAGAGCTGTACTTCCTCAGCTCAAGGCTGTCTCACACCCAGCCTATGGTCCCAGCCACGCGCATGATGCATGTGCAGGCTGCACCATGACCTGGAAGCCTACTGCCGGCAGAAGGCTAAAGTCTTGAAGGATATGTCGCTCAAGACACAGGTAGCAGATAAAGAAATAGCATCATGTCTCGGCACACAGCATGCGGTGCCAGGACTGCGAAAACGCATGTGGTATGCGTGCAGGATACCAAAGAGCGCTTTGCGAGGGTGCAGCAGGAGATGCAGAGGCTGTGTGAAGATGCCCCGCGCATGTGATGCTGAGCCGATCATGTTTGTTCAAAGTCATGTATAGTGCAGGCTGTGGCATGGAAAGAGGGCCTATGCATGTTTTGCAAACACTGCTGTGCGTGCAACAACAGCCTTTCAGCAGTGACACTTGACTAGGCAGCCTGAGGCAGCCCAGGCGGCAGGGCCGGATGGCCCAGCACACATACACATCATACACATGCAGAAGCCTGTGGCACCAAGGGTTATAGGTTTGATTTTGCCTTGTACTATAATACGAAACAGCTCCCAGCGAGCCCATCGAAACTGTCTGTTCGCAAGGTACACTGTGTCGGGAGTGTGCTGAAGAGCGCGCAACCTTCTATGCTTGCGCACATCACTTGATCGCTTGATGTTCCAACCACACACACACCATGTTCAGCAGGCGGATACTGGGCGGCCAGGCAGACGGTTTTCGAATGAAGCTGGGCTTCCAGGTGCGCGCTGGTGTCCCTTGCAGCACACTGTGACAATGCAACATCAGTCTCTGCTTCGGCCAGTCAGGACTGTATCCTGCGCCATGCATTCAGAAGCGTTACAAAAGACGCCTTTGGTTGCTGCAACCGGCTGCATGCCTGGGCAGGCGGAGAGTGTGGTCCGGTCCCTGCAGCACTCGCACGCGCTCGTGCCGCAGCCGCTGTCGCCAGGCGGCGGCACAGAGGCCGACCACCCTGGCGCCACGGAGCTCCTGTCTGCGCTG
>JAABUP010011424.1_pt1 | contig 10121 bp, 12 predicted proteins | sample 5559201 | NCBI WGS metagenome assembly JAABUP01 (sample SAMN10711887, study PRJNA513373) | rock metagenome | isolation source: Antarctica rocks | place: Antarctica | reverse complement strand
ACCGGAGCAGCCATGAGCTGCCCGGCCAGGCCTGAGATCTCCCAGGTTCCGACGCGTTCCTTTTGTGCGTGATAGGGTCTCAGACCACGGCAGAGCGCCGGCGCCTCGCATAACGGTGCCGGACATGTTGCCTTCGACGTTACGTACCGTCTCGGCCCCTGCGTCTTATGCCTTTCGCGGCTCAATAGCCTACCCCACACAATCGCTGTGTACGCTTCGCCGCGGTCGTCACCTTCCGCAACGCAACACTCGCTACCAGGCGGGCGCTACCCCTTACCTGCGCCGGTCTTCCACCGGCTGGACCGCGCCAGCTTCGCCTGGCGCACACGTATCGCATTCCAAGCGGTGCAGAGCGCGTCCACGATGGCTCCCTCGCTCTGATACAGGCGGAACGGTTCTCCCGCACTTCCCGTGCTGTCGTTGCTTTTTCCAAAGCACAGACCATTGATTCCGTTGAGGAGTCTGGTACTTCCATCGTGGCTCTTGTCGGGTTCCGGGGTGTTGACATGGAGGGGAGTGGCTGGTGGTTCCGACAAGCTTCTGATGTGATGAAAGCGGCGGGATGATCGATCGCGCGTTTCCTTCGAGGAGCTCTGGCGTTCATGGCTGCACCCGACGTGGTCAACCTCTCCGGCCTGATGGACGACGCCAAGTGCTTCGCCTTCGTGCGCCGGCAGCGCTGGCCAGAGGGCGTGCATTGCCCTGGGTGCGGCAGCCCTGCGGTGGCCCGGGACGGGTGCGACGACACGCAGCCGGCTCGGCAGCGGTATCGGTGCAAGGCGTGTGCGGGCCGTTTCGACGATCTCACCGGCACGGTGCTGGCCGGACACCATCAGCCGCTGCGGGTGTGGGTCTTGTGCCTCTACTTCATGGGCCTGAACCTTTCCAACCGGCAGATCGCCTAGGAGCCTGTCGGACTTAAGCCTGTCACGCAACTATCTAAAAGGAATACAGATCTGAGCGCAATTCTACTATGGTTCCAGGCGAACGCGAGACATAATATTCCAAAAAATCCCGATTTTTGCTTAAGTCCGACAGGCTGCTAGGAGTTGGGCCTTTGCGGGTCTGACGTGCAGGCCATGACGGAGCAGCTGCGCCGCGGCTTGGCCGCCAAAACCCCGGAGGTGACGCTCAAAGGCGAGGTGGAGATCGACGAGGTCTACGTGGTGGCCGGGCACAAGGGGCAGCCGGAAGAGGTGACCAAAAGGGGCGGCTTGGACAGTGTCGCAGGCTGGCAGGCGCGCCGGGACGCGGTACGCTGGAAAAGGACAAGCCACCGATCCTCGGCCTGATCCAACGCGGCGGCCAGGTCGTGCTGCGCATGCTGGCCAACGTGCAGCAGGCCACGATCAAGCCGGTCATCACCGCCGCCGTCGCCCCGGGCACTCTCGTCCACACGGACGAGTATAGCATCTACGCCCGCCTGCCAGCCTGGGGCTACGGGCATAAGACGGTCTGCCACGCCCGAGGTGAGTATGCCCGCGACGAGGACGGGAATGGTTTTTGCGAGGTCCACGTCAACACGATGGAGGGTTTTTGGTCGCTACTGCGCTCCTGGTTGCGCCCGCACCGCGGCATCTCGCAGGACAAGCTGCCGCTTTATCTCGGCTTCTTCCAGTTCGTGCACAATGCGTATTCCGATGAAACCGCCCGGGTATACCGATCTGAAACCGCCCGCCGTTCCGATCTCAAAGCGCCCACCATTCCAGTCTCAAACCGCCCGGGATGGTGTCGTCTCGTAGGCCGCTTTCGTCATGTCACGCGGGCGAAGTCCGGGTCAAGCAATTGCCGCCAGCTTGTTTGCATTGGCTGCTAGTCACGCCCGTAGCCTCGGGTGGCTCGGTCTCGTCGAGGGCTGTGAGGTCGAGATCGGCGATGGCTTCGAGCGCCTCGGCCGTGGCGCTGTCGCGCAGGCTGTCGGGCAACATATCGAGCCACGCGGCATACTCGGCCTGCAGCGCCAGCAGTTCGACGACCGCATCGCGCCAACGCTGGGGACGGCTACGGCGATCGGCTGAGCGTCTTGTCCGGGCGATGGCGGCCGCGGGCTGCGTCACGCGGCGGGCGCGATGGCGAGCCTGGCGCTCGGCGTTGCTCAGCGCGCGCTCGCCATCTGGTTTGCGGCCTCTCGGCATGGCCTTGTTCTCCGTTACTGTAACGCATTGCAGTGGGGTTCTCATCCGGCCGCCCGCTGCTTGCGCAGGCTTTCGCCCTTGAGTTCGATGCGATGGGCGTTGTGCACGATGCGGTCCAGGATGGCGTCGGCCAGCGTCGGGTTGCCAAACACGGCAATCTGCCACATTGGCGGATCGCCTGATCTCTGCGGTGATGGTCACTGACCCGCGCCATCCTTTGTATGGTCAGCGCCTGGCGGTTCTGTCTCTTGCCTGTGCCCGTGGCCCGCGCTTCATCGCCGTTGCTTTGCCGGATGGCCGTCGGCGCCTGATCCGGCGTGGCGCAACGGATCTTGAACGCCCGGCCGACACGAACCTTGCGGTTCCAAGGGTGTCTGCCCGTACGTTGTTGCTGCTGGCACGGCATATTCAGGGTCTGGTGACCGCCTCCAGCACGGAGATCGTTCATGCCGTCTCGCCCCCACGATCATGCACTCCCACGTCCACCATCTCCGCGCCGGAAGCAGCGACCGCGGCCATGGCCGGCGCTGGCGCCGCAACTCCAGCTGCAACTGGCCCAGCAGCTCGCCCGTCTGCTGCGGCGCGTCCGCGAGGAGGCGCGTCATGCTGACCGTGCCCGATGACACCGCGCAGCGCGTCAGCACGGCGCACCGGGCCAAGCTGGCCTATATCTATGTGCGCCAGTCCACGGCCGTTCAGGTCCGCCAGCACCAAGAGAGCACCGAGCTGCAGTATCGCCTGGTCGACCGGGCGGCTGGGCTTGGCTGGCCGCGCGAACGGATCGCGGTGATCGACGACGACCTCGGCAAGTCGGGCGCGTCCAGCGCCGAGCGCCACGGCTTTCAGCGCCTCATTGCCGAGATCGGGCTGGGCAAAGCCGGGCTGGTGCTGAGCCTGGACGCCTCGCGCCTGGCCCGCAACAACCACGACTGGCACCAGTTGCTGGAGCTGTGCTCGATCTTCGGCGTGCTCATCGCGGACGGCGAGCGGCTGTACGACCCGGGCGCTTACCATGACCGGCTTCTGCTCGGGCTGTCCGGCATCATGAGCGAGGCGGAGCTGCACCAGATCCGCGTGCGCCTGCACCAGGGCGAGCGGCAGAAGGCCGCGCGCGGCGAGCTGCGGCTGCCGTTGCCGGCCGGGCTGGTTCAGGAGCGCAGTGGCGGGATCACGCTCAACCCGGACGAGGAGGTGCAGGCGCGGCTGCGGTTCGTGTTCGACACGTTCCGCACGCTGCAGAGCGCCAAGGCGGTCATGCGCGAGCTGCAGCGGCACGACCTGGCGCTGCCGGTGCGTCCGATCCGCGGCCCTGCGCCGCATGAGGTGGCCTGGGTGCCAGCCGACAGCAGCCGGGTGCTGCACATCCTGCACAACCCCGCCTATGCCGGCGCCTATGCCTACGGCCAGCGCCGCCAGGACCCCGCCCGGCGTCGTCCAGGAACAGCCCGAAGTGCTACGGTCAAGGTGGCGGTCGAAGGGTGGCCGGTCTGCCTGCGCGACGCCCACCCAGGCTACACCAGCTGGGAGGAGTTCATGGCCAACCAGGCGCGACTGGCCAACAACGTCGCCTGCCACGGGGCAGGGCGGCCCGGCGTGCCGCGCCGGGGTTATGCTTTGCTGCAGGGGATCGCGGTGTGCGGCCGCTGTGGCCGGCGCATGGGCGTGCGCTACTCCGGGCCCCACGGCAACTACCCGGTGTATCACTGTAGTGCCGACCAGAGCCTGCAGAACCACCCGCGGTGCCAGGAAGTCCGGGCCTTGCGCGCGGATGCCGAGTTCGAGCGCGTGCTGCTGGAGGCCCTTGCTCCCGACCAGATCGCGCTGGCGGTCGCCGCCGTCGGCCAGCTCGAGGCGGAAACCCAGGCGCTTGAGCACCAGTGGGCGCTCAAGCGCGAGCGCGCCCGCTACGAGGCCGAGCGGGCGCGGCGACAATACGACGCCGTGGAACCAGAGAACCGCTTGGTGGCCCGCTCGCTCGAGCGGGTCTGGGAGGAGAAGCTGCGCCAGGCCGAGGCGGTCGAGCAGGCCCACGCGGCCTGGCAAGGCGAACAAACGGGTGCGCTGGCCGACACGGAATGCGCCGAGGTGCTCGGCCTGGCCCAGGACCTGCTGCGGGTGTGGCAGGCCGCCACGGCGGAGGAACGCAAGCGCATGCTGCGGCTCGTGGTGCGCGAGGTCGCCCTCGACCAGAAGCGCGAGCGCGGGCTGGTCTGGATGCGGATCACCTGGCAGACCGGCGCCACGAGCGAGCACCGGCTGCGGCGCAGCGTGCAGGGCTATGCGCACTACGCCAGCACGGCCGACCTGGAACAGCGCATACGGGCGCTGAACGCCGCCGGCATGATGGACTGCGAGATCGCGGCGCGACTGAACGCCGATGGGATCAGCACCGCGCACGGCACATCGTTTGCCGGCGGGAACGTCCATGTGTGCCGCAAGCGCTGGAACATCCCCACGGTCAAGATCAACGGCGTGGATACAAACCCACTTCGCTGGCCGGACGGCACCTACTCGGTGCAGGGCGCGGCCATGGCACTCGGCGTGACGGCGCAAACCGTGTTCAAGTGGCTGCGCAAAGGGCGGCTGGCCGGACGCCAGCTCACGAAGGGCCAGCCATGGCAGATCACGCTCCCCGACGAGCAGATTACCCCGCCTGCAGCGCAAGTGCGACGCACCAGCAGGTCAACAAAGGAGCCATCATGAAACACCCGGCGACTCAGCGCTGGCCGACGCCACCCTCGACCGGATCTTGCGCAACGCCCATCGCATCGCGCTCAAAGGCGAAAGCCTGCGCAAGCAGCGGCTGCCGGATGAAAGCGCGCACCCACGTGCTGACCTCGATGAATGCCTGGCTGCCCACTGCAATGCGTTACGTGACGTAATTCAGGCCAGATTGCTTGATCCAAGCTCCAGCGCCATGACATGACGGAACAGGCCTATGAGACGACACCATCCCGAGCGCCATCAGATTAGAATGGTGGGCGGCATCAGAGTGGAACGGTGCGCGGATCACGCTCGGAGTACCCGGGCGGCTTCGTCGGAATTCACACACGAAGGGCCAGCCCTGGCAGATCACGCTCTCTGACGAACAGATTACCCCGCCTGCAGCGCAAGTGCGACGCACCAGCCAATCAACAAAAGAGGCATCATGAAATACTCGGCTTGCCGACGATGTCGTGCCAGCGGTCAATCGGCAGCTGGCTGGTGATGATCAGCGACCCGGCATTGTAGCGATCCTCGACGATCTCCAGCAGGTCGCGCTGTTGTTCGGCGGTCAGCGGCTCCGGCCCCCAATCGTCCAGGATCAGCAGGTCGACCCGGGCGAGCTGCTTGAGCAGCCGGGCATACCGGCCGTCGCCGCGGGCCAGGGCCAAGGCGGCAAACAAGCGCGGCACCCTTTGGTAGAACACCGACAGGTTCTCCCGGCAGGCCTTGTAGCCGAGCGCGCACGCCAGCCATGACTTGCCGACGCCAGACGGCCCGGTCAGCAAGCAGTGCCGCCGCTCGCGGATCCAGTCGCAGCTCGTCAGCTTCATGAACATGGCCCGGTCCAGCCCGCGGGGCGTGCGGTAGTCGACGTCTTCGACCGCGGCCAGGTGGCGCAGCTTGGCGGCCTTGGCCCGGCTCTCGAACCGTTTCTGCTGGCGCAGCGTGCTCTCGCGCTCCAGCAAGATGCCCAGCCATTCGGCATGGCCGAGGGCGGCGCCCTCCGGATTGTCCGCCAAGTCGCAGAAGCCTTTGGCCATGCCGTGCAGGCCGAGGTCGGACAGCAGGTCGAGTGTTGGGTGTGTGAGCAATGCCAGTCTCCTAATGGTAGTAGCCAGAGCCGCGGATGTTGTCGTGCAGCAGGGGCGCACCCTCCGCGGACCCAGCGGACGCCGCCGTCCGGTCGAGGCGATGCTTGAGGATCGAGGCGACCGAGCCGTAGGACAGCGCGCCGATCTCGACGGCGCGGTGGCTGACCGCCTCGACCCGAGCGGCGTCCAGGCCGCGGAACAGCCGCAGGATGCCAAGGCAGGTGCGGAAGCCCTGCTCGGGATGCGGCCTGCGGGCCATCACGGCGATGACCAGCGCCTCCGTGGCAGGTCCGATGCCGCGGGCGTCGCGTTGCAGGCGCTCGGGCGTCCACTCGGCATACCGCCGGTGTGCGCTCGGCATGTGCTCGGGCTGGGTGCCGTGACGCGGGCCACCGTAGCGCCGGGCGTGCGCCGCCACGCGCTTGCCGCGGTGGAACACCTCGATCGTGCGTTGCGTGGCACGGGTATCAACCTGCTCACGGATCAGCGCGTGCGGCACCGAGTAGAAGAAGCCCTGAACCTCGACGTGGTAATCGATGCCGACACGGGCGAGATGCCACTCGGCATATTCGAAGTCGTCCTGCGGCAGCGCCTGCATCACCGGACGCTCGATTGCCTCGAACAGCTGGCGGCGGCTCATGCCCAGGCGGCGCATCTCGCGGCTATTCATCCGCTCCACCGCGACCGCGATCGCCGCGTTGCACTCGGCCAAGGAGAAGAAGCTGACGTTGCGCAGTCGGCCGACGATGTAGGACTGCGCAAACCGCACCCCGGCCTCCACGGCCGCCTTGTCCCGCGGACGGTTCGGCCGAGCTGGCAGGATGCCCACGGCGTAGTGCGACGCCATGGCGCCGTAGCTGCGGTTCACCTCGGGGTCGTAGAACGATGCCTTGTGGATCGCGCTCTTGAGGTTGTCCGGCACCAAAAGCCGTGGCGCCACACCCCAGAACCGGAACATGCGCACGTGCGCGCCGATCCAGTCCGGCAGCGTCTGCGTCCAGGTCGCCTCGGCATAGGTCAGGCTCGAGGCGCCCAGCACGGCAACGAAGATCTCCGCCGTGCTCACCATGCCCGTCACCGGGTCGGTGATCGGCACCAGCTTGCCGGAATAGTCGACAAACGCCTTGTGCCCTGCCGCATGCTGCTGGCGCATCACCGGCGACAGGCGCCGCTCGAACGCGCGGAACAACTGGCAGAACCGGCTGTAGGCGTAGCCCTGCGGGTGAACCGCCCGGTACTCCTCCCACAGCACCAGCAGATTGACGCCGGGCCGCTTGAACTCGCGCACCAGCGCCGCCCAGTCAGGCTCGGCGTGATGCCGCGCCCCAGCCCGCACGCCCGCGTTGACGAACAGCCGCGCCATCAGGCTCTCGTCGGTGATGTCGGCCGCCAACGGCCAAACAATCCCAGCCGCAGCCGCCCGGCTCAGATACTCACGCACCGTGCTCGGCGCGATGCCAAGCTCCTGCGCGATGGACCGGGCACTCGCCCCAGCCCCGAAACGCATCGTCAGCAACTGCTTGATCCGCCGCATGGACAGCCTCTGTCTCGGCATCCCGCCCCTCCATCGATTGCGATGGCGGCACTGGAAGCCAGGTCATCGATGACCCGCGAGACAATCCGTTCCCCGGATGCCCCCTACCCAAACGGGGTGGGCGGCATCGTCAGAACGGTGGGCGGTTTCAGATTAGAACGATGGGCGATTTGAAATCGGTATGGGTGGGCGGAATGCATTGGAATCCGCAGTGCACAACGCGCGTCGACGCGGTAAAGCCCTGCTCGGCACGCTCATCGCCGGCCTGGTTGCGTGACGGACCCGGCACCACCCCGGAACCCAATAAGAGCCACGATCGAGAGGGAGTGCTTGGGAGTTACGCTTTAAGTGCATCATACCAAATTTGGTGCAGCATCCAAAAGCCTGATAAAACTAGCAGCCTGTCGGACTTAAGCAAAAATCGGAATTTTTGGAATATTATGTCTCGCGTTCGCCAGGAACCATAGTGGAATTGCGCTCAAATCGGTATGCCTTTTAGATAGTTGCGTGACAGGCTTAAGTCCGACAGGCTCCTAGGCTCCAAATATCGTCATAAACTGTAGCGTGACAACCTGGACGGCACGCTGGTCAAGGGTCCCAAGGCGCTGTGCGAGCTGCAGGGCTACGTGTACGACGCCTGGATGCGGATGGCGGAGCTGTTCGACGCGCTGGGCCAGCCCGCCCGCGGCGCCGAGCTGCGCGCCAAGGCGGCGCGGCTTCATCAGCAATTCAACGACGTGTTCTGGGACGAGGCGGGCGGCTTCTACGCCTATTGCCTGGACGGGGAGAAGCGCCCCGTGCTGACCGTCGCCTCCAACGTCGGCCATTGCCTGTGGTCCGGCATCGTCCGCCCGGACCGCGCCGCCCGCGTGGTGCAGCGGCTCCTGGCGCCCGACATGTGGTCGGGCTGGGGCATCCGGACGCTCTCGGCGGAGCACCGGTCGTACAACCCGTATTCCTACCAGAACGGCTCGGTGTGGCCGCATGACAACGCCATCATCGCGCTCGGCTTCCGCCGCTACGGCTTCACGGCCGAGGCGGGCCGGGTCGCGCGTGACCTGAGCGAGGCGGCGAGCCACTTCAACATGAACCAGATGCCGAGCTGTATGCCGGGCTGGCCCGCACGCCTTTCGGCTTCCCGGTCCAGTACGTCGGCGCCAACGTGCCGTTGGCCTGGGCGGCCGGGGCGGTGTTCATGACGCTGCGCGCCATGCTGGGCCTGGAGCCGGACGCGCCGCAGGACCGGCTCTGCATCGACCCGGCGCTGCCGCCATGGCTTCCAGACCTCAAGCTGTTGGGGCTGCGCATGGGGCGGCACAGCTTCGACATCCGCTTCCAGCGCAGCGGCGACGCCACCACTTACGAGGTCTTGCAGGGCGACCCCGGCGTGGTCGTCCGAAGCGCGCCCGACGCATGAGCCGGACTGCCCGGACGGCGCGGGTCATAGCCTCCGCTGCGGGCGCCACGCGTCGCGCTGCGGCAGGAAGGGCATGGCAAGGGACGGACGCAGCCTGATCTCGCCGGGGTCGCGGTAGGCGGGCACGCCGACCTGTACCCGCTCCCCCGCTGCGTCGTGGCGGAACGTGCGGTGCAGGTGGTCCCACAGGCTCAGCCCGCTCGACCAGTTCGAATCCGTCTCGTCCCGCACGGCCGAGTGGTGGATGCCGTGCATCCCCGGCGTGGTCAGCACCCGGGCCAGCCGGCGGTCCCAGTCCGGCGGCAGGCGCGTGTTGGAATGGTGGAACAGCACGGACGCGAAGAAGAACGCCTGCCAGCCCCGCAGCGCCCGCGGCGACACCCCGCCCAGCGCCACCTGCGCCGCCCGCCACGGCACCGAGGCCAGCATGTCGGCCGCATGGAACCGCAGCGCCGTCGTGGCGTCCATGTCCAGATCGACGTGATGCACCAGATGCAGCCGCCACAGCGCCGGGACCTTGTGCGTCAGGACATGCCAAAGATAGATCGTGTAGTCCATCCACAGGAACGCCGCCGCGTCCCGCAGCCAGGCCGGCTCCGGCAGGCGCTGGGCAAGCCCGCGCCGCCGCGCCTCGGCCCGTCGCGCGAGCAGACGCACCACCGGGCTTTCCGCCGCGGAGACCACCGCCATGCTGAGCGCGCCGAGGACGAGGTTGCGGACGATGCGCGCCGGCTCCCTTTGCGTGCGCCGGCGCAGCGGCGCGCGCCGCTCGGCGACGAGGATGGTGGCGGCGCCCAGCACGAGAACGGGAAGCAAGAGCGCGAAAAGCCGGGGGCGTGCCATGGAGGGGCACATGCGGCTGCGCCGCGGGCGCCGCAAGGCCGGCCTCCGGCGAGCGGGCGCGCCGTCCGCCCGCGCCGGCCTGGCCCGGCCGAATGAGCCCGGTCGCCATTGTCATTCCCATGCTGAACGAGGCGGCGGCGCTGCCCCGCCTGCTGCGCTCCTTGCAGGCGCTCGACCCCGCGTCGGCGGAGATCCTGGCGGTGGACGGCGGCAGCGCCGACGCTTCGGTCGCCATCGCGGAGGCGGCCGGGCTGCGCGTGATCCGGGAGGGCGCCCGGGGCCGGGCGTCGCAGCTCAACCGCGGCGTGGCCGCGGTTTCGGCGCCCGTCGTCTGCATCCTGCACGCCGACACCCTGCTGCCCGACGACGCCGTGGCGGTGATGCGCCGCGTGCTT
>JAABUP010011421.1_pt1 | contig 10121 bp, 13 predicted proteins | sample 5559201 | NCBI WGS metagenome assembly JAABUP01 (sample SAMN10711887, study PRJNA513373) | rock metagenome | isolation source: Antarctica rocks | place: Antarctica | reverse complement strand
TTCCCCGGGCCCCTTTCCCCCTGCCCCCCCCCCCCCCCCCCAATACAACCAGCTCCTGCCAACCTTCCTCAAATTTGCACAATCCCACTGGGCCATGCCCTCTCTATCATCACCCATAGCGTTTATCAGAATGCATCAGATGTACTTTGCAGTGTAGAAGTGCTTGACTGAGTCTTGAAGGAGAGCTTGTGCATGAGCCTGCCACCTCTGCCACTGGGTGCTGCAGCATTGGAAGGGGCTGTAGGCCGCTTGGTCAGCCAAAAGCCCTTGCTGGGCAGATGAGCCCCAGGCAAGGACTGGCCAGCCTTTGCAGCAGGATCAGCTTGACAGAAGGCTTTCATTTCAGGCAAGCTCATACCCATCTGCGTTTTCAGAATATCCTACAAACAAACAAGGCTGCAAATGATGCCTTGACACACTGATGTGGTGCAGTCAGCATTCCTGAAGCAATCAGCATGGCACCTCACATGATGACATCTGTACATTAGCACAAGCTATTGGACAGCAACCCAGATATCTGTGTGCTGCTGCATGTTGACCTGACAGCATACTACAGGGCTAGATGCACAACAAACAAAATGTTTGTTTTGCCAACAAGAGACGAATATTACCTAAGCTCGTACCATACTTACGTACAATACTTTGCTGTCAAGTCAATGTACCTGAACGTAGGGTGAGGCTTCTGCCAGCTTGATGACACCTTCCATGCCATCCAGAAAGCCCAAGCCCGTGAACTGAGCCAGGACCACGGACAAGATTGCATGCATGTAGTTTGTGAGCATATGATGCCGCACACTCTGACCTGCACCGGAGTACAGCAAGTCACATTTCAGTAATGAGTCAAGCATACAGCGCAACTAGGACTTGCAAAGCAATTAGGAAGTAGCAGTGTAATTTGGCAGCCTGAGGCCAAGGTATTCTGAATTGCATAGTAGGTCCACACTGTTTTATTGATGTGTACAAGCGTAGAACGTGTGTATCACTGGCTCCTGCTTGTTGACCAATTGCAGCTAGCCTGTTTTCATAGTCTTGGCGCTGCCCCACTCTGCTTGCTCAAAGTTCGGTGAGGCATGCCGGCAGTCAAGGCTGGTCAAGAATATTGTGGGATGCATCTTGCGCTTGATGAAGTGCAGAGAATGCTGTACCTCCCACAGACTTCTGGACTGAGGCTTCCATGTGGGTGGGCCTAACCATCATGTGGCCGGCAGCATTTAGGATGACGCGCTGCCCGGGCCGCTTGTACAGGAACAACATCTTGCCCTCACTCGTCACCACATCCTGGCGTCACAGAACTCAAATCAGTCGGAGGCAACAGAGACAAGTATCAGTCATTCATCAACCTCACCATAGCCCCAACCTATGATTGGGTCTAAGTAGCAAGACAGCAGACCTGCAAAGTCCCCAAGCCTTCATGCACATACAAAGGTTGAGGTTAAGAAACCCACAAAAGAAGGCAGCGGCACAGGCTGGTCGACACAGTGCTCTGCTGAGTTTGTATGTGGGCATCAGTCATACAGACCTGGCACATACAATGTGGGCATCAGTCATGCAGACCTGGCACACACCATGTGGGCATCGGTCATGCAGACCTGGCACACGCCATGTGGGCATCGGTCATGCAGACCTGGCACACGCCATGTGGGCATCAGTCATGCAGACCTGGCACACACCATGGCTTTACAACCTCCCGATCTGCTTTCAAGTGCAAGATACTCAAGTGCAAGGTACTGAAGCTTGACTGATGTTCTTGACTGATTGCTTCACTGATGGCTTGGTGTGTAGACCAGGCAAAGTCTTTGTCAAGCTAACCTGGTCATTGATGACGCTCCAGGTGTCCGGCACCATGGCATTGTACTCCCGAGCAAATGCATGGTTGCCAGTGCGAGGCGCTGCAAAGGTGTAACACACCACCTCAGCATCGCTCTGCATGTTGTCCATCAGATGCCTGCGGATGTCAAAGGCGGTGAGAGTGGCTAAGGCACCGCCTAGAGAATGGCCTGCAGCAACCACAGCAGCAGATTGCAAGATTCCAACCATTCCTTCAACCCTGGCAGCAGCTCTTCAAACAACAGTGACGTGCAAAGCATGCAAACCCCCTTGAACACTATCCATGGCCGATATGCATTTGTACGCATATCTATACCTGATACAATGGGCTCAACTGCATACCTGTGACAAAGATCTTGACGGGCTGATCTGACCCAGACTCCTGCTTGCACTGCCGGACAGCCTCCAGAATGTGGCTCACCACTTTGTGCTTCAACCCGCTTGCCAACCAGCTCTTGAGGAAGCCGACATGCACAAGGGGGCGAGTGCCCAGCCAGGTTGTACCCCTCCTGGGGGGGTGCGCAATCCTCCATGCCTAGACGATGCCACAAGAAGTTGCAATTCAGCCAGTGACACGGGATTGAACCCTGATCGAAGGAAGCACTGTTAACACATTGTCGCAAAAGTTGTTGAGGCAGTGCTCCCTCTCATTAACTGTTGAAACTGCCTCCTTTAGAATTGTTACGGGCCGTAACGAGGATGGACAAAGGGGCATAGGGTTGTAAGACAGTAAGGAGCAGCAGACACAGATGACTGATGTACAAAGCCTTCAAGCCAGCATTGAGTTCCAGTTTGAAGTACTTCTGGCTTGGTGACACACATGGTGACTTGAGCTAGCACAGCTTGTCACATGCAGCCATATCCTTTTGATGCCCATGCTGCCTGAGCTGCCATTGTGAACGCAATGGCATAGTAGATTAAACAAATCATTGTGCTCTGCCTATAGCTGTGTTTTGCGTTTGCTGCATTGGATGCACGTAAGCAGATGTTTGGGAGCAATGACAATGATCATGACCAACAAGTAGTGCAGTACAGCAGAAGGCAAACCTGCAGATCTGCCAGGGCGTTCTTCATGGAAGCAGTTCCTCTGAAGGCCACCACAACAGTGCTGTTGCCCCAGCCAACCAAGCAGCGCGTGTCCTGCTTGGTCTCGCAGAAGCTCTGAGACCGGGTCAGCTTGTACAGGCTCAAGGCAGTGTCCACACTCAAATTGGTGCTTGTTGTGAAAGAGGTGCTTTCAAGCTTCTCGTGTCTGGCTTGCTTGTCTTGCTGCTCAATTGAAAGCCTGCTTGCCTTGAAGGTTGAGATGTCTGTCTGTTCCTGCAGAGAGAGACGCATCATCACACAGGCTGCTCAATCATTTGCAGCTTCTCCCTGAAAGTGCATAGCGTGATAGCTATCTAGCATTTGCGCCTGAACACCTGACCATTGACTGATGATGCAAAAACACGATCCGGACAAAGTGAACACTGTTACAACAGCAAGAACTGATGTATTCATCATACCATCTTGTGGTCATATACGTAGCAGCTCCAGTACAGCATGTTCATCATGGTTTCAAAGCAGAAGATGGGCTGTTTGGCCAGCTTGGGATCGTCAGGGACCATGGCTGAGCGTGCTGCAAGCTTGACAGGCTTGTCTGCTTCTGTCCAGGCAAATTCTTGAAGCCAGACCTGCAAGAGCTGTAGTTCTCAAAGCATACATTGTAGCAAGCCATGCTGACGCACATGTGTCTCAGATAATGATGGATGAACAGACAGGCAGCCATACAAACAAACACACGAGCATAGCTATAGGCATGCCAACAACTCATCTGCTGCAGCTGTGCGCCCTATATACTGTGCTCAAAAAATGCATATGCATGTATTTCTGGACAAGCAGCCGCCGAAAAGATGCCTTGACCATATCCACTGCAGCACGACATACTCTGAACAGGCGACACAAACCCTCATGCACCTTGTTGATGAATTGACTGCATGTAATGCATGAGGGCAAGAAGGACAACCCACTGTAGAAGCAGCAGCATGCTCTTGTGGTGTCCTAGGGGAGGCCACATAGCACAGCACAACTGTGTTGGCTGTCATCACAATCTGCACCACATACACCACATCAACCTGAACAGCATTGACACAACATAGCAGCCATGTTGGGACCAACATTCAGCCACATATGAAAGCAGCGAAGCACGTGCAAGACGTATCACAGCCTGAACTCATGACATCATGTTCCCTGATGTTGACTTTGGTAGAAGCTGCATTCACCTTTCGCAATGTGAGCAATGCTGAAGGTGCAAGCAGGTGATCAACAGAAACAATACAAACATACTTTTCAATTGCTTCACCGCTCAGGTCAGTCTTGGTGATTGTAAACCATGCCACATGATGCATTCACATTTCCTGAGGAGCATTGACCAACCAACACGCAAGCAGCTGTCCAAGAATGTGACTCAGCAGGTTCTTATGCATGCAGCAACAATCACCGAGGCCTCTTGGCAAGTTGTCACATGCGTGTTGGAGAAACACAGCAGGAGGCGCACCTGCATGGGCATGAGGCCAAGCCAAGACAACTCTATGCTGGTGCACCAGCCGGGTCCCACCAGCCACAGCAGCACCAAGCACAGCGTGAAGAAGCTCATCACTGCCATGCGCAGCCACAACTGCCACAAGCACAAGCACATTCTCAACACCCTCATGTTGAGATGATGTCAACATTCATACATTCAGGTGGCTCAGGCATCAGGCATCATCAGGCATACATGCTTTGGTGTGAAGCACAAATGTGTCAAGAGACCAGATTACAAGACGCGATTCTTAGGCAAAAGCGCAATCTAAAGGTGAGAAGCGAGTGCATGCTAGCATCACACCGAACACCTTTCTTAAGAAGCAGTGTAATCAAGCTTTGTTTGATTGCAACCGCAGGGAGGGACATCACATTCGCTGGCGCCGTCAGATATGTTAGAGGCTGGCTTGACAAGAGCTGCTCCTCAACCCAGGTCGATGTCTACTCATTGCAGTCTCAGTTGCGATACAAGGCGTGTGTGATATGTAATGTGATGTGCATGTGATGTGCATGTGATAGAACCTCTCTCTCTCTCTCGCTTCAGTTGCAGCAGCAATTTGCATGACAAGCATTGCACCTCAGAGTCTGGCTATGAATGGAGGCAGCAGCAACCCAGGGGCAAGCAATACCTGCAGAGTGTTGTACACCAGGCCAACTTGGACAAAGGCATAGGGCTGCTTGCGGTAGCCTTTCAGTTTGAGGGCTAGCAGAATGTAGGTAGCCACAAAGTAGAGTAGAGCCATGGCCACAATGAAGTCCACTATGATGTTAGTGGCACGATCCACGCCGCATCCAAGCGGATTTGTCTTGAATATTGTAGGGTATCTTCTACACGCCTGGAACGCTGTCTCCTGGGTTATTCCCCTTACCATTTTGTTTGCATCCAAAACAGGCACTGGCTGGAGACTATCCGCGTCTGCAGGGCACAAACATGTCAAGGCCACAACATACTACATCTCCTGATGTAGTGTATACACTGACATACTGTAACAGTTACACAACCACCATGTTGACAATGTTGAAGCGCTCTTCTACAATACAAGTGCATAGCCGCCACAGCGCTAGGCCCAAGTATACAGGGCATGTTTGAGCGTGCCATTTTGGTAAGAAACAATAGGAGAGCGTGGCTACATTGCATGGCACGACAGCATGCTACAAGGCAAGGCCACCATCTGTCCTAGGCAGAAACTTTGCACATGTCTGCAGCCACTTCAGGCTGTGTTGCTGCGTGCAAGCATCTTTGTTTCACGCAGCTCAAGGGCTTAAAGCTGGCTTGATGGGCAAGCAGCCGACGGCCACTGCAGCTGCAGGTTGTACATGTACCAAGCTGGTAGAGATGCCGCATATGCACAGCAAAGATGCTATGCTGGCAATGACTGTCGAGGATGCTATGCTGGTGATACTGTCAAGGCAGTGGGAGATCTAGCTGAAACACAATGATCAAGAGAGCAGAGGCAAAATGGAGTAGCCAGCAGAATGACATCACCTACACCGTTGTGGATGAAACCAAACCCTACGACGCCTTCAAACAATGGCCAGAGCAGAAAGCAGGGCCACAACAGGATCCAGGGCCCATCCATGATCAGCTTGGAATGGCCCTCAGGGCTCTGGAAGCCATGCTCAACTGCTGCGGCACTCAGGCTGGTGCTGTCAGTTGCTTGACGCTTCCAGACACGAGTTGAATAAGCATGCACCAGGAAAAGTGCAAAGATCTGCAACACATCAGCACAAGATTGTAGGCAAGCAGCTTGAAGACAACTCAAGTATACAAAGTCGCATTACAAATACTACTAAATGCGCAGCATGCGTAGCACAGGCATAGCACACTAGATCTCAGGTTTGGGAGTTCAGCATCATGGTACCGCGCTTCAGCATGCTCTGGTGACGGGCAGCAGCTGACTTAGCAGATGCCAACCGCATAGATGGGCACACAAGAATCCAGGTAAAAGTTGCAGAACACAAAGACACAGGCAAAGATCCTAGCTTTCATGCAAGCGAAATCAAGATTCTATGCCTTTCAGTAAGGATAGCAGCAAGGAAGCCTCCTGAGGCAGCAGCTAGGAAAAACCGACAACAGCCAAGGCTTGCAACCTCATAATTTTAATGACGCATGGCAGCACAGTTTTGCATCTGGAAAGCCCTTGCAAGACAGCAGCTTTCCAAAGAAGACAGCCTTGCAAGCAGAATGGAACAACCTTGAGTGCAATACATCATTAATGTTAATGGCATTGCAGAGACCTCAATGAGAGGTGACTTACAGTGTTCCAACAAGTCCAGCGAGCGAGGCCAAGGTAAGACCAATCGTCAGCAAAGATGAAGCAGGGATCAGCCGCGTTTAAAACGTTTGGTACCACATAGAAAATCAGGTTCAGCCATTGCAGGCTTCCTTCTGCCACAATGAGAGTCACGTTCCGCTTCTGCCTGTGCTTCCTGCAGATGACAATCAGCCTGTTCGTGATTGTGAGACAAGACCGGTCATCACAAGAACGCGATGTAGAAGCCATACCTTTTGCACTAGCTAGTCTTCGCTAGTCAGCTGCGGAAACAACAATACACATGGTGTGATGATAATTCTCAAGCGTATACATAAGACACGACAGTATGTTCATGCAATCTCAAGCACATGCATGTAAGAGACTGCCTTTGAAGGAATGCTGTACTCTGTCAAACGCCTATTTTGCCGCAGCAGAAGGGTTTGGCACTTGAACATGCTTGCACTTGCCCAGTAGCATGACAGGCAGTGGAGTAGCCAATATCAAGGGACTTGACATAAGCTGCTCACCAATGCTTGTGAAGCCTGACTGCATCCAGCACACGCCACAAGAGGTTGCCCAGAAATGCAGTTACCAACAGCAGACATATGCTGCCAATTGCAACATTCCACACCCATGTTGCGGTGCGGTTGAGAACTGCTTTTTGGTTTCCCTGCAGCATTTGAGGGTTCACGCGATGAAGAGATAGGTCAAACAGGCTGTGGCTACATGTCGTGGGAGGACCTTCAAACAAACACTTCCGTGTTCAACAGGCAAGCAATGCAAAGAGGGCTACCTGTTCCATTTTGTGGACAAACTCAACTATCAGAACAGCAGCTCCGGCAAGTATTGAAAGTGCCACACAGAGCAATGCAGCCTGCAACCCAACCCATCTGTCGAAAGGAGGTTGGTTCTGCTGCGGGCACAGCCAGGCAAGACCGGCGCACCTTGGACTCTCGTCCACCCAAAAAGTTGAAACGAAGGATGACCTCTGTAGCTGCGTTCGTCGACAACGTCTTCCTTTGAACTCGATCAATGTCTGCTCGCACAGCTTCGGGATCAACTTCAACAGGTGAAATTTCGGCCCTACGCTGTGCAGCGTTGAATCGATCATCGGTAACTAGAGCTTCAGGCCCGATTGAGCGCTGAGGACGGTCGTCGCTTTTTGACAATGTGTTATGTTGTGAACCTGTGGAAGAAGGTTCCCAACAGGTGGAAGAATGCTCACTAGTCCCCAGGTCTGACTCTCCAAATGTTTGCCTGACAGCGTGACCAGTCTCGACAGCCAACGTTGTCAGAGTTTGGAAGGGCGTGTACAGCGCAGCCAGCCTCACGGCATGCGCGGCAGGCGATTCTCCCTCGCCGAGCTGCAAGATGACTTCGCCATTGCGCGTTGCCATACTGCAATCGACACGAACGCGCGCTGACGGGTGGTTTCAACTCAAGGATCGCATCTCAAGTTCTTGTTGTCAAAATTAGCCTGCCCGCAGCTTCGATACTCGGTACTTTCCGGTGGCAGGGCAGGGCTTTCCCAGGGGCTTTCCCAGTAGGGCATCTGCAGTGGAAGGCTTAGGTAAGCGCTGACTGTTTCGGAGCGCTAGCAGCAGAACTGGAAGCAGAAGAGACCGGGCGGCAAACTCTGGGCGGGGTTCGGCTTGTGTGTATTTGGTTAATTATGTACACTGTCGACACATGCGACTCTGTAGGCTCCGGCACTGTCAATTTTATAGTCGGTGTTGTGTGCAAGTGAAGTAGAGTTTTGGCTTGCGTCCGACCTTCGCAAACAACAGTCACCTGCAAAGCGCAAGTGGCCAGGCCCAGGGTGTCTTACAGCACTCTCGGCAGGTGGCTTGCAGTTAATCGAAAAGGGCAGAAGCGTTCCCGAGATAACAAAAAGGTTCTGAACGGAATTGAAGCTCTGCAGCCTTCTGCAAATGCGCTTCTGCTGCCTTGAAAGCCGACGTCAGCAAGCCCTTCTTGCGAGAGCAGCAACCACAACCTCTGTGCAGAGTGGATTGGGTGGCCAGGTTGACTGAGCAGCAAATGGCTGTGCTCTGGTGGCTGAGACATCATGATCCATATGCACCTGCCTCCAGTACTTGCATGGTAGATACGCCTCTTGGCAGCAGGCTGCATAGACTCATCGCGCTTGTTTATTTCTTACTCACGCATGCACGTGGCGCCTAACATAAGCCATTGTGATCAATGCTACCAAGCCAAACGCTTACCTCCTCAAGCACAGGGACTCCAATGTATACCTTGGAGCAGCGAACAAGTCAATGGTTCCCTGGATCCAGTCCGGACCAGTACTGGTGCTGCTTCGGTAAAGTACACTATATATACTGCTTGACTTTGTCAAATCTCATGCAAGTAGCGCCGTCAGTGCTGCAAATCTTTGTATGCTTGGAGCCATGTATATAGCATCATGATCAACATGATTCACAGCACAATGAAGCCACCCGGCCTCTAAGGCCTGTAAGCTCATCAGTTTATAGACTAGACACTTTTTGTCTGTCCACACATCTGGCCCATGGGCGCATTGTCTCTCCACACCCCATGGGCGCAGACACACGAGCTGACCATGATGGCCAGTAGCAGTGCAATTAGCATGCAATCACACATACAACATTGCAGCACAGCAAGGTGCACCGCTCATGCTTGCAAGCAATTGCACACAACACAGCGAGCTACCAGCGTGCTATGCAAGACCATGATTGGCATTGATTGCAGTACTAAGGGTACGGGGGCAATTTGTATGCATGTCACAGTGTGGTGCACATGATACAGCCTGAAATCTACAATTCTAGATAAGCCATCTACAATTATTGATATTGGATATTGCTAATTATTGATATTGGATGTTACATGCCTCACAATGTCAAGTTCAGCTGTCAGATGTTTGCATATCAGCAAAAGCCTGCTTGAAGATGTCACGAAACAGAGCATCATTAACATGCATCAACTGGCAAACCACTCAGGACATTCCCATATCTGATTGATTCAAATAATGGCACTCTGCATCTTCACATACTTCATGAATTCACTCACGTTTGGGTAGTAAGCTAACTTCCAAATGATGAACCGCAATGTATGTACCAATGGTTGTATCGCATGAGGAAGCATGCAGACTTGACACATGTATGAATAGACAACGTCTACTACAGATTCCACCCCTGAGACATGCCATGCTAATTGACAGTCATTGCAGATTCTCAGCCTAATCTACATGCTAATTGCGTTCAGCTACAATCACTTGACATTCTTGTATAAATTAATGAGCAGTCTTCAAGCTGTTGCACAAATACACACACAAAACCTGTTGGATGATACAAGAACTCAATTCACTGAATATGACAGTATACTACGTAGTTGTGCAGGAGCAATGATGCCACAGCAGTTCTTCCCTTCCCCCTCTTGCTCCTATCTTCAACTCCCTTGCCTGATCAACATCATCAGCCTTTTGTTGACAAAACCTCCCGGCGC
>JAABUP010011420.1_pt1 | contig 10124 bp, 12 predicted proteins | sample 5559201 | NCBI WGS metagenome assembly JAABUP01 (sample SAMN10711887, study PRJNA513373) | rock metagenome | isolation source: Antarctica rocks | place: Antarctica | reverse complement strand
GTTTTCAGTGCAATCACTTGCAGCTGCCAGAAAAATTGCCAGAGTAGTTGCTGTTTGACTTTTTGACTTTGACTTCGGCTGCGCCGAGGCAAAGCAAGTTGCTATACCCCTCGCTGACAGCTGAACTCTAAAGCTATTCCTTTCAAACTTGATCACGTAATCCCCAGTGATGAGGTGACTCATGATACCATGGCAGTTGGGGATGCAGGGAAATGCTGCAATGTACAGCAATGCACATGTTTGGATGCAGACTTTTGACTCCTGCTGTAAGATGTGACAGATGTTACAGATAGACTTGTGTGAGCTCGAGGTAAAAGACTTTGAAACCTGTGGTTCCGGAGCACCTCAGATCTGTAAAAGGAAACGACGCACAGGTCATCGGCTTGGTTGTGTGTGTGCCTGAATGAAGACTGCTTCATCAGAAGCTTTGGAGGAAGCAACGCTTGATGCCAGGCCTGAGCGCACCGCCAGCACTGCTGAAGGCGTCACCTTCAGCAGTGACCTCCAGGTCTTTCAAGCTGTAGGCAGGACAGCAGCGTTCTGGCGCAGAGCTTCCGGAATTTATTTCGGCTACAAAAGCGCACAAGCTCGAGCTGCATTCCTCGGTTATCCCGGACAAACTGCGAAGGACAAGTTCTGGCAAAAACACCATGCTTGGGCTGGAGCTGAGATGTACTCCTTGGCTGTGGACTTGCGAGGCTTTTACCTCAAGGTCAGCCGTCTATCTTGACGAAGCAAGCATTACGACCACTGAGAGATGCATGCAGCGAGTAAGTGCCAACATGATATTTGACTTACAGGTTGGGCAGTTCCTGGGAGCACGCGGTGACTTCGTGCCCATGCCCATCTGCCAGCAGCTGTCACGTCTCCATGACCAGGTGGTTGGTCACTTCATGTATGCAAGTTGCTGCACATGTGCATGTCAATCACCATCTGCCAGCATCTGTATTGGCAGTATCAGTGCAACACGGCAAGCAGATGCAACAATGCATCAGAATCTGCATGCCATGTAACCAGCAGGCAGGCATGTCCCTTGTATAGTGTTGCCAAGGATGGGTGGGTCCAGGAAGTTGATGATGACTGTCATATGTGCTGTTGTCCAAATGCATCCATCTCTCCTGCATGGCCCTCCTGTCAATTGCCATAGCTGGCAAAAGCTCATGAACACTTTTGTGAGCAACTCTGGATACAGCAGATTCCCCTGGACAGACGCACAGAATGATATTGTGGACTTCAAGGTACCCCCGATGACGCCTGAGAAGACAAAAGAGGTCATTGAACAGCGCCTAGGTAAAACAATAGATGAGGTGTTTGCTTGGATCGACCTTGGGGCCCCCTTAGGGTCTGCCTCAATTGCTCAGGTAATTCACCATTGATAATTGTGACCCAAACATGGAACCAGGGCTGTCTAATCTGCTCAGGCTGGTAATGTATGCATGGTAGCATGGTAGATTCTGCCTTACCACCAATACGGGATCCTTCGTTAGAACCATTTCTTGAAGCGTGACAGTCTACCTGCAGTTTGAGTAGGTGTTAGGAGTCCTGGAAATGCAAGCATGTGTTTCTGGCCTGCAGACATACAGTCTTGTACTAGCTCTGCCGGCTGAGAGTTCACCGTCAAATATGCAGCTTCATTGCACTGCAGTATTGCCACCTGAAGCCACCAGCTATATTGCACAAACACACAGCAGACTAAAACCATACGGCAAATCTAGTTGTACAGACAGAGCCTCCCAATGAAGCTTGCCTTATTTTTTCAAGTTTATCTGCAGCAGCCACATGACACAGCATTTGCAACACCATCACCAATCTTGCATTGGTAGTCTGTACGAATGTTTACTGAAGAGCCAGCAGACCGTATGTCCCCTGCAGGTGCACAAGGCAAAGTTGAAATATAGTGGCACCATTGTAGCAGTGAAAGTACAGTATCCAGACTCCCTGAACGTCATGCTCCAGGTCAGCTTTTGATCCTCTGCAGATATGGCACAAACAACAACTATGTGCAGACCTGCTGCCAGCTTCTGTGTATTGTCTGTACCATTGCGCTGTCTGTATTTCTAACCTGTTGCATCAGCAGCAGTCAAAGCATGCGGTATGTGTCTGTTGCCATTGCTTGCACCATGTCTTCTGTGATAAATGAATGTAAGACCTTTCAAGCTGATCGTAAGCTCATATACTACACTCATGTTGCCATGCCAGTCCTATGCCGTTGGCTGGCAATCAAACTCAATCCCTGTGGTGCTTGTATAGCAACTCTCACTTGTCATCAGGCAGTTGTGAACCAGCCCCTGAAAACCTATTGTCCGAGATGAAGGAACATGCTGTTTGAACTTTCCAACAAATTGTGCTGATTGCTGGCCATGTGGAATTGACAGGATTTGGCCAATGTCCGCATTGCTGCTGCTTTTCTGTCCAAGACCGAGCTGAAGTTTGACCTGGTGTCAGCTGTTGATGAGCTTGCTGCCCAGATCAAGCTAGAATTTGACTTTGAGCGCGAAGCCAGAGTGATGGATTCCATAGCTGAGCACTTGAAGGTGACTGTGCAGACTGCAGGCTGTTCTCAGCTTTCTTCAGCTGCATATGACCGGATCACTCTGACATAGCACAGTGTGTTGACAGTGCGTTGACTTGTGTGACAGACTTGTAAAGGTATGTCATGATGTCATGCTTGCATCAGGCCATTACTCTTTGCTCAAGAGGATCATCTGAGGCTCTTTCGCTTTGTCTTAAACTGCTTTGACTTCATGCATATGCAGGTTCTTGTTTGAGTCCATGTGATCAGCCTAGTTAGGGTGGCTTACATCTGCAGTCCTTCTCTTTCCCTCTCTCTTTCTCTCTTTTTGACATATCTTTTCTAAAGCGCAGATGCCTGATACTAGTCCTCAGGCAAGGCATTTCTAAGTTTGATCTTTTCACTATGACATCAGCATTTGTGACATTCTTTCATCCCCAAGAGCTTTCTGTCTCTCTCTCTCTGTGTCTCTCTCTCTCTCTGTGTCTCTCTCTCTCTCTGTGTGTCTCTCTCTACGGCTCTTGACATTGTGGAATGTGGTAATCAGGTGATGAAATCAGCTGTGGCTGTGCCTCAGAGCATCCCAGGCCTGGTGACTAAAGACATTCTAGTCATGACATTTTTGGAGGGAGAACAGATCACTCGTCTCAAGGTGTGTACGCTGTGCAAAACTGTTACGTGGTCTGTATGGGCTGGTATGTGCCGTATAGTTACACAATCTTGTCACATGTTTCATGCAGACATGTCACGCGCCCATGAGGCAGTCAGCTTTTGCTTGCGATATGCAGCAGAGAACATTGATGCAAAGCGACACATATACAAACCAAGTCTGAGTAGAGCAACACAACTACCTGGCTGGTGTGAAGGATAAGGCACACTTTGCACAGCTGCCTAGACGTTGCAGCTGTTTCGAAGGAGGCTGGTGTGTGCTAGTAGGCAGCAGCAAAGGCATTATTGTCCTTGAAGATCCATACAGATTGCACAACAGGCATGACCATCGCTGAGAAGACGCCCTGCAAATTATAGCATGCTTGTACAACTGTACATGAAGACGCCCAGTTCACTCAGATACCCTTCTTCATTTGAAACGCACAAAGTGTACATAATATAATACATACATATACAACATTTACAGAAAACCATGCACAAGTTGACAGATGGGGAAGTTGCTGCAGGATCACACTGCAGGCCTGAGTGTATTTGAGAAGACGCAAGCTGCACAGCTGATCCTGTCCCGTATCTGTGAAGCCTATGGCCGGATGCTGCTGCTGCAAGGCCTCTTCCAAGCAGACTGCCACCCGGGCAACATCTTAGTCATGAAAGGTGGGCACCGCTCACAAGTCTAGTGTAGCCTGTGTGTATGGATCAACAACCACAGAGACAGCCCCAGGGACTATCATCACAGTGGCATGCAGACAACATGATATGGCCATGATGCTGCATGTCACGGTCGTTACAATGCTGAACAGGCAAGCTGTATGCACACTCAGCTGCCTACAGAAGGAAAGGCGTATAGAGTTTGGAGAAACAGGGCTGCAGTCAACCAAGCATGTGGTGTAGGCACTTGGCCATGCAACAAGCACTTGCTGTGATGTGAGCAGCATAGCCCTGTGCCCATCACCATTATTTCCCCATCTCTTTTGATTCCCTCTGCCCATCAAAAGCTATGCTGCTCCTGCTTGACACACACACACAGCACATCCTTTTAGCACCAAGTAGTCGACCACACGGCGCTGACCTTGGCATCTTGACGGCATAGCATCTGCACAGGCTTTGCCAATGTCACAGCCGAGCTACATCTTGCCTGAGGCTTGCCAGACAATCTTTGTCTACACTTGGGGTAGACCCTGGGCAGTTCAAGCAGCTGCTTCACAGGGGCGGCTTTTGAAGCAAGCTGTGCTAGCGATGTTCACCTTTGCTTTTTATAGTATCTGTTATCATTATCAGCACTCTTGCTTATTGTTATCGTTGTCATCGTGTATACTTTAGAATCATGGTTGCTATGCCAAGTTGTGCTAAGAGCAGCTTTTGCACTATTGCAAGAAGCAACCATTCACGCTCCTCAACAATATGATGTGTGGCAAACGCTGCCAAGAGACTGCCTAGCGCTCTTGAGCTCACTACGCACACACAAGGCAGCCTTTGTAACAGACATAGACATGCATGACAGCATCAAAGCATCATCCGCACAGCCTCTGACCCACCATGCATGTGTTTCTGAGACTGCTGTCGCTACTTAACTCTTGCTTTTTGACGGTTTCACCGATGAAAACTTCATTTCTGCTGAAAAAAACTTACAAAAGGGCTGAAGTTACTATTTGAAACAAAAGTCTGATTCTATTTGCCTTCTTTGCATGCTGCAGGTGGGCGCATTGCCATTCTGGACTACGGCCAGTCCAAGCAGCTTCCACCCAGAGACCGGCTGGCGCTGGCAAACCTGGTCATAGCTCTGGTGGACAAGGACACCTTGCGCATCTCCCAGACCATGGACAAGCTGGGCGTGAAGACCAGCACTGCAGACCCAGCTGTGCGTGCCAAGATGGGCTATGGCATGTTCGACACCAGGCTCAAGTAAGCCCTTCTTTCATTTGTTCTTTCGCTTGTTTGTTTCACCGTTCACTTTCATTCACTCACTCACTCTCTCTCGCTCACTCGCTGGCTCGCCCACCCACTCACCGACTCACTCACCCACTCGCTCCCTCACTCACTCACTCACTCATTCACTCACTCACTCACTCACTCACTCACTCACTCACTCACTCACTCACTCACTCACTCACTCACTCACTCACTCACTCACTCTTTTGTCCATCCATCATCTCTTCATTACATTGAATAGACTTAAACATGCTGAATACATCATGGATTGTACATCACAGATTATGTCATAGACTACCGTGTTGCAACCCTGGCCTTATGTGATGTCTTTGTCAAAGTCTAGCCAGGCTTGTTGCGCACGTATCACACTTGTTGTCACCATGTAGTACGTTTGTTGTTACACTTACTGAGTGATAGACGACAAATCAGCCGGGATTTGAGGCTAGATTGTAAGACCCTGCGGCGTCACCAAGGTGACAGGAAACCGCCGGGCTGTCAAATGTACAGGGGTGATGATCGTGCATTCACACTGGACCCTGACACTTGTGGTGTCACTTGTGATGTGACTTCTGGTTTCACTTGTGGTGTCACTTGTGATTGCAGATTGGGCACTTCCATTCAGCCCTAAGATTGCTGCCAGCCAGCACATGCTCATTTTCCAAGACAGCCTAGTATGTAAGACTGTGTGCAGTCGCTCGTCCCTAGGAACACAGCCAGCCAGCGCATGATAGCCTTCTTGGGCAGCCTAGCATGACAGCTACTTGAACCATTCTGTGGTCCAGAACAGTGTTGAATGTGTTGTGTCATCAAACATTCTAAGAATTCCCAGATATGGTCTGTTGATTCCAGTGGTAATTGGTCTGTTGATTCCAGTGGTAATTCGTATTGATTGATTGATTGATCGATCGGTCGGTCGGTCGGTCGGTCGGTCGGTCGGTCGGTCGGTCGGTCGGTCGGTCGGTTGGTTGGTTGGTTGATTGATTGATTGTGTGACTGTGCTGTGCAGGGTGGACCCCTTTGCGGCTGACAGCCCCCTGAAGCAGACCTCTGTGGATGACTTCCCTCCTGACCTCTTCTTTGTGCTGAGAGTGGTGCAACTCATCAGGCAAGCCGTGCATACTTTCACCTCTCCAAACACAGTGCAAGTGCCTGTGCCTGCGTGCATCTGTACACAACTTCCCTCCTGACCTCTTCTTTGTGCTGAAAGTGGTGCAACTCACCAGGCAAACTGCGGCTACTTCTATTTCTCCCGTTCATGTCGCAACTGTCCGTGCCTGCATGCATCTGTAAACAGCCCTCCTGCAGATTTCTTCTTTGTCCTAGTGCATCACATCAGGCAGGCCATGCGCACTTTTGCTCATTCCTCCTTCTTTTCATTGCGTCTGTCTACCAACAATCATGCCGTACGCGCAGGGAGCAAGCCCGCGCACTTCAAAATTATGTAAAAAGCATAAAACCTACTCACTGCTTTTTGTTGTTGCAATCATGTCAACTAATACTCTTGATCTTTAAGCCTAGCATACAGCCTAGCAACATGAATCTCCTGTCCTACAAACGTCGCAGCTTGCCAGACAAACGTGTACTTGGCTTTGTGGATTAGAGTAACATCAACACAGATAATGGACGGTGCTGACTGCCAAAAGCTACTCATGACTGTACACACCTGAACCGACTGGAAGACATGTGTTCACTGAATGGGTGAACCAGCTTCTTTCCAAATAGCATTTGTGTCAATCTTCACCTTGTGTTGAGCTTTTGCGCAAAACTGGTCAAGGATGATCTGCAGAACCTGTCACAAGCCACGGCTCTGCAATTGATCTACGTATTTGTTTGTTCAATTGCTCATGCTTCCGTTCGCCCGTTCCTGCATCCATCCATCCATTCATCCATCCATCCATTCAATCATTCAATGTCTCCCCCAGGAACCTACGGTCCTCATGCGTTCCTTGCGACAGTATTGCAGACCAAATGAGATGCCGTCACCAGGGCCCCATGCACAAGTGATGCTGTCGCGGCTGCTAGTTTCTTCAGGTTGCCAGCGTGACTGCTCAGATCAGGAGGGCATGCATTGCCATTCAAACCTGCAGAAGTGAGTATGCCTGCATGTCTGTACAGGGGCTTGGCAGTGAGTATGGGCGTGGAAGACTTCAGCAGCGCCAGTCAGTGGAAGCCCTTTGCTCAGGAGGCTCTGCAGCTCAGACAGTGAGCACTGACAACAACTCTCAATGCATTTGTTATTCTTTGAGCGTTCAGATTTGTCTGAAAAGCTTGCAATGATAGTGATAGGTTGTCGAGTAACTGCTATCCTGCTGCAGCCCTCTTCTTTTCAGGCTGTTGTACCTGTGGCTGTTTTTTTCCAAAATTGAAAACCATGTCACCTGCAGTGACACATAGTGGCAGTGACATCACATGACTCCTACATTGACAGCACTTTGGTCTGTTCAAAAGAAGCCTTTCTAGAGGACAAAAAAATTGCCACGCACATACCTAGCTTACTGAGCTGTTGCAGTCACAGCCATTCACAGTCAGCACTGAGTTCGACAGCTGCACGCAGGGCATGTGATTGTCAGAAGGGTGTTAGGACTATGGGCCGAATGGGTTTATTATTCAAAGCTAAACCCAGTCGTGCATGAAACTGGCAAAGCCTGCAGCACTGTATCAAATACATTGCCAAATCACTGCTTGTCATCATGGCCTGCTACAAGCCTGAGCATGACTCTGACTTGTGAGGTTCCTGCAATGAGGTGCCATCTATAGTACAGAGCATAGTGAAGCTGAGGAGGGCGTTGTTTTCATCAAATGCTGGTTGAAAGTGCTGGACTGGTTGTTTGAGTTGAGTGATTGGTGTTGACCTTGTGCAGGAAAGAGCTGAAGAAGAGCGACTGGCGCAAGGCATACAGCGCAGACACATGGTTCAGCGAGGGGGGGCTGGTGCCGGGGGGGCGCTCGCGCAAAGATGCTTCCTGGTACAGAAGCCTGAGGAAGCCTGCCTGGTCAGTACTGCCTTAAAAATCACCCGTTGGTTACAACGTTGGTGTAATGTCTGCAGAGTCATAGTTAGCCCCCAATGGCCTACAAAATCTAATGAATGAATGAACGAACAAGTGGCCGAACAAAAAAACAAATGAATAAATGAATGGTGTGATCAGCCTCATGCACAGCAGTGGTGCCTGCTGCAGACCGTGTCGCCTTGAAGTGCATTTACATTCACAGCAGCACATTGTCAGTACGTCATTTCTCTAGGGAACTGAGAACTAGATGAGCGCACATTGACTGAGATTAGATTTTAGACGCTATGAAATGGGCGATTTCAGACGCTATGAAATGGGCGGTTTTGCAAAGATAGTGATGCTTCTGTGTCCTGGAGATGTGTCATATATCTTCCTAAAGGGAAAACGCCTGATTGCCTAGTCCCCAGGCGTTTCTGAGGTCAGACTTACACCATGAAATGGGCGGTCCCAAAATATTGTAGCGTTGATGTGTCTGAAGAGCTGCATCGGCAGCGAATTGCCAGCAGCAGCATCGTCTGCGCCATCGTACCCTTGACCACTACCTTTGGTGCACATAGCAGCTACTCGGTGGTATGGTAGTGATAGGCGTGGCAGTTCAAAGGCATCTCCACAAGTGATTCAGTTTTCTTACCAGCTGCTGAGGCTAATGCCCTATCCTGCTTAGGGGCATCATTTCTTGGGCAAAAGTTCTTGGTGTGATGGTGATACTTGTGAATAGCAGCTACTTCATGTGGCAACTTATTGTCTGTATCACAGATCAGGGTGATGCGCTGCTGTTGTATGACAGGAGTCTAGCATTGCATTTAAAGGGGCCTGCCAACACAGGTTTTCCCTGCCAGTGTGTCACATGCTGAATACCTTGTCAGCCACCCTCTACCAGATACAATTACCTTTCTTTCAGAATTGCTTTGGTTGTCCTTTTACAGTGATCTGTAGCCGAGTACAGTTTATCAAGACCAGACAGTTTTGTGGTCTTGCTCAGAACAGGCTGCTCTGAGAAGAAAAGACATGGCCTGCACATATCTAGCTCATCATGAGCCGGAAAGCATAATCATCATTAGTATAATTATTATTGCTGCTGTTGTTGTTGTGATCTTCATCACTTCTTATTGTTTTTGTTGTTGTTGTTGCTGTTGTTGTTGTTGTTGTTGTTGTTGTTGTTGTTGTTGTTGTTGTCATCATCAATATTGTTATCATTATTCCTGTTATTATCATTATCATTATCATTATCATTATCATTATCATTATCATTATCATTATCATTATCATCATTATTATTATTATTATTATCAATATTATTATTATTATTGTTAGTACTATTATCATTTTGTGGTCTGCAGGGGACTGCCAACATACATATTTCGGCCGGTGTGGTGCGTGCTGTACATCCTCATGGCCATGTCAGCCACCCTCATCTACAACCAGCCAGAGCCCATCACAGGCACTGTGAAGAAGCAGGTTCCGCTCTTCCTCTTCAGCCTCCAGGTATTGTACTGCTCCTCTCCTTGAGTCAGAGACCATCGCTGCCCCTTTTGCAGTCTTTGTTCTATCCCATGTTCCTCATAGCAAGCTAAGACCTGAATTACGAAACCTGGTACTTGTGTCTACTCAGCTTGGTGTCACAGAGTCCTGGCTGGAGAAAACTCATGACAGAGGCACTGCCACCAGTGCGTTTGACAGTTGTGTTTGAGCATGGGCCTGGCTCCAGTCCCTCTGTTGACTTGTGTGTACTTCATTTAGTAACTGTGTCAATTCTAGCTTGGTACTTTAGCTTGGCACTTCAGCCTGGTACCTGTGTCTACTTCAGCTTGGCGCCTGTGTCTACTTCAGCTCTTTTTGTAGCAGAATGCACACATGTTGACCTCCATTGCATGACTTGGGGGTCTGAAGCTCTGCTGCTACAACCTGTTTCGCAAGACTCAAAAGCTGCCTTATTTATAGGCAGATGCAAAGTAGTGTCTGCTGCAGCTGAGGTCATTTCACAAATGCATGCAACATAGCAG
>JAABUP010011417.1_pt1 | contig 10126 bp, 13 predicted proteins | sample 5559201 | NCBI WGS metagenome assembly JAABUP01 (sample SAMN10711887, study PRJNA513373) | rock metagenome | isolation source: Antarctica rocks | place: Antarctica | reverse complement strand
GTTGGAGCAAAAGCACGCACCGACCAACATCTTACCCGAGTGGCGGCAACGGCGACCCGAAAGCCCTTGAACAAGCTCACGCCAGGCTCTCCTGATAGACCCGTAACCAAAGTAAGTTTCATGCGTCAGGACATGGCGACTGCAGCACCCGGGTACGTAGCAGCCGCCAATCTCCGTCTATAGAATCCACACGGTCCGCCCGCCCGAGTTTAGCCCGTCAGCAACACCCCTCTCCCCCTAAGTCTGCGCGTCCCTAATCTCCCGAAACGTCTTCGTCGTCCCCCTCAGCCGTCCCGCCTCGTCGTTATCCCTCAACTGCGTATGCTCCGTGAACCTCAACTTGTACTTCTCCTCGCCCTCGGCGCCCACTTTCCGCCCTTGCACGACGTTCTCTCGGAGAATCTGCGCGACGCTCTGCGCGTGCTTGACGGCTTCCAGGGCCTCGATGCTGCCGGAGTCCAGGCGGCGGGTTTTGGCGAAGGATTCGTGGGCGAGGCGGTGGGCGGCGGGGTGGAGTTTGGGGTCGTCTGTAGATGGAGGAAGCTCGTGTCAGGGGATGTGTCTTGGGTTATGGGGGGAGTTTACGGGTGAGATTGAGAGTGGGCTTACTGGCGAAGGAGAGGTTGATGGCGCGCAGGAGGTGTCGGTAAGTCGCGAGGACGGCGACGCGGTTTGTGGCGATTTCGGCGGGGGAGAGGGATTTCGAGGCCATGAACTGGCGGAGGAGGTCTACGGTGGTCATCGTACATAGTGCATGGAATGTAGACGAAGGTGAAGTGTTAGGTATAGTAAGGTAGTGGTGTGGCGGCTTTCCCGCGGCGAAAGTTGCGTGCAACACGCGCAAGATCTGGCTCGGAGGCTTGAGATTCGCGTGAACATTAGACGATAGCCGCACGTTATTATTGATTGATCAAGAACAGCAGAAGGAAGGAGGCAATACTGAGGGCCAACAACGATGTGTCGCGCGACGTTTCCGCCGAATCACGACTATGCCCCTCGCCATTAAAACCGCCTACTCAATCTCATGGACAAGCTATAGATATGACCAGTACTCTTCGAGTCCTACTTCGCCCGTGTCTCCGAGTCTTTGTGCCTCCCGCCAGCCTCGAGTGAGTAGACCCACGATAGTCTTCCAGTCCTCGCTGCCACCTCGAGGCGAGCCATTCCAGCATTCGTCGCTTCGCAGGCCTGATTCAGACTTCCCGGGATGTAAGTGTACGGCAAGACGACTGTCGAGGGCCATAGTGGCCCTGAAATGCGTACTCGCTGTCTGCAGGATGGTGCATAGTGGCCGTGCTGCGTCCAGAAGTCAGCAGTCGTCAAACAAGTTGCTGAGCGTTGCTGCATGCCGAAACTAACCTCCAAACGCATCGAATCTTGTAGACAAGCGGCACAAGCGTCGTGACACTGCTTTAGTAGACGCACGATCCGCACCCCGAGTCCAGTAATCCTCCGCCATTCCGCGCCAATGTCTTCAACGAAGTGAGAACCGTAATCATCCATCTCAATCCACAGCAATATCGCTAAGATCACTAAGCTTCATCCTATCAAGCCGCGGTGGCGCAAGCCCCTTATTGAAAACAGACCTCCGCACATTCCCCACCCACCGAACCTGCATCCGCATCCCCCGATCCAAAAAATACTGCGCCGCCGTTCGCATCGGTAAGAAACTCTCAATGCAGCCCGCGGTCGCCGTGGCCGGCTCGCAGAAGTAGGGAATACACTGGCACAAATCGACAATATACCCCGTCATCTCCTCTTCTTCCACTAACTGCGAGGGACTGGGACTCCAGCCGGTGACTGCCGAGGCTCTGGTGACGTGCAGAGCGCGCACGGTGCTGCGCAGGAAGTACATGCAGACCCAGTACGTGGCGTGGAGGTAGGCGGCCGTGAAGCCCGGGAACATGTGGGCGGTGGCGAAGGTGCGGTCGGAGCAGAGGGCGGCGAAGGTGGGGAAGTCGGCGACGGGGCGCGTCTGGTGAGGGGGGCCGAGGGTGGATTTGTGGGAGTTGGATTGCCAGGTTCGCATTTCTTGTTCAAGGGCTGCGGCGTCGGTGAGGAGGGCGTCGATGTGGGAGGTGTAGCTTTTGTGCTGCGGGTCGAGGCTGTCGTATTGCTCTAGTATTCCTGGGACTTGCACGGCGATGTCGTGGATGACGGAGGATTCATCCCGGACTAGTACCCGTTGTCCGAAAGCTCGCCAGCTCGGCTGAGCGAAGTAGGATGCTTTGCGAGTGATCAGACCGTGGCAAAGCGCGGAATGTCTTGCGTGAGCAAAGATGCCGAGCGCGAGATCCGTCTTCAGCGACTCGGGCCCGCGGACTGCGATCAATTGCTGCACACCGCGCACGTGATCCCCCCATCCGATGCCGCGCGGGCTGGCAAGCTCGGTGAAGAACTCGCAGACCTTGAGGACCATGATTGCCGCCAGGACTTGGTCGTCAGAGCGAGACTGATCGGTCTCGGGGGACAGAGCTTGGTGGAGACTTCCTAAAGCTCGGGAGTAGGCTTGACAGGCTTCGGGAAGCACGCGCCGGTCGTTATTGGTGCTGCCGAGTTGTACCAGGCTAAGGGCGTCTAAGCTGTTCAGCAATGCCGGGTGCGGTGTCGGAGTATCGATGCATCTTTTGAAGAAGTTGACGTGATCGCCTTGTAACTTGCAGTCGCCGGGTATGTAGAGATGCATAAACCCGCCCCAGAGCATTGTTCTGTTCATCGCTCCGCCGGGCATTGCCGTTTGTGGCGATGCCGTGCGGAATACGTGGGTTGCGTCGGTCCCTTGAGAAGTTGCTGTTGTGGGCGTCCACTCCGTAGACTTCACTGGCGTCGTGAATCCCGCGCCGGGTATCGCGGATGCTGCGTCGGAGGTGGACGACGAGGAAACGGGACTCGCAGGAGACCTGGAAGCGTCGCCTCGTTTCTGGTACTGGTTCCGAGCACGCCGCGCCGTGGCGGTGGTCACGTCGTAGAACTCCAGACCGCCGGATGATTCAGTCCGGTAGCCAGCACACTGGACGCCATGCGTCGCACAGCGGTTGCAGTATGGCCGTGTTTCATCACAGCGTATCTTTCGCTGGCGGCACGTTGCGCAGCCTGTGGATCGCGACGGCATGTCTTCGTCTCGGTCGAGCTCGCTCGTATACCTCGCGAGAGACGCGAGAATAGCGACTCGGTGAATGGGATCTCGGATTGGTGAGCATCGTATACTCGACACGACATGGTTTATCAATGGCAGCCGCGTGGCTGCCCATCATTGAAAAATCTGCAACGCCGCAAACCAATATGGCGAGCTTAAGAATCAAGCTGGTTTGCTTCGCAGCCTCGCAGAAGAGTGCCTGTTGTGAGCTTTTGATTGCCTTGGCGCTGCCCGACCGCAGCACTCTCCGATGGACGCGCCATCTGCGCATCTCGCATCCGCCTACAACATGAGCCGAGATGGGCCGCATTCGGAGTAGCGGTGCATTCACTATAGTGGTAGTGTCGTACCTTGTTGATCCTGCCCGATGGATCGTGACTGCCGCATCCTTCCATCGACAATCGTCCGCGTTGTTTTGGGCGGGTTTGTATGGCTGACTAAATACATGTAGCCAGATGGTGCCCCTCCTTTGCCCGACCTTACCCCATCCGGTGTTTTCTGCGAGGCCACTCAGCCTCATCGCAGCAGCGTAGGTGGTTGTTAGCGAGAGTCAACTCCAACCGCGCCACGGGGATGCACATGCATCAACAATGGAATGCGAGAAGCGCTGCACAGTGACAACTGACAAGACACACCATGTCACCACACATCAGTCATCTCGCATTCACCATGTCACGGTAGGTGATATACAGCTCATATCCCATCTCCCTACTCCTCCTTCCCTACCACAGTCCAACCATCACCTCCTGACGCAGACCACACCCCCGGACCCTCATCGACCATGGCCGTCCACACTTCGCCAGCCCGGAATCTCCTCACCAACTCCATCATCCCCGTCCTCCTCATCCTCTGCGCCGCCCTCAGCTTCGGCCTCACATTCGCCCCATGCTACAGCAGTCTCTGCGTCGAGAAGTTCTGGCCTTACCAAGCACGCATCCACATCGCCCTCTACTACACCCTCCTGGCCTCCATCGCCCTCTTCCTCGCCGCGAGAGTCGTCTCCAAGCCCGTCCGCCAATGGTCCTCCACCCACCTCTCTACCGCCATCGTCCCGCTCGTGGGCAAGCGCCTCTCCGTCGGCGGGCTCTTGTTGTTTGTCTGGGTGGCAGCCTTCACGTTCGGTTCCATCGGCTACTGGTATCCCGCTGAGAACAGCTACTGGACTGCTCGCGGCGAGAAAGCGAATTGGCCGCAGTATATGTATCGGATTACATGGACGGGAGTCACGGGCCATTGGTGCGACATCTTGATGGGTCTGGTGATTCTGCCAGTTGGACGCCAGAGCATACTTGGCCAAGTCTTTGGCCTTCATGTCTCCACGTTGCTGTTCGCGCACAAGGTCCTGGCTTACTCGCTTTGTATTGCCGCTCTCGTCCACGGCCTCATCTACTACGTAAGCTTCTCTAATCATGACAGCTGCATTGACATGATCTAACAGGTTTGACGCAGTCCTTCGTCGCCGCCTGGGTGTCAATCGTCAGCACCAACATCATGTACCAATTCATCCCCGACAACCCGACCTTGACATGGCGCGAAGCCGGCGTCAAAGGACCGTACTCGTGGTTCACCTTACCGACCGGCGCCATCTCAGGCATCGTGCTGATCCCAATCATGGTCATAACCTCGCTACCAGTACTCCGCCGCATCAACTACAACACCTTCTACTACATCCACGTCGTCTTCGCCACCGCGGTCATTGTCCTGGTCTCCCTGCACGCCTCCACCAGCTTCTACTTCCTCCTCCCCGGCTTGATCTTGTGGCTCGCCGACTGGGCGTGGAGAGTACGCAACGCTCTGGGACGCAAAGTGGAGGTTCGGGTACAGAATGCCGGTAATGGATGGTACCGCATCACACTGCCAGCAAAAGAAGCCGAGCTTGAGAAAGGGGACAGTGCCGCAAATATGGAAGCCACGCCGGATCCGTTGAGCACTTACTACGTCAACATGCCTTCCGTGAGCAGACTCCAGATCCACCCGTTCACAGCAGCGGCGATTGGGCACAGCAGCTCGCCACCAGTGCTCCTCTTCCAAAAGGGTCCGGAGCGCAAGAAAGCAAAGCAGCGCGATCGCGAGTGGACGTGGAAGCTCGGCGCCCTCGTCGACGTCAACAAAGAGGAAGCCGCCCCAATCCCCGTAAGTACCACCCCAGCCTTGAAAGGCCACTCAATCCCTCAAAACACCGCTAACTAGTACCCCAAGGCCCGCTTCGAAGGCCCCTACACCCCCAAAGTCCCCGACCTCTACGCCGCCGACCACATCCTCGCCGTCGTAGGCGGCACAGGAATCACCGGCGCCCTCTGCATCGCCAACTGGTGGGCGGCAAAATACAGCTCCCTACCCGCCCAAACCAAATCCTTCCGCTTAGTCTGGACCATCCGCGACCGCGCCACGGCGCAAGTGGAAGAAGTGCAGCAGCTGCAGGCGCTGATGCGGGGGGCGGCGAATATGGAGTTCCATGTGCACGTCTCGAGTAGCGAGGGGAGGCTGGATGCGGAGGAGGAGGTAAGGGGGTTTGTGGGGCCGAAGGAGGGGGCGAGGCAGGGGAGGGTGTGGGTGTATGTTTCTGGGCCCGAGGGGTTGTTGGCCGGGGTGGAGACGGCGTGTGTGAAGGAAGAGAAAGAGCTTTCGCGGGGGGAGAGGAGTGGTGGGATGGTGTCGGGGTTGGAGTGGTATGTGGCTAGGTGGTCGCTTTGATGGGGTTTTGTTTGTTTTGTTTGGGATTAGCGTGGAGATGATAGATTGGAAAGATAGAGTAGCGCTTGCTGGAGAAATATACCCACCGTACCCTCATCAGCACGTCTCCCCGGGCCTCACGTCAACAAGTCCAGGACACTCATCATCCGCTGCGCCGAAGCCTCCATCACCATCCCAGCCTCCTCCTCCTCCAGCGCCTTAAACCCAATCCTACGCCTCCCGTCCCAAGCCACCTTCTCCCTTCTCACCTGGATACCCCTCTCCACAGCCTCCCTCAAACTCCTCCGTCCCACTAACCCCCCATTCCGCCACAAAAGCCGCAAGAGACTCTCAACCATAACACTCACCTTCGCATTATCCACCCCGCCGCCTCCCCCCGCAGCAAACGGCGCAAAACACTCCTCAAAAACCTCCTGGGTAACAACATTCTCGTCGTAGACCGGGGCTCCGGACCCGGCAAGCAAAGGCCGGAAGAGCATCTGCAGCATCGAGCTCAGCGCGTCCGGGTCGAGGTAGGATTGTGGAGGGCAGACGAATTGCTGGAAGATGGCGAGGGGCAGCGGGCGCAGGAACTCGGTGAAGATGTCGAAGAGGTCTTCGGTGTCGAGGAGGGTGGCGGGGGAGAGGGCACAGAGGCGGACGAGGAGTGCGAGGATGCGGGTGCGGAGGTGGAGGGAGGGGGTGCCGCCTAGTGCTGCGACGCCGGTGAGGGGTTCGTTGGGTTTGTCGTGGGCTGCGTTGCTCTTGTCGTCGGAGTCGGCGGAGGTGGTCCCGGAGTCTCGTCTGCTTGGCTTTGCGGTAGAGGAGCGCGAGCGGTGGTTGGAGGTTGCCGGGCTGTCTTCGGCGGAGGACTCGTCGCCGTAGTCGCCGAAGTCACCGTTATCGAGATCAAGTTTTTGCCTCTTGTGTTGGCAATTGACATTTTGGTTTTTAGGATTTCTGGGGCCTTTCGTCTCATCTCGCCACACTTCATGGAACTCCGCCAAAGAGCTCTGCGTCCCATCCGCCAGAATAGCGCGCATGAGTCGCCTCTTCGTGTTCCTTCCTCGCTCGCCCACAGAGGCAAGGTACTGCGCAAACATACTTGCCGGGATCGTGCCGTCCTCGGCGTGGCTCTCCAAATCCGCCCCAAGAACGTCAAGCATCAATTCTAGCCATACCTTCCATCTCCGCCAGCGATGCGGATGCACAACAGAACAATTGAATGCCCAGCCGACTACGCTCCAGAAGTCGTCGGCTTTGGACCAGAGGGACTCTTCCGTGGCGAAACGCGAGCGGATGGAGTCGGCATCGTACTCCAGTTCTTCCTCGGCCAAATCAGTGGTGTTGCGCATCACAGCGCGTCTATTCCGGGAAGCCGTTGGTTTTGTGACCTCTACGAAACGAAAAGCTCGAACCAAACCACTGTTCCTTGGGCCTACGAGCTTGGCAACCTGTTGAAGATAGCGAAGCGCGTCATCTGCGGCCGTCTGTTTCTCAACGTCACGAGTGCGCGTCGTGAAGTGAGGATGCACAGTGAGAGTCGCCAGGAAGGCGAAGAATTGTAAAGGCGGTATGTAAGTCGCTCGCGGTGTTCCCATGCCAGCAGTCAAGTTGGTGGAGAGCATGAGGATGGCAACAGTGTGCATGCCCTCGTCGATACATGTTGTGCATTGATCCAGAGGGAGAGATGGAAGGGGCTGGACTGAACGGTATCGCTGCGTACATGTCGCCATTGTGCGTTCTTTGCACGCCTGATCATTTATCCATTCGGACATTGAAGTGAGGTTAAAAGGCGCGCTGCGAGCGCGTGCTAGCGCGATCTCGTGCCCCCCGCTAGTAACCTCGAGGCACGTGATGAACATTTTGCGCTTTCTATAACACCTCGAGGTCCGATCATTCAAATCTTCTCCCCACCAGCTCTCCTCCATCGCGACGATGCCTAAGTACTTCTGCGATTACTGCGATGTCTACCTTACCCACGACTCCATGTCCGTCCGAAAAGCGCACAACAGCGGCCGCAATCACCTCCGAAACGTCGTGGACTACTACCAAGCAATCGGGCAAGAGAAAGCACAGAGTGTGATCGACAGCATCACCGCGTCGTACAATGCAGAGGGGCAATCGGCGAGCAATCCGATGTTGATGCAGGGTGCACCGCCTGGGTTCGGAGGGCCACCGCCGGGCATGTTTGGTGGACCACCGCCTGGGATGCCACCGGGGATGCCGCCGGGGATGCCACCAGGAATGGGAGGGATGCCGCCTGGTGAGTCTTTCACAGAGACAACAAAGAGGATTGGAAGGGGAAGACTGACTCGAATCTTAGGAATGCCGCCTATGCCATTCGGACGAGGCATGCCGCCTCTACCACCTGGTAGACCACACCCTCTGCGATAAATTCACACTGATAAATGAGCTTACGTCTTGTGCAGGCTTCCCGCCACCACCAAACGGCTTCCCGCCCGGTATGCCCGGCATGCCGCCTCTGCCTTTCCCGCCACCGACTCCAGGCATGGCCGGCTCGCCACCAGCGGGTCTGCCATTTCCTCCACCTAACATGCCGTTCTCGCCAGGCTTCGCGCCGCCGGGTGGTGGAGGCCAAATGAGCCCACCGCCGGGTATGATGCCGGGTATGCCTCCCGGTATGCCGCCAGGTATGAACGGGATGAGGCAGGAGAGCCGGTAACGGCGGCTCGGCGAGCGTCAAGTGAGCGCTGTGCGGGTCTCGCGCGCTGCTGCATCCTCCGGAGCTACGGAAAGTCATGAAAGTCATGATCGATCCCTTTGAGATTGTTTGTTGTCGCTGGGAGCGGGTGGAATTGATCTTAGCGTGGCGCTGGAGGAAGGCTGTTAAAGCGGGCGATTACCAAATCGAGCTCACGCATTACCATGTGTTGGACACACCGAGCGCAGGTGTCTCAGTCGTAGCACAAACTACTTGTGCCCACTCTCAAACTCGAGCGAGTATCAACGGGATGAGTCTTACGGAGAACGCCAAATTCCGGGTGAGCCCGTTAGCACCTGCGTGCTCCATGTTACATCCTGTTACACAATCTAGTACAATAATTACAGTCTGTGTAGACGTCAATGCTACTGCTGCTTCATGAAAGCCCACATCTTCTGCGCGGTCTCCTGCCTCTCCTGCTCCCACCCGTTAAACCCCATCATCGTCTTCACCATCTGCACCGGCACCTGCTCGTTATCCTCCGCACTCAATCCCGCCCAAGCCTCGTCCGTGAACTCATTGAGCGGCATGCCAATGTCCTTGCCGCGGTCGCCCAACTGCGGCTGGTGCTTCGCGTCGTGCAGCTCCGTCTGCACCGCCGGCGGGAACAGCTCGATGATCTTGACGTTGCTGTCCGCGTCCTTCATCTGCTGGCGCAGAGCGAGGATGTGATGGTGAAGGGCGGCTTTCGTCGAGCAATAACCTGGGCAATAAAGTATTGGGACTAGAGCCAGGCCGGACGTGGTGTAGATCATGCTTGTGGGCTTCGGGGCTTGCTTCTGGAGATACGGGAGGAAAGCCTTGGTCAGGTGGAGGAAGGACGTGTAGTTGGTCAGGATTTCGAGATCGACGGCTTCCAGATCAACCTCATCGGGCTTAGTCCAGTCCAGATGGCGCTGCATACCGCTGTTGAGGAAGATACAGTCTAGGTCGGGGTGCTTCGTGAACATATCCTTGGCGAAGCCCGGAATCTCCTGCAGCTTGGTGATATCGAAGACGGCGGTGTCAACACTGGCGTTGCCCTTGCTATGCTGCTTCGCGAAGTCGTCCAGATTTGCTTGTCGGCGACCAACAGCAACGACACTGATGCCATTCTCGACCAGCTTTGAGGCAAGAGCCCAGCCTATGCCGCTGATGGCGCCCAGTACCAGGACCTTTTTGTACTCGAATGGCATGCTGGCGAAGATGCTTGATTGTGTGATGTGGGACCTGTAGAATGCTTTCTCAAGTCGTTTTATGCCTTGTCGACGTAACGGATGAAGATCGGATAAAGATACTCAAGGAACTTTATCACCTTTCATTACCTACCACCAGACGTATCTTCTGTGGAGAGAATGATGGCGGTGATGTCACGTCGATTCGGCACTGCTGCCGGCTCTGGAGGGGTGGTTCCACCACCTGATGGAGCAACGTAGATTGCATCTGGGAGAGTTTTGCGTACGAGACCACGCAGATATGCTCCATAATAGTCATAGGTTGCTATTCGACGGCGCGTTAGGTCAATCCTGGTTGATACATGTACTATGTCGAAGATCGAGGGATGTGTGATACGTTGCGGCCTGAGGCTTGCGGATTCTTGCTGCCGGCGTCGA
>JAABUP010011416.1_pt1 | contig 10126 bp, 9 predicted proteins | sample 5559201 | NCBI WGS metagenome assembly JAABUP01 (sample SAMN10711887, study PRJNA513373) | rock metagenome | isolation source: Antarctica rocks | place: Antarctica | reverse complement strand
TATTATGAAATCTGTATCCATGAGAAAAGATATTAGTCGCATAGGATTCTCGCTCGAAGGGTTACTCGGCGATATGGAGAAAGTTCAAACAGTCTTGATGAAGGACGAAGAACACCACCTCCATGAATGGTTGTCTTCTTACTGGGTTATGCCTGAGAAGCTAATCTTCATCGTCGAAAACCGTCTGAACAAGGTGACGTCGAAATGAGAAGCTGTGGAATCCCTCGATGCTACGAAGTCAAATACAAGGACAAGCATGTCAATACTCGTCGACACTAGTTTTATGTCACTTGATTTGTGTAGCAACTTGCAGATAATCGAAAGCACACTTTCCAAGTACGAGAATATGAAGGGGAATAAAGAGGAGAAGGTCGAAGCACGTCGCGACATTCTTAATGCGGTCATGATGATCGGATGTCAGGAAGGGTACTGCATGGAATAGGTAAAGTATTGCCTGCATGGTAGATTGTACATGAGGCATTTGGTTGATAGATATAGTGGTTCATAAATCAATACCACCATTCGTGAATCTACTGCTCATAGCCATGGATCGAATGATGCTTCGGAAGAAGTCTAGCCGTGATACTTCGGTGGGCAGCAAAAGTGGACCTTCAACGAGCGATGTTGCCCAGCCAGTACTTGTTTTCTCATCAATCTCCTGAATAGATTCGGCCTTGCCCGCATGTTGCCATTACAAATCCGGAGAAGATGGTTATTTTAACTCCCGCAAGCCCCTGCGCAAGCATCCCAACAAGCCCGGCAAATTACCATTTCCATACCTACAATCAGGACTACATCCTTGAAGACCATGAAAGATCTATTCCGCATGTTGAGTGGGAGATTGGAACAAGAACCGAAGCCAAATATACGCACTATCCCCGGAATATCCCCGAAATCGGCTTCGAAAGCTGCATACCAACTCCACCGGACCAGACGCCGCTGCAAGCCGAGTACCAAACCCATCAAACCCCCAAATGCCTCACTAGCGCGAGCTACAAAACCCGTGGAGCAAAGGGCCAGGAGGCCTACGGGTATACAAGAGCTACCCGGGCAAGAGCGTATACCTTCATACCGGTACGGAGGCCGATAAGATTGATGGGCATACAAACAGCAGACAATAGGCTTGATCTTGACTAGGTCCAAGCGCTACCTTGCTGCTGCCTCAAGGCCGTGGCTTTCTCCTCTCTTAGTGGCAGCTGTTACGAGCTCAGAGGGCTGTAAGGCATAATGGACTACACCCGAGAGTGACGAGCGTAGGCAGATGGAAGCCAAAGCCAGAGAAGAGAGCTAGGTTTTCAAGAGAACCGTTTCAGCGAGCGACGAGCATGTGAAAGTGGAGGCAGCTGGTCGAGTTTTCGCTAGCGTCATTACAAACAGGCTGCCTAAGCAGCCGTTGATGCACTTCAAAAAGCCCAGAAGGAGAAAAAATAAGGAAAACACCGCTGTCGTATTTTCGAGGATGAGATTTAATTTCTAGTGGCATTTGTGAAGTTTTACACCCGCTGGTCAAGTGTCGTTGGCTACGATACTCGCGAGGGACGAGGATACAGAGTCGTGGAGATAGCCTGAACAGAGTTCTGATGTCTTCTATCTCGAACCGGACCTTGATCAAGCCGCATTTTTCCACTCAACATTCGTTGCGTCTGGGATGTTCCTAAGCAGCTCATGATGTCACTTTTTTCCCTGGGTGAAAAAGGCCAGAGATGCTCGCATTGCCGTTTCGACGCTCCTTGCAGCTGGAATGTTTCTAAGCAGCAGCTTATGATGTCACTTTTTTCACTGGGTGAAAAAATCCGAGGTTACACGCATTGACATTGCTGACGACGAACCGAAAGGGACGAAGTCCAGGATGAAATGGCGCCGATACGAGGTTCATCGCGACGACAGTCAACTCCCTACAGACTTCTCTGCATGTCCCTGCCGAGCACGCAGCACATTTATGCTTCCACTATACTTTATGTGAGGTCGGCCTACCTCGTTGCCGTGTGGGCTAGAGAACACCGAATTCACCTTCTAGGAGACTGGAATGAGGACATTTCTAGTCTCTCAGCCATCCCATACCATGCCTGAGGGGCGACAGCAATGGTTCAAAAGCCTTAAAGAACTATAATGCACTTGCTTCATTGACTTTTTCTTCTTCTTCTTCCTAATCTGGCTGTGGATGAAGCCCAAATTGACGGGCCTGAGGTCATTTTCTCGACCTCATCCTTCGCAACTGCCTCACGTTCACTCTCCTCGACCCGTCGAGGTTGTGACTGCACTGTCACTGAAAGCTTGAACCCGCGGCTACGCGAAACCTCGCGGAATTTGTATAGCCCGACAGACCAGGTCGAAGAGCGCATAAATCGGAGAGGATATAAAGGTAAGAAGCGAGATGGGAGTGCGTGTGAGTGAGGGATTGCTTTTCATGCCCTCTCCTGCTGCGGGGCTGATAAGGGAAAGCAGAAGCCAGGATACTTAATAAACAGACACTACACATGATTGAAGCCTCTCGTCTAACAATGACGGACGTTTAATCCTGGCCTCCATTACTTCATCCTCAACATATAGGCGCTAGCCAGTGAGAAGGCCGTAGGGAGCAAGTACAGCATCGCAGAAACGGAGAACCATTCTCGGCCGTGCTTTTGTTGACGTTGCAACTGATGCAGCAGACATGTCGCACTCTAGCCACTTGATCTTGTGCCATTAGCTATCTGCTGCCACGCAACATCACCTAGCTGCTGCACATCGGTATCGACGAGATCCTCTTCGAAGATGGCGATATCTCCTGGGAAATCCGACGCAACACAGGATACGTTATCTTTTTCAACCACGAAGGCGTGCCTCTTCGTCACAACACGCAAAGACCATTACATGAATGCAAGTGGTTCGAACGCAACGTACTTTACCCCTTCATGGCCTATGGTAATGGCAAGAGCGCTGTGCGTCTCACCCGTGGTGTGGCACCGAGTGGCCCCACTGCTTCACAGACTATCATCTTGCAATACCCCAACCCTTCCTTCAAGACCTGGCGCGCGAGATTCATGCTCTACCACGACTTCTCGGTTCTGGTTCCATGATCTAAAGAAGCCCATCATCATTTGATTTCATGCTGCAATCGGGCGAGTTCAGTCAAATAATGCTTTGGAGATTGGTGCTAGCACGCTACTTCTTCGATCGCATGGCTCTCGATGAGGATGGTGTGAAGCAGGCCGCGGCCTTGGGTTATCTGCGCCATTGTGCACCCACGCTGAAGGATTAGATATTTAGTAATCTCAATATTATATCACGCATGCACGACTACACTGCCGCGCAAAGGCATCATCCACAAAGGCGTGAATCTGCATTTCATGCACGGTACCGAATTGTGATCACCACGAAATGCCAAAAATGCTCCCTATGAGATGAAAACTACCGACATGCCACCAAAGATGACGCAGTGTTTGAAATTCGGATTCCACCATGCACCTGTCCACGATCAGTGTTTGCATTGGCTGCTTCCTCCGTTTTTCCGCTGTACCAACGCCGTCGGGGGTCGCTGGAATAGTGAAGCCGTCTGCATGATGGTAGACCGCGGATTGATGTTTGAAATCCCTTAAACGTATTTGGAACCAAGGAACAGAATGCTGATGGCATACCTTCCAACAGAGAGACATGTGTAGTCTCAAGGTTTAGTGTTATAACAAGATGGAGTTCCAGGTTCATAGGTAAATGAGGAGCATAAGGTGGGAGTACCAAGCGGGGCCGGTAGACGAGTTTTCCAAAAATCCATCCTGAAGACTTGATTGGAATTGGAATAAAGGGGTCAATGGCAGATTACTATAGATGTAATTGACTGAATACCCAGACGATATTGAACAGTGCAGACATCAATACGAACCAAAGCCATGCAGTTAATCCAATCCTTAACAATTTCTTAATAGATGCCAAAGAAACAAGGAGCTAAGGAGATGAAAACACGGCAAGAAAGCGCCTTGCAGTATCTCTTTTCAGTCCTGAAGAACTCCAAGCAGGTTAAGCTTCCAGCACCAAACCCACCCACCACCCTCACCTAATTTCCCTTAGACCCCGTTGGCCTCTGCCGGCGACGCTCCACCTTGGTAACTCCATAATCGGCTCAATTCCCTTACAGTCTTGCCCTCCATTTCTGGGGTCGCTCCCTTCGTGGCCTGAGGTATGAAGTTGATCTTCGTCTGCGTGCCCATACTGTCTTTATTGAGCAACGAGCCTGGAGCAGATCCGAAACCTGACTCCCGGCGCATGAGGCCTAGCTTCCTAGTAGCGGCCTTTTCTCTACCAATAGCTGTCACCATGTCGACATCGACGATTTTGTCCAAGAAGTTGTCTAGTTGGGTGTGACAAGGGAACATAGCGTCCATGTAGTGCTGATTGAACAGATGCCCGGTCGCGCCCATGCGCACAAACACACTGCCATTGTAGCGGTTGTCGAGGGCGGACATGGTGCTGTGTAGCACGCCCCAGCGCGCAATCATATCGTATTCGTTGCAATAATGCTCGATATGGGCTATGCAGCGGGGTTGAGATGATAGGGTAACCAAAGGATTGGAAAAGTGGGAGGCTGCAGAGCCGAAGGTGTAAACTTCCTAGAATCGTAGAGATGGATTAGCTATTCACTTCTATTTGAATTATGTAGACGATAGTGATAAATACCAGTTTAGAAACGGTGGATCTTGGAAGGTCAGCAAAAAGCTCGTCAAGGACCATTGATATGATAATGCCGCCTTGTGAGTGGCCAATGAGAACAACCTTGGTAACGGTAGGATCGGCGAGGCAAGCTTTGACATAGTCATAAGTGACACGGACGTCCATGGTTCTGTAGGAAAAGCATCTTTGGATCAAGCATTCAATCAGATCGGCCACAAGACCGTAGCTGTACCTAGTCTTAGTAGCCACCTGGCAAACTATAGTTGAAGTATCTACCTGTTGTTGTGCACGCCAATAATAGCACGCCCAAATGTCTTAGAGAGACGGTCAATGTTCTTCTGCAATCCTGCATGGCTATGGTAGTCAGTAAGCCTTAGACACCATGGGAATAACGGGATAGGTCGTACCCAGTGGCGCAGCCATTGACAAACAGCCAGCGCTCGCTTCCATGCTGATCCGCCGATGCAATCGTATCATCGTCCATCATGGAGTATGCGATCCTAGGGCCCTGCATCGGCCATGATAGTACGTAGATAATGGCGCAGCACACGGTGGCTATCGTGATCGAGAGCACGCCCGGTAATATCATCATAAGTGGGATGGCTGCGACCAGAAAGGTGATCTCCAGGATAGAGAGCCAAATTTGAAGCAAGAGGTCTCTTGCACTCGATGGACCTACATATAACTCGCAGCTCTTATCCGATGTCCTGAATGGGATGACGAGCCATGGCAGGTATCGCAGCAAGGTGGAAAGCACACCTGCATCGCGCAACAGCAACCGGAGAGGGTTCTCGCGGGAAGCCTGCGTCGTCGTGCTGGCGAGAGCATCCATCTGTGGTGGGATATACTTGATGTTGCTTGCCATGGTGGTTGTGGACACGATTTTTGCAGGCGGAGGTGTTCTCATGACATACGGGGCAAGTTGCTCATGTGTGACGCGTGTTGGCTCATGACCGCTGTTAGGAAGACCCGGCATGGCGACTTTTTGAATGGGGAAAGGTGGATGAAAGAAAGTGCAGAGCTCAGCTGGTCTTGAGTATTTGGAAGGCCATCCACATGACCACAAGAGACGTTGGAGATAAACATTACGAGTGGAATGCGATGTTCATCCCTTACTCTAGACAGAATGGGGCTAGCCTTCACCAATGGAACTTTTCAACAATGGTCCACTCCAGGTCACCACATACGATGGTGCCTTCTTCGCGGACCATCTGGCTATTGCAGACAATAGCGCACGGTAGGTCGCCCCTTCCAATCTTCACTAATCTTTCCCAATCGTTCATTCTCTTTGTCCAGCGCCATCTCTCGATAGTCAATGCTTCTCTGGACTTCAAAATTGCCTGACACCAATCACCGACCCTCACAACCATGCCTCTAGTGCCGGCTTCATGGTTCTCGACCTTCAGGACGATGCTGACATGATCTCTCTCTTCACCAACCTTCTCTACCTGCAAGTCACCCCACAACTCTTCGTACTCTGTTTGAAGTCCTGTGACGGGGTGAACCTGAGTTCCTCGCTCCAAGACGTCACCATTTTTTTGCCGCCACATATCACCTTCATCAGGTCGTGGATTATCACTTTTGGAATCTATCCAGTGCTCCCAGATCGAGTGTAGAGGTTTGGCATCTTCGAGTCCGCTAGAACCCTCGGTCGTGCTAGATGTACCAGCAAAGGCCCATTCTAAGATGGCTATGGAATGAATCTCATCCTTTCGGTCTAATTCTTTCTGGTACAAATCTTTGTAGATACGGACGTCGACATAATGCGAGGTTTGGGAGGTCAGAACTACCGTAGAAGTTGGTTCTTCGGGCTCGCCAGGCACCTAGAGAAAGGTTAGATTCTCCAAGCGTTGGTGGGGGAGGGATGGTACCAAGCGAAAATGCTTGCGCTGTGTGATGGACGGGATCCCCATAGCTTCATATGACAGACATACTCAGGCGGACTTCGTGTCTCAAAAATGAGAGTACTGTGACCTCTAGGGAGTAAGGTGATATAAATATCACCCGCGCAAGGTATAATGCATCGCTAGTCCGAGGCCCTCGATTCGCTAAACTACCAATCCTTGCAAGACGTTTCAATCTCAACCTCATCTTCATCGATACTTGCCATGATAACGACATTATACGATTGGATCATGTTCGTTGTGTCCTAAACTTGTGCCAAGTCTTTGAATTCAAGAGCATTCGATTATTGCCAACTTACTAAGTCTGAAGGGGATCTACACTGCCACCCATCTCCATTTCCATGAAGTGATCGAAGTTACTGCGAAGAAGTATGCTTCTTTATAGTTCGAAAGCTGTCATAGCCCCTTTAAATTGGAGACTGGCTTTGCCCTAGCTGGTATGGCGGCTTTCGCCATAGGACTTTAAAGTGCTCAAAGATCCGCGTCGATGCCAACGATAAGAAGGTCACGCCATTTAGACAGCGAGGAGTATTGATGCAGTGCATCCTGGCCAGGGGATGCTTCTCAAGTACACTAATCTGGAGAATACGGCTAGGTCTATTCACAACGGCGTCTCGAATTGTTGATTCTCTACCGCGAGTTCGAAAGATTCAGCGTAACCAGCCGCAAATCAAGCGCCGGCAGGTGATTGTCATGGCAGCCATCAGATTCATATCGAGGAAGCTGATAAATACTCCTTGCAGTCTGCGCAGTAAGCCTAATAGAATGGCGCCATTACTTCAACATCGTTTTGTTGGTTCTGCTGTCCAACAATTCCGTATGACCAACTCTTCACGTACCGAGATATTATCCTGCAACTAAGCTGTTACCTGGGGAGTTTTCTCCTCACAAACCGTTTTAGTATGCGAGTCCTGCGTTCAGCCTATGCATATCGCTTGCCACTCGCCCGCAAGCAGGGTCATGTATCTCATTTGGAGGATCTAATAAGAACTGCGCCGAAGGTGCCTGTGCTGCTCCCTGTACATCCTGGGGAACCTTTAGTGCTCCGAAGAGACTCATACTACAAGAGAACGCAAAATACTCACGGGCTTACAGCTTGCTAAAACTAAAGGATGTAGAGGACGGCAGCTGCACTTGATCCGAATCGTGGGTGTCGCCCTGAGGCAGGTACTGAACGTTGTTGGCTGGAGAAATACACCAACGAAGACGATCGATACTCTTTGGCCCAAGACAGCCTTGAAAGGCTCCTTGTCGACACGACTGTGGATGAGCCGGTAAGAATATATCTGTTGATGTGTCAAAGAACATCATGCAATGCTGAGGTAAAGGAAATATGTTGACTTAGTTTAGTCAAGTCGAAGTGCCGCAATTGGTCATGAAGAATCAGGGTTTCTCTCACATGACAAAAAGCAATGGAGTTTGCATTATCTGCTCGTTAAGGACTGAGCAAGGTTACTGCTGAATGCGGTGAGTAAGTGAAGATCCAGATTATCCGTCTCAATTCTCGCAGGGCATGGTCCTTTTTGGGAGCTAGCCTTGTCCGAGTTTCCGAAAAAAAGGGGGGGGGATTATATTTGACAATAAGGGATACCCCCCTGTGATCTTCGGTTCCACCACTCTAGTGATGTAGCTATCTGCACATGCTAACATCATTACAGATCAATCAAGTCGCCAGTTTGAATCTCGATAGTGGCAATTAAATCAACCAACCACTTCCCCTTTCCCCCCTTAACGCCTTATAAGGTAAACACCAGCAAAAAATCGATCGACTCGTACTTGAATTGTTCAGCACTATTAAGTTAATCAACTATCAAATTCAATAATGGTATTCAAGGTTCATTCTTCTTTTCTTCCCTCCCTCAACTAATTTCAACATTCCAGCAATCAATCAATCTCGATTCAATTAACAACTAATCTTCAACATCAGCAATCACAATCAAGCATCAATTACAACAATAAAGTAAGTTCCTTCCCCAATACTTCGACCGAAGACCAATTTTTTGATCCTTAATCCTCGACTTGGTCTTAAAAAGCAGATTGTACATGCAAGCTCTTTTGCATTCGACCTCTTAAGATAAGGCTCCTACGTCCTCTAATCTCATGAATATCCTATTTACCAATCGAAGCAATAATCTCTAGGAAGGCCGAATCGGGAAACCACATTTCACTACACAGGCACATTCTTACTCAACGAACAAAAGTTCTACCCATCTGTTGCGACTATACATGCCTTGTGCTCTAAAAGATGATATAGTGCTGAAAGGCTTTTTCCAAGCTTGCATCCACCGTGTTGGAGAAGTCAAGTGACTCGGCCGCCGCTTTTAGTGAAATATCCGCCCGGCCAACATGAAAGCTTTTAACTACTAAATTAGCGTAAGCTGCTCGACAGTGGGCTGACCTGACCTAAGGCTCCATAGTTCTCAGTAACGGTCACACAGGGAAATCACAAAAAGACAGCTGGAGCCGGTAACTTACTCTCCGGATCACCCAGCGGCCATAAGTAATGCGCTTATCTTTCGCAAAAGGTTTCTGCATATGACATACATCTTAAAGTATCCTAGTACGACCTTTGGAAAGCATAGCTCTAGAGCAAGGCCTCCGGACACGAGACAAGACCCGTTCCATAAAAGCACACACACATCCAGACATTATAACATTCCAGCCTCGCTATCACTTCCGATGACCACTGTTGAAAAGCCTCTACAGTTTCTTACACCTCGTAATCCCTTTTCACCTCAGGCATATATTCACTGACAGAGGCAAGAACAATCGTTGAACGCCATTCAAAAACTGCATCTTACATGACCTCAAATCTCAAGAACCTTATATACTGTTCGTGGGATAGACGAGCCTATTCACATAGCCGATGGCTCTATTCTTCAGATTCGACATGAAGAACCTCAATTTGTCTGTAACGGTACCCGTGTCGTATCGAAATTTGACTACCAAAACTGAAAAGCTTTAGGCCTCGCATATAGAAGGTGGTATGGAGCCTATTACGACAAGGACAACCACTTGGTAATAGCAAGCTTGAAACACTCAACTGTTCAGGCAGCATTTTATGTCTTCTAACTCGTGGCTTATCTGGCTTGGTCCGGTATGTTCGAGCCGAATTGGAGAGAATACCTTTTTAGATAATTGGGTGCACTATGCTACGGAGAAGGCCGAGGAAAAGGAAGGAAGAGTGTGAAGGAGAAGAAATAGAAGAGAAGAAGAATGCGAGAAATTATCACCGCTCTGGTATTCTGCTATTGTTTACTCCATGAGAACCATATCCGCCCATAAACATAGAACACGAGATATCAAACCATCGCTTCCATCAGCAAGGATCACAAGAGGCCCCACAGTAACAAGAAGCGTACATCACCAGCGCACATACCACACGCAAATCCAAGACACATCAACGAACCATGAACGTAATATGTAGAACATCACCACCAACATTTCACCCCCAAGCCGGCCATTTTAATATACCATAGTACGCACTGGACCATTTCACCCGTGCAGTGACTTAATCTTCCAACCTGCAAACGTCCCTGCTCCCCCAGTCTATACTGAGCAGAGCGTGCTATTAATGA
>JAABUP010011415.1_pt1 | contig 10127 bp, 10 predicted proteins | sample 5559201 | NCBI WGS metagenome assembly JAABUP01 (sample SAMN10711887, study PRJNA513373) | rock metagenome | isolation source: Antarctica rocks | place: Antarctica | reverse complement strand
ACTGGCAGTGGTGGAAGGGACAACAGTAGTAAAGTGCCAAATGCAACCTGTTCACGCAGCAGGCATCGTTTCCGGGTGGATGCGGGACACAAGAGAGAGCTGCAGTGGACTCTGCTTCCACATCGCCACGCGAGCCAAGGTGGCGTGCGCCTTGCATCAATGGATATACAGCGGCGGACCACCGCGTCTCGCACGACGTTGGGTGTCGTTTGAGACGGGTGGTGGGGTGTTGGTGCTGTCGTGGTCCCGCCAATGCCTTTGCGTCCAATCTGGATATGGTGTGGAACGGTTTGTGAGTGTCGTGTTGTAGAGTACAGCGTCGAGCCGACGTGGAAACAAGGTAGGGTGATCATGATCATCCGGACGCGATCTGCAAGTCGAAGAGCGGTACACTTGGCTGAGCGAACCTGGGTTGACATCCCTGGACCTCGTGGTGAGCTGTCGCAATCACATTGCAACATGCGGGCACCCATGCGGAGATGCGCGCCTATTGGGTGCCACTCGCGGCTGGCCAATGCCATCGATATTGCTATTCGGCTCGGAACTTCCAGATGTCGGCCTCGGCAACAGGCTCGTTCGTCGTAGCTCGTATTGATATCTCTACCAATTCGCGCAACTGGTGAATCGGTGAAGGCGTTTTGTGCAGACTGCTGACTTCAGATTGAGATTTGTGGCCCGTGGGAGCCTTGAGAGCGTCGAGTGCTTCGAAGCGAGATGACGCTGTGGATGCAGGCCGGGTAGGGACGCTTGACGAAGTCCAAAACATCATCATTGATCCTTGCAGCATATCGTTGTAACGTTCGCTTACATGCGCGGCCGCGTGCCGTGGGCTTGTGGAGGGGCTGGACAAACGGTAGGAGGCTAGGAGCTCGAACAACCACGTCCAAATCGACTTCATGATCCACATGAGACCCGTGAGTTAACGTGTAGAACTGTGGGCACGGCGGAATTTAGCCATTCACAGCCACGACGGTGCGGGGGATTTCGTTGCCAAGACCCAAAGACTGTTTTCTTCAACTGCAACATTTGGCCTTCGTCTGTATTTCTGTGTGATTGCTCCTTTGGCTCTACCATTCATTGGGCCCACCCAATGAGACGACGTAGCGTAGCTTCTGCCCAGTAGGTTGTAGACATCGTTCTTCGCTTCATCAGCCGCGTCAAATGCCGTGGAGGCTTTGACAGTCCAGGCCTACGGGAAACCATCTCATTGAAAAGGTGGGCGTTGTCTCGGACACCGTACCGCAAGCACATGGACCGCCGCAATCGCTCGCTTGGAAGCAGGAGAAGTGGAGAGAGGATGTGGTAGCGTTTGTTGTACTCCGTATACCGTAGCAACTTTGGAGGTCGCCTCGGACGCGATGCGGAGTGCAGTCTTCCAACCTGCATCCCGTGCGCCGATCGGGAAGCTGTCGAATCCCCCAAGCTAGGCCGTATGCAGTGGCTGTCTTGCCAGTGCTTTGCTCAGAAGGGAAACACGCGGGCTGCGGTGCGACACATCCGGCGCGAACAAAGCTCATCACCTCGCTGCTGCAGTCCTCGCTTGACTTCGGATGGACTTCAGCAAGCGTCCGGCAGGGCAGGGCTGCCACGCGACTCACCCTGCCGGCGCCCGTGAACAACGTGGCTTGTGGCACGTCATGCAACCTCGGACGTGTCTCTCCCAGCACGAGACGCAGCAGAGCAGAAGCTGGGGCATCGTGTGGGCTCGCTTTGCTGCACGCGTGGGTGCCTCCTGTTGTGCGCGGTGCGAGCTGGCTGGCCGCAAATAGCGTGCGCAAGGAGGGCGATTCGCTGCGGGCCGTGAGTGTCTCTAACGCAGTCGCCAACTATTGTCGGCGGCGGGCTCGTGAGTCGTGGTGGCGGCGAATATGTCTTGGATCGGAAGGCACGCGGGGCTTTGTCCTTCATTGGGCAGCAAAAAAGGATCCGAATAGGTGAGTGAGGATACCCTGTACCTGACTATCTTACCTCAGCCGGGCTACGCATTCCTTTGCTTGTTGCGAATTTACGACGAGCCCGGTAAACCATGTTCATGCAATTCGGAGCTCCACGCTACCCTCCCTCTAAAGTGCGCTTGGGCCTGGCAAATGTGACTCGCATGCAGAGTGATGCCAGGGTTAAGGCTCATGAGCATGACGAACCTCCAAGCGAACGTAGCTTGTGATACTTTTTGAAAGCCTGTGGTGTCGGAGCAGTAACAATCCCTTTCTCCCGCTCCGTTATTCATCGGCCTCGCTAGCGATATCGACCCTTACGCCTTCGACGCCATTAGCTGCTACCTTAGGTTCGCTTAGGTCTGGCACGCCGAGTACTACTGCCTTTGCCATCAAGCGTCTCAGCATCGCAGTCCTCTCGACCTCGTGTTTATGTGCTTCGACAGACCACCGACGTTGATATTAGGAGTAGATTCACGCACCACGGCAAGACCAAGGTGGACTTCAGTGATCCACCTCTCAGGAACGCCGACTTCTTTAATCCGGTAGCGGGCGGGCGAGCGTCAACCTTCAGCATCGCAACCGCCAATCCCAAGTCGAGAATTCGGTCTCGATACCTCGACAAAGCAGCCGAAGCACCCGCTAGCTCCAGCCGACCGACTTCTCTGCTCGCATTTTCACTGGAATGGTAATCTTTCGACCCTGAGCTGCCCGAGTGTCTCATAATTATTGGCAGCCGGATCGATACGGGCGGTTACTACGGAGAAGCACCATACCCAGGACGGAGAGGTCTTCCCTGCCCCTCACTCCCTTCTGTCGATCAAAGGACTCGACGAGTGTCAGCCGTTGTACATTCCTAATCCAGGAATACAGCTGTAACGCCCAGGCATATCTCAGAAGCCGTTGGACGGTCTGAAGGCGAGCTTCGAGTGGATTCCTGTGCAAGCTCAAGAAGCCACTGTCACGCGTGGCAGACATCACCACCGCCCGACGCTCTGTGTCGCCGCCGTGGTCTTCCCGGGTCCTGGGTCGACACGAGTAACACGAGTCGAGATTGGACTGCACACCACGCTTGGTGCGAGGCAGCATCGAGACCGTGACAGGTGTCGCGTGGGGGGCGTAGAGTTACCGCCGAAGCTTCACACGGCGCAGCACGCTCTCTGTCAGGAGACGACGAGCTCATACCGTTCTGCTCTTTGTCGACAACAAGCATTACCAGCACAATTCGCAACCTGGATAGCATCTCGCCTTTCTGATCGCTCCATCTCACTCTGCAATGCCATGTCAAACAGATATCAAATGCACACGACACAAACGCAGCTTGCATGGCCTCGACATCCCGCTTCTGACCGTAAAGGAAGCAACAGGCTGAGGTGTGATCATTGATTACCACCATCGCTACATCACTCGTCGACGTGCTCGACACATGATCACGCTTACCGAAAGAAAGTTCCGAGCCATCATCGCTCATCATAAACACACATAGCGGTCCTTGTCTCCTGGATCACTCTTACCATCTTTCACTTCCAACGACCACATCTCAGGATCTCAATCGACTCTTTGCATACCGTCATTCGGTACGGTCACAAACAGGTCCGCACGCTACCTTGGTCTCCGCACCAGTGGGTCACTCTGCGCCAGTCTCCGTCAGTCTCGCTGCACTGTCTTGCACTGCGTTGAAGAGGGTTGTTATACCAGAGGCCGGGAACATCTGCCGACTTCGATGTCGATGCCGTACTTTGGCGCTTCCCAGACGGCTCAGACGCCGGAGCTGCACAGGTACGCACACTGGACACAAACGACAGAACCTGGACCACGAGATGAGCTTGCTGACGTGTAAGGTTCTAGTGGTAACGTGAGTCTCGTCATCCGACAAGAACCCAAGACGGCGCTGGTCACGCTCAGCAAGAAAGAGAAGAGTACGTGGTCGCATCCTTCCACACGCACCGATCCATTACCAAACCATCGCTTACGACTTGATAGACCGGAAGCCCATCGATCCACCACCTATCGTTCAGATGCACGTTCATGATCACAATGTTGAAACGTACGTTACATGGCACCCACCGACGTGGTTTTCACCCACAAGAGCTCCGCGCAGAGCTGATTAGCTGATGGTTGCCAGATCTTGGCTTGTCAGTCCATACCTCTTTCTGATTGCGACACTACTTTCTGGCGAGCGTGGGGACGACGTCTTGATTGGCGATCAGTACGTGATCGGCCAGAGCTCGTCGTCGCTCAATCGGCTCAAAGATGTTGATAACAAAGGTGAGGCCGCACCCGCGTTGATTGGCACCGACCCTTGCAATACTCTTTACTACCGTCTCGCGTCAGACGATCTGCGTATACCAATGAGCTGACTGAATCCAAGATGGTGGCTTCTTTGTCTTTGGGGACAGCTCAGTCCGCAAGACGGGCTGGTATAGGCTCAGATTCAGTCTATTCAATCAGAACAAGTAAGCTCAATGGTGGTGCGAGGCGGACAACTACTGACAAGATGAAGGTCCACTCACGATGTTGAATTCCTCACCTCCATCGATTCAACCCCCTTTATTGGTGAGTCTAATCGTGCCGAGTTGCATATCCAATTATTGACGCGTAGTAGTGCAGTCAAACAAAGATTTCGGCGGACTGAGCGAGTCTTCACACCTCTCGAGAACATTCTCCGACCAAGGCGTACGACTGCGGCTCAGAAAAGAGCAGAGGAAGCTGACAGGGTGAGATCTTGGAGGCAACACCTCGACAAAGATGGAGAGTCTGATATCGTCTTGCAGTCAAAAACGAGGATACCAATCTGTCGAGAGCTCGCCTGCAAACAGCACTCGACATGGCGGAGCTCCGAACAACGAGTACGGCCATGGCGGCCCAGTACTCAAGCGGCAGAGAACCAACAGCGATTACGACCCCAGTAGCTCCACACACGGACGCGTCCCGGCCCATGGATACGCATACTCGGGGAACAATATGACGCCTGGTGGATACAATGTATATCCCGTGTACGACAGTCAAGGTCATGCCTTTCATCAAGAGCAAGACTACGGCGGTGTTGCACTGCAAGGAACTTACCATGCATCGTCTCATGTGAGGCCAAGTCATTACAGTAGCAATCCGAGAGCAGCTGTTCACGACGTGACATCGACCCCGACCGGAGCATACCCTGACCCGGCGTCTAAACACCCTTCGTTAGAGCAAACCAGCTACTTCAGCGGATACCCAACCCCAACCAGGAACGGATCGTTCACCACACAGCTACAGGTCCATACCTCAGATCTCTACGCACACACCCAACCACCTCAGCAGCAGCACTTCATACCTTCTTCCGCCGGATACGGCTTTCCAGCCAGCAGCACCCACGCCACCAACGCCATCGATCAGCACCCCAAACCAACCCACGGCACCTCAATGCACAACATCTCCAGCATCAGACAACCACCCCCCACATCCTCGCAACCATACACCATCGCCATGCCAGCGGTAGAACCCCTCCAAACCTTCAGTACTTCAACAAGCGCAGGCTACAACAACGACACCCTGCTCTACCCAACCCTTGACACGAGAACGGCTACCGGAGCCGCGTTGCCGTCTACACCGCTCACTAGTAGTACGCTGAATAGCGCTTACACTGCGCAGTACTGCGGTGACGCCAACGGGCAACCGCCTGATGAACAGCAGGCGGCGGTTGGTTATACGGGTACTGCGTTGAGTCTTCCGAATGCGTTGGGTGGGATTTATGATACGCGATAGCATTGGGAGAGCGGTTGAGCGTGGCTGGATGACGTGGATGATGGTGTTACGCGGACGCACCAGTGGAGAGTCAAGACATAGATGGTCATGAAGTATGTGGATTTGGTGAAGGCGTTTCTAGACATTCATGTTGAGCAGCATAGCGATGAGTCAAAAGCAAGATGCATCGTTAGTACTTCAGCCTAACATAAGGTACCTTAAGGTACAGTCGAGAGTAGTACCGCAAGGCTGCGCTTCTTATTCTGTGTGATCATGTGCCCTACTGTTATGTCAGGCCGTCATGGTTTACGTCAGGTACCGAAGACTCGAGGTCTACTGGTAGAGAGGAACATGCGACCCTACACCTCCATGAACCAAGAGAGTGGTCTACATTGTACAGTCGACAAAGGTGTGACCTGAAAGGCTAAAGATACAAGCAGTGAAGGTGTCCGCCCACCCGCGCTTCTGTCTCACGGACCCACACTCACACCACCGCTTCATCTCTACCCACCCACCCTAATCATACTGTATCTCCTCCTCCTCATCCCCCTCCACCCCATTCCCAGCCCCCTCCTCGGCATCCTCCACCCCCATCTCGGCATCCACCTGCGCACCATCGTCAACATCCGCCGCACTAAGCGCCAGTCCCCCGAGTTTACTCCTCGTGCGCCGCAACGTGGCACTACCCCTCTCGCTCGGCGAGTTCCGGCGATTGAGCGTGGAGCGGCGGGCAGGAGTCCCGTACGTGCTGCGACGAGAGCTGCCGCGAGCTGGGCGGCCGGCGCGGCGCTTCGCGGCTGCCATGCCGGGGACGGCGGGGAAGATTTCGAAGCGGATGGCTGGGATGAGGCCGGGGGAGGCGGTGAGGTGAGGGCCGCTGCTGTCTTCGGGGTGGCGCGCGCGGCTGGGACTGCGGGTCGGGAAGTCAGGGGGGTTGGGCGTTTTGCGGGGGGATTGGCGGCGTGGTGAGCCGGAGCGCTTTTCGAGGATTGATGGCTGCGGGGTGAGTGCCAGTGTTGGCGGCGACTTCTTGTGCGTCGTCTTAGGAGGGGCGCCGTTGGTCTGTGGTTCCAGCTCCGTAGTCTCAGTGGCGTCCGAGTGGGTGTCGCCGTCCTTCCCGAACGCCTCGTCATTCGCTCTGATCGTCTCATGGACGCCCTCTTCGGGCTGCTCGTGGAGCTCTACAGGCTCGTCTCGTGCAGCGACAGTCTGCATGGGCTGGTTCGCTTCCTCGCCCATCGCAAAGAAGCTAGTAGGCTTGCCCATGACGTACGGGGTCCAGCAGAGCTTTTCCGGGTTAAGGGAGATGTGTGCTTTTCTCTCGTGTTTGTCGACATACTCCTTCATGTACTCGAAGTCAAGCCGCAGAGCGTAACGATGCGTCACAGGATCTCGGACTAGAGATCGCAGTGCCTCGAGAGTAGAGATGATATCGTCCGGAGTCATACCCGTTTCGCGCGCGATCTGCACGATGGACAGCTGTTCATCGCCGTTCGTTTCGCTCTCCTCCTCTTGGTAGCGTAGCAATAGCTTGCACAAGATCGATCGCCAATAGGATCGGTACGAGACCAGGCCCATATCCGAGAGCGGCTTCTCCGGCGAGCCCGTGCGACCTTCGACTCTTGTCAAGAGGTACGAGAACTCAATGAGCACTCTCCCGAAGCCGCGTCGCATGTGTACCGGGAGAACCAAGATGCATGATACATTGTTGCCAGGATTGCTGGAGCCAAAGTCAAATGCCTGGTCGTCTCGCGCTTCGGCACCGCCAGCAGCCTGCGAACCTTGGCTTCCGTCGGGCAGTATGTGGATATTCGTGGGCGGTGGCGGCCCACAACCTCGCTTCTCCTTTGAGAAGTAGCCGACGAAGTGGCAGCCGAAGTCGTCGTTCTCCGTCATGATGTAAAACAAGAAAGGTTCCACATCGTAGTACAGCGTCTTCGAGCCCAGAAAGAGCTTTGCCAGCAAACATAGGTTCTGGCAGTAGAGCGGGTTTCGTCTTCCGTCAACTTCGAAGAATGACAGTGTGGTCTCTGCGCCGGTCTCCGGGTTTGTGACTTTACTTCGGTAGATCTCGTCGCCCGGAGGGTGCTTCGCCGAGCACTTGAGTTTGTGACGCCAAGCAATGTAATCGGAGCTCATGTATTTGAGACAGAACTCGCAGATGTAGAGGTGCTTGTTGCGACTGTACTCTTCCGGGTACGGTGCTGCATGCCACGTGTCGATCTCGTACTGACCGAAATTAATGCATTTGATCTTACTCGCCGGTCCTGACGACTTCGCGCGTGCCGGTTTCTCGCCGTTCATGGTGGCAACCTTTTCCTTCCAAGCCTGCTCGGCCTTGTCACGGGCGTTTTGGAAAGCCTGTCGATCCACATCCTGTGGGTATGACCGGGATGTATCGGCTTCGGCGTCGGTGAGGATGCCGCCATACGGTTTGCCTTTGTTCTCATCCGTTTCCCGGTCCGGGAAAGCATAGAATGGGTTGGTGTATATGGTGGTTTGCACGGTTGGGAAGTGGCTGGGCTCCTCCGGTTCTGCGGTGGCAGTGTGTCGATTGTTGCGCGCGCGACGCTGACGATCACGTTCTCGTCGCTTTTGCTTCTTCTGCACTTCCCGCTCTATCATATCCCATTGCGGAGGTGTGACCGCTATCGAAACGATGAGGCTTTTGGGGTCATGTGAGTGGTGTATAGTCCTGACCCGTTTGTGGCGCTGCTTAAGCAACCTCTGAGGACGCCCAGAGCGCGATCTAGGCGACTCTGACTCGTCTACGGTGCCATCAAACGTGATCGTAATGTTCTCTGCATCGTCGACGGGCTCCTCCGGCTCCTCGGTCTTCCTTCGTTTCCGGATCGGTGGACGGGGTGGTTCGTCCTCGTCGCCGGATGGCGTCTTACGCTTCCGCAATGATCGTGAGCCGTCCATGGGATCTTCGTCCAAGATGAGAGTGTTGAATACAGAGTGCGAGTCTGGCTTGATGCCACCCCTGGCCGCCGGTAGAAGATCTCGCGCCATTCTAGGAGCTGACGAGCGCCGGTTGGTGGACAGGATCTCTGGGACATTCTTGAAGTCGGCCTCCAAGCCATTGGCGACACAGTCTTTGCACCGCCAGTTGGACGCATCTGCATATCTTGTAAGCACATTGTCGTTTCATAAGTTTGCTTTGCTTGGCGTGGCGCATTGAGACGGATCACGTACCTTCATCAGACGCTAGCGAGCCGGCTTGTCTGGCACAGTGCCGGTGCGCTGCAGGTACAAAGTTAGCATTTGGACCCTGGATCAACTCTGCATGCCTTCGCATTCAACTTCACGCATGTTCTGCTTGCTTCTGCCAATCTGGATGACTTGACACTTACCATTGTCTCCGCACACTGCGCAAGCCAAATACTCTTCGAAATCTGCGCCTGGGTCGTGCAATTCATCTTGCTCGCAGAATCTGGCCGTCATCAGCATTGGCTTCGCATGGTTTCGATGGAGCACTTACACGCAACGATTTGCGGCAGCATTCCCAGCCTCCATATCTTCGCCTGCGTCATCCGCAGCTTCCCAATCCTCCTCGGCCGACTTCGCGCTCTCATCATCCGAACCGTCCTCCTCCTCTGCCTCAACCACGACCTCTGATTCCTCTCGCTCGACCTGCTTTTGTCGCGCTCTACCGGACCTTGTCTTCACGGCGCCGACAATCTCTCCCACATCATACTCGTCATCGTCTTCCGCCACCTCAGCGTCGGCATCCGAGTCCCCGTCATTTTCAGTAGGTATTTCAGGCTCCTCCGCCTCAACATGCTCCTCCTCATCCAACACCTCCGCTACCTCTGCGTCCGCATCCTGCTCCTCGAGCTCCATGGGGTGGTTCCGCGCCTGATACTGTACGCCGCGCCCGCGCAGCCTCGTCGGCGGCGGCGCGGCGCGGTTCAGCACTATTGTAGCCAGATTGTCCAGCCTATGCCTTTGCACTCTCCTGTACGCGCAAGCCGTAGCTCGCCACCATGGACGCTTTCACTGTGCCCCCTCTCCGCGCTCTCCACCGACCTGAACCACTCCGTGACGTACCTTAAAGTGAAGTGCCAAGATCGACTTTTGAAGCTCAAAGCGCCGTTTCGCGACGCGTTTTGATATTTCTCGATACCCAGAGAGTCCGTCCGAAAGCCCTGCGAGGGTCGTCGGGTCGCTGTAGTGCTTGCTGGCGTGCTTGAAGATGGGCAAGGCCCGGGCTGAGGTGTCGATGTTTGCGCGTTGAAGCGTGCCAATATCGCGCAATCTTTCACTGGTGATCGTGTACGATGACGCGACAACGTCGCCGATGGTGAATGGTGGTAAGAGATCGTGTGCGAGTGTCCTCGTCGCCCTCGCTCTTTCCCCCGCGCTGGGCGTGTTACCTAAGTATCTCTCGAGTTCTGACTCATCATGTCACGTGCTGGGGTCTGACGACCTCCCAAGCTTCGTACTGCGAGACTGTGCGTGAGCGCC
>JAABUP010011414.1_pt1 | contig 10128 bp, 11 predicted proteins | sample 5559201 | NCBI WGS metagenome assembly JAABUP01 (sample SAMN10711887, study PRJNA513373) | rock metagenome | isolation source: Antarctica rocks | place: Antarctica | reverse complement strand
CAACACATCCCGCGCCTCTCCATCCTCGGCTCGCAATCTCTGTGTCCTTGGCTTCTCTTTCCCGTTCCCGGCCACCGCACCGTTCTCAACCGCTGAGCTACCCTCTCGCCTATCATCCGTTGACATCTCCTCGCCCCGTACCTCAACACACCGGCTCAAAAACCCCATAAACCTCTCCTCCCCCTCCATAACTGTCCAAACCTACTTCAACTGCAGTGCAGAAAATCTCAGACCGGGCTCTTCCTCCAACGCTGTTGAAACTTCTCTCCACGCCACTGTCGGTGGTGGTAATGACTTTGGTGACGAGGTCGACAATGACGATGACACCGACAAGGACGAAGATGAGGACGACGAGGGGGAGGATGTACCCGTAGAAAGAAACCACCACAAACAACACGCAGTAACAAACCCAAGCCCAAGCACCACGTGAAGAAACAATGGGTTTGGGCTACTGTGGTTGCTTTTGTGATGTCAAGGTTGTGGACACGTACTGTGCTGTATGTTGACCACGGAGTGAGGCGTTCTCGGCGTCGGAGGTGATTGCTGGAATGGGATGGTGAATTGGTGTGAGAGTGAGTTTTGAAGGCGTAGTTGGTAAAGACTATGCTGTGATGTCGGACGGTGAATCTGAAGTGAGTCCTGACGGAATCGTCGTTGGTATAGGGCATGGCTGTTTGAAAGACTTGCGGTTACTCCACAACGAGAGGGTCGCGGATCTCGCAGTACCGTAGTAGGAAGATTTGAGACGTGACAGTAGGAAGAATTGAGACGTGACGATAGGCAGCTGCTAGGGCGCAGAAATTTGCAGGAAAGTAGATGGCATATCTACCATACATTGTGGAATTCTGCAACATGTTTATCCGCCTGTAGATGACGCCAAAGTATGGATACACGGCGATACAGATCAGCTCTTGAACGCCCTAAATCGCTCGTTCACCATCGACCTCGACATCAACCTCCACGACCGGTTCGTGCTCAGAGGTATTTCCCTCTTGACTCCTGGCTGCCTCGTCATCCATATAATTTGCCATGGCCAACATAGCACCCGCCTCTCCCATATCCGCCAAACCCCTCTTCTCTGACATCTCCGCCTCGTCGCTTGGAAGCGATACAATGCCGGTATAGAACAGATATCCAACAAAAGCAGATATCCCTGCGCCGACGGTGATGATCTGCGAGAAGAGCTCTCTTCGTCTTGCGCTCGCGATCGCTCGAATTTGTTCTTTTTCCTGATCGGTCATATCGCTGTCTTCGGCGGCTCGTGCCAGTCGATTCGAGGCCCGGAGCTGATCGACGAGCGGGATGGAATCAAGGATATTGTCGAGCAAAAGACTTCCAATCGTTATCAGACCTCCTCTTTCCGGTGTCATCCAAGGCAGTGCGCCCTTGTCCTTTACTCTCTTGGTTCGCTCCACTTCTGCCTCATCCTTTCCTGCCGAATCGTCTCCTACAGATAATGCATCCTCTACACTCACTGGTCCACCGAAGAACGTTCCCCTTAGGTTATGGACATAAGCACATAACCTCCCAAATTTCGCTCGCATTATATCTGCCAACCATGGCTGCGGCAATTCCGGAAAAAGTGCAAGTGCCAAGTACCCCAACGTCAGACAATCGAGACTAGAGGGCTGTTCATCGGAGAAGAAGAACGATCCCTTGCCTAGAAGATCTTGTAGGGGTTCGAGGAAATTGCGTGTGAGGGCGTCGAGGCGGAAGTGAGATTTGTGGTGAGGCTGGGATAGGAGAGAAGTGACGGTTTCTTTGGACCGACGCATGAGTGAGTCTGGGATTTGTTCAGAGCCGGGTGTGTTGGTTGACTTCTTCGATGCGTCACTAGCCGTGTCGACGTCTAAAGAGGAGAGACCAAGGTGCTGGGTGCGTGTTTTGGCGGCTGCGCGACGTTTAGGAGGGGTGATCCATTGGGTTGGCCATTGTAATATGGAAGAGTAAGCAGGGCGTGTGGAGGATACGTAGTTCTGGCTTGAGACGTAAAGCGAAAGGTCGATAAGAGACTGTCCGTGTGCTTCCACAAAAGATGAGAACCTGGAATGAAAATCCATCAGCAAATTGCCCCCGCGCATAGAAGGACACTCACGCTATGCAATCCCCCTTTTCCTGGTGCTCGAGCTCGCTGTCCAGATCCCATTGGCCATCGGAGAACTGGCGGAGGTAGTCGAGAATGTTTCGGAACCCACCGATCCAGATCGAGCCATTACGGAGTGCCGGTAGTTCTTCTGAGGTGATGAGACTGCATTAGCAATCATCTTTGATATAAGCAGATTGATGAGAGCAGTGGAATAGTGCATCGCAAGGGAGGCATACCTACTTGTAGGACTCAACGCAGGATCGCTGCTCGCAACAAGCACCCACTGCCCTTTCGGTACAGCTTGGGTAAAGTATGCTATTGTTGCGAGGCATTGTGCATCGATGGAAGGCAGTGAGAAGGCAGGACCCCAGACGTGGAGCTCCAAAACCATACTCTAGGTCCTCGGAATAAGATCAAAGGGCAATTGACTGTCAACGACATGGGACGGCCATCACTGCGGTGGTATGGAAGTGAGTTTAGGATGTATGGGTCTCATCCCGACGTCTTGACAGGGCAAGATGCAAACATTCGGCAAACATTTCCTACGCTGGCCCAAGCTTTGTCTTGGCAGACTTATGATCTTGAGTCAGTCGGCCAAGTCGGTAGTGATATTCAGCTCATCAGTGTCTCGACTGGAAGCGCATTGAGTAAATATTAATTATCAGAGATCATTGCTGTATGTCGTGCTGGGCGTGATAGTATTACATTATGATGTCAGATCGGTCTGCGCACGTAATCACAGATCATGTCCGACGAAACCAGAACATCGAGCCACAATGATGCCCATAGACAACGCCCGGTCCTCGTACATAAGCCCGCATACTCCTCTGGCTCCACCGACAATCCGACAATAAATGTACATGGGTATTAAACTTAAACGAAATCGAAAGACGACGTGGTTGAAGGCGGGATGGATAAGACGGGATATGTGGTGGCGATACAGAGCGTCGACTAGCGGTGAGGTTTCCTGACCGAGCCAGCAGTCGAAGGAATCGCTGAAATCTGAAAATGAAGAAGGATGGTGTAGGATGAGTCGACGTTATCTTTCCGCTGCATTGGGGCCAGAGCCGGGGTAAGGGTCACCCTGATTGTCCCACGAGGCTGGTCGAGATCGAGGGGAAACGTGCAACATCAGATCCAATGAATGCGATCCGGTCCCATCCGAAGATAATCGAAACCGTCGCCTTGCATGCTAGCGAGTTGCAACAATTGAGGTGGTGTACTCGTAGAAAATGTTTAGATCCTCTGGCTTGCTAGTATGTCCAGCCAGGTCGATGTGCAAACCGGATTGTCCAGCGTCACGGCAGCCGATGGTTACTTTGGGACGGGAGGAAGAGGTCGGTTTGGTGGTGGACCTGGACATGGAGGATATTGAGGTTGCGAAGGGCCGTTGTACTGAGCAGGCATCTTGAGGAGAAGCTTGAGAAGGTGAAAGTCGATGAGAATTTTGATGTCGCCCCGCGGGAGAATGTTAAGGGAGGAGATGGGTCGTAGATGAATGCGCCGCAGTTACGGGAGACGTTGGAGGTAAGATTATGGAGATATTAGCTTGATGTTGGTGAGATCAGAGCTTTGACAGTTAGGTAGACTGGAGGAGAGATGAGTACATGGAAAGTTTGAAGTATGAGGGATGTCTGGGGGGTATTTATGCCGGAGCAAGGCGATGTTATCATCGAAGGTGTCAGCCGAGTGCATGACCGCTATGGCCCCACGAGCCGTCCGCGACAGTCTACCAGTCACTTTGAGAACTTTTTTGCTAGTCGTGATGCTATTCACGGCGCCAAAGGCGGACCCGAGGGAGAACTTAGCTCTGGATCCGTGCTGGGGCCAGTCAACAATCTGGTGTGAGAAGCAGGGCTAAGACGGGGGCAACCATGGTATGATAGGGGAATGACGGCGCCGCACGTTTCAATGATTTAGCGGTGAGCAGGAAAGTCAGTCATCAGACGGAGTAATAATAATCACCATGAGGAATAGTCCGTAGGTAATTACCGATGTACAAATTACAAGGCTGAGGGTGTGACAGCTGGGAAATTATGCACATCTGGCTGCAAAGGTGTTCCCACATCATATGGATATCATCAATTATCATTGATATTGTGACCGAGACTCGATACGAGTTGTTTCAGTAGGTATCACTGTGTAACCTTGTGGTCTATCATCCTTTCCCCTGACAATCATTGACGCATGGAGCTTCAAGGTCAGATTTACCAGAGTCTCGGGATGGGAGGAAAAGGCGAGTCCCCTTGTGACATATCGTTGCACAGGGGATCCCGGTAAATTAAGGCTGCGTCACCACTCGTCTGTCTTGAGAAAAGAATACGATATTGGATGACATGGATGGGCAAAAATATTGCACAATATGCCAATTTCACTTGCGCAGGGGAACAGTCGAACTTGTTGACCTAAATTCCCTTAGCACGAAGCCATCATTTCCAGCAAAAGAAGAAACATCCTCTCTAGTCTCATTTTAGCTTTCTGAGGCGATCAAACTTCAATCATTGGGCAGCATTATCCGTATTATTGTACCGAGTATTTCTAAGGGATTACGACGCCTACCCCATGGTCGTTTGAGATGAAGATGGAGGCAACATCATCTTAGAATCGAGCATTGAGGTGCACAATCCCTAAGGTATGACTGTGTACAACATCACAATCTTGATCATGCTGGCCTGTCCATCGACACGAGCATCACCTGTACGAGTATTGTACTGGTAGGCACTTCCGTCTGCTAGATTACTCCTAACTCAGTCTTCTAGCCGACTTCGAGAACATTCTACCCCTTTGACATCAACAGAGCAATTTGACATACTTATTACGGCCACAGACCGAGATTGATAGCACCTGGGTACTCCATGCTCAAGACGATCATGTACATTATTGCTGAGAGAAGATCCTTGTACCGCAACAAGAGTTTTCCCCCCAAGATCATCAGTTTCACCATTCATGTGCGTAGTTGTACTTAAGCTGTCGATCGATTCATCGGACATGACCCCGAAACCCTACCCCCACATGGCAGTTTAAACCCGGCAACCTGTTCTACCGTCGAGTTGATGTTTATCGAGAAAGATGACGCATGTACATGCACGAAGAACTAGTTGTAGATGACCAGGGGTAAGGGAGATTTTTAGACTTTCAGGGCTACCACGTGGAATGCAGAGCTAGTCATGCACGACACGAGAATAGGGATGTTATATTCCTTTCTACAAGTACTCGAACAGAAGGGTTGAAGGTGATGGTCTCCTGGTGAATGGTCAGACGCCTACAGGACTCTCTCCATCATCGTCATGCTGAAGATCCAGCCGCTAATCCATACACTTGAGAATCACCTGTGCCTTCACGTGGAAGTTAGATGTGATATTGCAAGTGGCGTTTCTGCAGGTCATCCTGCCGGTTCCGCCGTACTGGGACGAGCAATTGGCGAAATCCCCGAGATTGCCGCCGGGTGTCTCGAAATACCATTCTGACGACCAATCAATCGGAAGAAGACGATGCTCGTTTCATCTTTCGTTGTAGTTGTCATTAGGTGTAGATACCACGAAATGACAGGCGCAGTACGGAGCATCCTTCCAGCGAGTACCGGCAATGCCGAACCTCATCGACCTCCTCCACCGCTCGATGTTTGGCCTCCGTCAAGGTTGTTGTTTGAAGTTTGGCACTTGACGCAGGCCTTCAATCTTCGTCGTTCCGATCAACCTGCGTAGATGCAATCCACTCTTCCATCATGGCTTGCCCGGCACCAGCTGCTGGTTGTTTGCCTTTCACCATCCCTTTGCGCTTGACCACCAGACACAGTATCCGGCCGTAGATGCTGAAGCCATCGTATGAAGTACTGAGAGCCATCTTCTTTGTATCGTCCTCAACATTGCCAGCCTCACCTATCGTGGCATCAGGCTCGCCGTCACGCTTCTTCCGCTTCGATGGAGGCATCTGCTGAGTTTGGAAATCGCTATCATCGGAATTATCGGGCAAAAACAGACCCTCTGAACTGCGCCGACGCCGCTTTTGCCTGCTCTCATGATCGATCTCATCCCCCGCTACGTCCTCCGCAGCCGGAATGTCTTTCAAAATTAACTCTCCCTCTTGCTCATCGCTCTCCTCTCTCACAATGACCGGCACCGTATCGTCCTGAACTTCGATTGGAACGTCGCTCGTGCCAGTCATCTTGCCTGAATTACTCCTAAGCTTGCCTCCTTCATCCTTGAAGATCTTCTGCTTCGTCAGCAAGGAATGGCGCGTGCTCAACTCCGTCAGAAATATCGAAACCTCGAACTCGTCTGTAGTCCTTGGATTAGCGGTAGCAACACTGATTCGTAATGGCCAAGGCGGTCTACCTTCGACGACAACATCCTTGACTCCCTTGTTCTTCTTCCCTTTGCCCTTACCCCTCCCATTCTCCTCCCTTAACTTCGGCAGCACCAGAGCCCTCACACTCTCAATGACGCGGGGCAGGACGGGATCTCGAGGGTTGAGGAGCCATCTCTGCGCATCGGCAGGGTTGTCCAGGTAGACGCGACATTCGAGAACCGAGTACTTTGTGATGCGAAGGTATCGACGGATTGGTGCCATCTATTGGTCATACCTAGTCTAGTTAAATGTTATGCAAGTGCTCCTTCTTGCTCGTTCGGAAGTTACCGTGGGTAAAAATATCAACACCAGAATCAAAACATCAAAGACATGCAGGAGATTGTCAATCTTCGCCGCCTGCTGTTGACTTCGTTGCCTATTTGCAATCCAGCAATGACATATTTGTTAGCAGACCGCCCTGCAATCTCAATCGCAGAATATAACAGCTCTACACTGAGTTTTGCAGTGATGTCGCTCTCATACTACGCCAGAGTATGCTAGTATCAAGTAAAGTATCTATAGAAGATACTGTTAATCTCTTCACTATGGAATCAATCATCATGGTGCTCAAGTTCGTTGACTGTTACTTTTAAAAAGGTATAACTCGGTGTAAGACGTTTAGGTACTTTAGAGCAGGCACTGTCGCAATAACCACTCCAACTAATATCTTTTCCAGATCAAATTCACGGGATTGACTGTGCGACCTCTAGAACCGCCGTCTCCAGCAGCCTGTCATGTACACCATCCTAAGCATCCTTCGGGGCCGGAAGTGCTCCACTCATCGTCGTATCAACTTTTGGGCCCGCTTTCGGCTCGGCGTCTTCAATACGCCCCCGTTTCGGAGTTGGGCCATCTTCCGACTCGCTGTCATCACCACGTTTGCGCTTCTGATTCCCAGAAGCCTTGATGAGTACTTGAGGTTGCAACCAAGTTATGTTGCTCTCCATGGAGGCTGCTTGAGTGAACACATCTGGGGCACAGTCAGCAAAACCCATGACATTCGTGGTGGGGACAGCTCACCGGCTTGCCGGAAAACATTTATATTGATTTTTCGCCAAGGCTCCGGTAGGATGAATTTACGATTCCGTGCGGCGGCAAGTATTAGATCCCGTATGTCGACTACCCGGTTACGTGGACGGAATAATTGAACTGCTTTCGAATCGGCTCCCCTGGGATCTTCAACAGTGGTTGCTATCGTCAGTGTTGTCTTCCATCAAAACCGAGGTGGAAAGAGATCTCTTACCGTCCCTCAAGTGCAATCCAATCTGGGTGGTCATTGCTGCTGAGGTTGCCGATGTCTCCCCGAATGGGAACTTTGGTGGCCCCTTCAACCGCTTCTCCACTGGATCTGGCGCGTTCTCGAGGACTTGTCCATGCCTCTTGAAATTGAAGTTCTTTATCTCCGGTGGCATCAGTTTGCCACTACCAACCTCTAGCACAGGCTCGTGCGACTTCTCCTTGACAACCTGAAAGCCGATCTCTTCTGGAGCCAGGCGTCGAGACGGATTTGTATCGTTTGGATCAAGTGACCTGTAGTCCACAGCGTTTTGGGAACGTTTCGGTGCTGGAGCGGTCTCCGGGTCTGACGTCGCTTTGCGTTTCCCTCCCGTCGTTTGTGCTGCCGTTGTTTCCTTGCGCAGACGTTTCGGTCCGGGAGCTGTCTCAGGAGCAATGCTTGCTTTGCGTTTTCCCGTTGTCTCCTGCGCCGCGGTCGTTGGAACAAAGGGAGGCGGTGCTGACCATTTCTCTAGGGAGAAGAAGTTCCTAGCTTTGGAACGTGCTGGCAGCTTGCTACTAAAAGACCATACCTTATTATGCTGGAGCTTGCGGCTGCGAACATCTTCATGATTTTCCGTCAAGATTTTGTCGGTTAGAAGGCTCTTTGCCCGGTCAATATCGGGCAACCCGTCAGTCCCGTTCAGTGGTTCGGCCAACTCTTGAAGGGTGAAGAACTTTCTCGCCGTTGTTGTGGTAGACGTGTCCCGAGCCAGATCTTCCCGGAAATTGACCAAAGCTTGCCTGTCTTGATCTTCGGTCATTTGACTGTTATCTTCCGAGTCAACATTCTCCGACTGTTCAATAAGGTTGAACAATTCGATACGCAGTCTCCTTAAGAAATCCGTAGTCTCTCCATTCGGCTCAGACAGACCTTCCTCCGGGCACGCTTCAAGGCGGGCAAGCTCAGAGTCACTCAGAGCAGAGTCTCCATTACCGCCGTCTGATCCAATTTGCAGGAGTTGCCCTCCAGACTTTGCGTATTGTTGGATCATCGTTATCTGAGTAGCCGTTGGGACATCCTGCGTCTCGTTCGTACCGCCGTCTATCAGACCTTCTTGGATAGCTCTGATGAATACCAGGGCCTCGTGGGTACTGGGCGCATCCCCACCGGTGGCTCTAGAAACGTCGGAGAGGCCAGCACGAGCGACAAGTGCGAAGGTCACGCGAGCCAGGCGAATGAGACGTCTTTCTTGCCGAGCTTTAACCACACCTCGTCTCTGTGTAGGCTTGTAGAACACGGCAGGCTCTGAAAACAACATGCTTTTGTCATTTGGCGTTATTGTGCTGCCCTGAACTTCCGCCCTCTCGGTATTCACCCATTGCTCCAGTTGCTTCTGGCCTTGCTGAAACCCAAAGTTTTTCTTCGTCCACTCATAGGCGTCTGGCTCTGCTGAGCGCTCGCTCTCCAATGCCGCTTGACACATCCGAGGTTCATCGAGTGTTACCACCGGCGGTTGCGGCAAGCTGACTACCCGGTGCATCCAACCACCTGAAAAGTGCTGCTCCCGGTTTTCCGCAAAGGTTCTCAGGGCAACCTGGAGAGCGGCGCGCCTTCGTCCACGCTTCAATGCTCGCTGTTCGAAAGAATTCTCCTCTACATATGTGTTGACCAACTTTGGACGACTCAACGTTCCAAGGTAAGCCTGGTGTTCGATATTTCGGAGTTTCCTGCCAGTTTCATCATTGGTTCGAAAAGCGTGGACGAATTCTGCGTGATCAGGCTTGCGATTGATAGTGAAGGGCGCATGATCGTCTTTTCGGAAAGCAAGGTGCGCCTCCGCGATCGCAGTCGGATCGTTCGAAGGCAACCGTGAGCTATAGGAGGCGAGTAGACTTGGACTGACTTGTTTCGCGATCGGGTATTTCAGCTTGTCCATGCGGGTTTGATGAACCCGCGTCATATCCTGAACTTGTTTATATAGTCCAACGTCACAAACCTGCTTTCCTTCAGATAATCCACGAAGTATGTCGTCGATTTGCTGGTGGTACTCTGTAAATTCTCTACAAAGGTTGATATCTTCATCGGAAAGAAAATTTCTGGCTTGCGCGAGTCGCTCATTGACTGTTGCTGGTGGTTGAACATAGTTCTCTCTCTGCTGGTTGAGCTCCGCAAGGTTTATCGCTGTCAACGGTACCTGCGGCCCCAGCGGATTCGTGTTATTACCATCATTGGGGGTGAGGTTTTGATTTGTCAAAGCATTCGTATTATTGCCATCATATGGGGCGAGGTTTCCATTTGTCGGAGCGTTCGTGTTATGCGCGTTAACATTCCGGGTGCCATTGGGTCCAGAATTTGTACTCAAGCCCTTGATTAATCTGTTACGGCGATGATTAGTCCAACTCCAAATAGGGACCAAAGCCTCGACGACTTACTGTTTTGCTGTATTGAGAGTAGTAAAGTTATTCCCAAGTCTTTT
>JAABUP010011413.1_pt1 | contig 10129 bp, 11 predicted proteins | sample 5559201 | NCBI WGS metagenome assembly JAABUP01 (sample SAMN10711887, study PRJNA513373) | rock metagenome | isolation source: Antarctica rocks | place: Antarctica | reverse complement strand
CTATTGCCATGGGTGACTGAGTAGCAGGCATGGCTGTGCTCCTGTGACTTGGGTGGTCAAGGCTGTCACCTGCAAGGCTAGGTCTCCGGTTCTAAGTGTCCTGAAATAGAATAGTAACCGGCTATAGTCAATATAGGTGTTTGTTTGGTAGAGAAGCAGGGTTGGTGTTGTGGCTAGCCCGGTATCGGCAAGTTTTGTTCCTTCCTCCTAATAATGACAAACAAAGTGAATCTTAAAGGGAAGGTGCAACACCGGATTAGGCACTGACAAATATCAAGACAATTCAGAATACCTTCTATTTTGCCACACAGGAGTATAATGGAGTAAAACACATGCATGGAGGCTGAACGTACTGGGCTATCGGCTGGCTAGAGGTCTTAGACGATGCAAAGACAAGGCAGCGCTCACTTCATAAAGGCCACCTTAGCTTCTCAACCTGTTCAAGAGCTACATGATCTGCGCTTTACAATCGTTGTTCAACATAGCTACTGCTTCTCCGTCCGGAATACTGACCTCTGTATGCAGGCTTTTGCTCTATCTGTTCTTTTACCTCTGCAATGCCCAATCTATGAAGCACAGAGCCATGGACGTGGCACGTTACCGGGAGGGAGAACAGGCAGTGTTATTCTATCCATACTTAGGCTTAAGATCAGGTTTATTCCACGCAATGTTTCACTCAAGCGAGGCCATTATCGTGTCACCGGCGTTTCTGAATGCCTTTCATGGTCCAGAGATGGTGGCAGAATGGCAATTGGACGGCACAATTCGTGTGAGCTTTTGAAAGAGCTGCAGGGCTCGCGGGTCCGAGAAACGCATACGATACTCCCAAAAGGACAGGTGGATAGTGGCTCCCGATGGGCAACTCAGGCAGCCAACCAGCACTCATCTCTCGAGATCAGTTCCGAACAATTGATGCGTGACCGACACGGTTCATCTCACACAGTTCACGCCGTCATTCCTTCTACTCTGTGTCATCATACATGAGGCGACGGCGGAGCGGGGTGCCTAGTGCTTAGTACGGCGCTGCATCGTTCGATCGGTTCCTTCCAAAAGAGCGATTGGGGGGAAAGCTTGGCAGTATCTGGCAGCTGGACCTTCTGGAAAGCCTCTAGCAGCAGCGGCCCGTATTCCCCTGGATCGAAGAGAGAGTGCTGTACTTGTCGAAATGCTGGAGTCTTCGAAGGATCGTGCCTGCAGTGGCGGTGAAGGCGGGACGGCAGCGTGGCCAACACATCGTATCCGCCACAAGCGTTGGCTAGAGATCCTGGTCTCCCATTACGCTTTGCAAGCGCCTTTATCAGACTCGATCCTTGGGCTCTCTCTGGCAAACTTGAGCCAACTTTTCTCCACGGCCAAGCCCAATTCCAGCACAAAAGGCCAATCTTATTGACCCAAATCCATAGAGCGCCGCAATATATACCCATTCTTCCCATCTCCAGGCGGTAGGGTTGAAGTATACTCTTGCCACTGGGATTCTGTACGACGCCCAGAGATGCAGCAACGTCACACAAGTACATCCCGAGAAGTATTCTCTCCCAGACTTGAATATCAGAGGTGGACCTCAATACGACCATCTGCATCCAAGCAAATAGAAACAAATGGGCAGCGAGTTGATCATATATGGGTTTCTCCAATGGGGATAATGTTGTGGCTGTGGCTAGTGGGGACAGACTTTAAAGGAACGTGAGTGGCGTGAAGAGGTTTACCAGAACGCCGAAGTGGGCGAACAGTTTCTCCATGGCTGATACCAAATTCCAATGTCCTCAAGTTTCGTAGAATCTGAGTGTAGAGAAGATGGGAAGAGTGAGACGAAAGCCTCATCTAGCGCGGCCTAGCGGCAGGCGCAACTTAAGGTACATCTCTCAACCAACCCTAGACACAAGATCTATCCACCACCTATGCAACAACGACAATGGATTTCGCACCCTACCAAGACACTGACCCATCAACCACACGCACCCTGTCTCCCCCTCCCAACCGCGCCACCTCCCCTCGCTCTCGCAACAACGCGGGCTCCCCACCTCCCAATAGACCAAACACCGACCCCTTCGGCGCATCCTCCCTTCCAGCGCCTAACCACTTCAGCGACGAATCCCCAAGTAATGGCGGCTTTGGCGGGGATATCGGGGCCGGGAGGGTAGATGTCAATCTCTTCGAGACGAGTCTACCGTTAAGACTGGATTACGAGGCCTGTCTAGCATATTTGCTGCTGCCTCCTGCGGGAGGGGTGTTTTTGCTATTAGTGGAGCACAAGAGTGATTACGTCCGGTACGTACAATTGGACAGGGATGCTATACCCTACAATCTGCCGCTGTCCTGGGAAGAACGCATGGGCTGACTACGGACCGATTCCAAAGGTTTCACGCATGGCAGTCAAGTCTGACTTTCACCGCTATCTTCGTCCTACACCTTGTATTCTCCTGGTCAAGTGTTCTATCTTGGATGCTGTTTGTGGTGGATCTTGGCATAATTGGATTTTTGACTCTACATGCGTATCGAGACGGTATATGACGTCCCCAATTGCCGGCTTATCTGGTATCTACTGACGCTGCAATAGCTGATGGCCTAGATCGATACGAAGTCCCTTTCTTCGGCGGTCTGGCCAGTTCATTCGTGGATGCGGAATAAAACGTACTCTGGGCTGCATGGAATAGCTGGCGTCGTTGTTTGGCAAAATACCCACGTTGCAACAAATGTATCCTTTGAAAGAACTCGCCGCATGCAAGGTTGGTATCTCTAGGGGTGTCAGACCGTGAACTCTCAGACGCCATCATTTCCTCGTCCACTCATTAATGCCTTTCTCCTTCGCTGAACGCCTGCCGCCCTGTCCTCCTCGATCCCGGTCCCAATTCCTGAGTCTCGCCAGCCGCTCATCTCCTCGGTCACATCATCACCCTCGTCATCCGCTTCGGCACTCAGTGGCTGTATGCCCGTCGATCTCATAACCTCATCATCCTCCCGTTTAATCTCTTCATCCTCTTCCTTCTTGACAGCATCTCTTCGGCCACTGAAATGCAGAGGCATCTGCCGCCCAAGTGTAGGGAACGTTCGCGAGGTATCCGAAAGACCGTCATAGGAAGTTGGATCAAAGGCTTCGGATTCGGAGCGCTCATGCTTGATGATGCTGCCGTTGGTATCCGTTTCGTCTTTGATCGGGGTAGGAGACCCAACGGAGTACGACGAGAGTATGAACCAGGCGAGAGCCATAGTTACCATCGAGCAGATCCAGAAAGCCGTAGTCAAGACGAGGAACGAGATGATCCGATAGTGATACAGGTACCAGCGCAGACCCCCAAACTTAGCAATTATCCGTATGCCAACTGAGTAGAACTGCATCTTTTCGTCTGCCTCCACGACAACCTTCACAACCTGTGGCACCTTCGACCAGCTCTTGGCAAATTCGACGCCCTCGAACATGCTCACTTCGAGAATTTCGCTCTCTTTCTTCCAGCCCAGCACGTGCCATGGTAGTGCACTGAGTGTGTTCGCTGTATCAACGATGGGAGATGCGTAGGTCAGAATTGCGGGTCGTCTAGATCGAGCAAGCGTGGAGGCAGAGGTGTTACCATATGGCGACGAGGCGACGATGTTTGAAGACGCAGTGTTATCTGGCGCGAGGAGGGATAGGTCGAGCATGAAATTCCCAGCAGCGAGATTGTTGGGTGTTCGCGGGAGATGTAAGGAAAGGGTTACATCATAAGGCTGTAAGGATGTAAGGGAGGACGAGAGCGAAGCTGTTCCATAGGGACTGCCATTGCTATAGAGATGTTAGCCAAGGCCAGTCAGCATGAAGCTACCAAGAACAGACCCAAATTGAAGGTGAATAACCCGCTCAACGCTGTTCTGTGGCACATAGCTGTAGTAGAACAGTCCGTAGGCGACGCTGGAGATAGCAAAGAGTATCAGGCTCGTCGTCACCAGAAGGAAGGTGCCTAGGTAGGCTTTCTGTGCTTGTTTCGAGGTTGCTACATTGAAAGGGACGAGCGCGGTATCCTGAAATGATTAGCTCTAGATCTTAATAACGATCTCTGTACTGATGCTCACCACAGCTCTTCCTACTATCGTCTTCTCCCGCTTGGAATCGTCCATCGAGTCATGATCGTCGAAGGCCAAGGCCCGACGTTGCTGCAGAAGCGCGCCTGGCGTCTGTCCGTCGCGTATGTATGACGTCGCCTCCCTCATTTTGGCCTCGACTTTACTTCTACAAGTTGTGGTTCAGCGAGAAATGAAGGCAATCCATTGGCTACCAACATATACTAGCAAAACATACTTAAGACATGTACATACGAGTAATTACTCCGTCTCCGTTGGCATCGGAGTTACGAGGAGTCCGAAGTATGCAGGTGAAGCATTCACGTGGCATTTACTTGCTTAGAACAGAAGTGGGGCTCATAGGTAACCCCACTTCTATTCAATCATATCTGCCTGTCAATGTTCTCTGCTCGAAACTTTTGCACTAAAGCACGCTTTCCACCTCTCACCTCTCATCATCTCAAATTCTATCATCCTCAAGTCAGCAAAAGGAACCTTCGCATCATGACTTCTTCCAATTCCTCAGGCCAGCACCTCGCCGCCATCGCTCCCTCAAAAGGCGTCCCTCTCGAAGTCACCCAACGCCCCACGCCCTCCCCAGGTCCCGACGATCTCCTCATCGAAGTGGAATCCATCGCAGTCAACCCAATCGATTACTACCAGCGAGATTTCGGCTTCCCACCCATCGCCAGTTACCCTGCTGTCCTAGGCTCCGACATCGCCGGCACTGTCATCTCAGCCGGCTCATCAGTGGCCTCTGATGCTCCCAAATCAGGCACGCGTGTCGCTGCCTTCGCTCCTTGCTTCTTCATGCAAGGTGCCCCGGACTATGGTGCTTTGCAGACTCGCGTGCTTGTTCCTGCTGTAAATGCGGTTCCGTTGCCGCAGGCTATCAGCTTCAACGATGCATCTATGCTTCCCATGGCGGCCGCGACAGCGTGGGCTGGATGGTATAGTCTCGGCATCGCACGCGACACTAAGTATACGGCTGCCGACAAGAAGGGGTTGCTTGTCTGGGGAGGCGCGAGCAGTATTGGTAGCGCGGCGGTGCAGATTGCGAAATTGATGGGTTTCAGTGTCTATGTTACGGCCAGTGAGAAGCATCATGAGTTACTGAAGGGTTTGGGGGCAACCAAGGTGTTCGATTATAAGGACGAGCATGTGGTGGAGAATATCGTGAAGGCAGCGAAGGCAGATGGGGTGACGGTCCAGCAGGGGTTTGATGCCGTCGGCCAGAAGGAGTCGTCCATGAAGGTCTTGGAGCTGTTGAAGGGAGCAGGGACAGCGAAGTTGGCCTCGGCAACACCTCCGCAGGAGGGTTTGGCCAAGATGGAGGGCGTGGAGGTCGTGTTTGTGATGGCGCCTGAGGATGTGAAGGATAGAACGGAGCACTTCCACTTCATCTTCAATGTCTGGTTGAAGGAGAAATTGGAGAAAGGCGAGTTCGTGCCGAGCCCGAAAGCTAAGGTGGTTGAGGGAGGCTTGGAGTCGGCGAACAAGGCCTTGGATGAGTTGAAAGCAGGAGTTAGTGGGGTCAAGCTCGTGCTTGAGGTTTGAAAACCACTTGTCTTTAGTGCTTGCAGAGCTGTAGACCTCGGAATCACGATTACAGTATACTAGCTTCTATCTCTGGCTATCAATTATCGATTCGATGTCCTATCATCATAGATCCAGCAAGCTAGGTTCTTGTTCCTTTGAAGAACCTCCTTTCTTTTGCGGCACCTCCATGGTCCCTTTCCACACTCCTCGACTCCCACCTAAACCATTGTCCAGTGTGCGGACGAGGTTCACATCGTTACCCTTCTTCGTTTTCTGCTTATTGTCAGCAGCGATCTCGTTCTCCTTTCCACCAAATAAAGCTGCAAAATTCTCCTCATCTAGCCTCTTCTGCCGAGCCTCGGTATCATCACGCTCAGCCATCGCTGCAAGCTTTCTATCGGATTCAAGATGACCGCCTGCGGCAAAATTGCGGAAGCCTTTTGTCATTTCTGATAAGTCTCGGATGGCTGTGCTGGAGATTGAGTATTCCATGGCCTTGGCCTTCTGAGGAGAGGCTTCGCGGATAGGAAGAGTGCGAGGCTGTTGTTTCTTTTGTGGAGACGAGGTTCGAGAAGTCAGGGCCTTTTGGCCCTTCTGTAGAGACCCGGCCGCAGTAGCCGCTTTGGCGTAGCTGACAGGCTCCTGAATCTCTTCTTTCATGGGCTCACAGGCACAGTCTGATTGGCATATAGCGTTGGAGCACAGTTGCGTACAAGGATGGCCGCATTTAAGGACGCGGTCGCACGGTTTCTGGCAGTTGACTACTTCATGATTGAATCTACATTCATGTCAATATGGACAGGGTAAGTGAGGACGTTGAAGACTTACGAATGGCAAAGCAGAGGGCATACGTGTCCACAGGACATCTCCTCTCGACACGGTCTAGTGCACCCGCCATCGAGGACAGCAAATTCATCAGGGTATGTGGGTAAATGTCAGTCAACAGCCTCTATATAAAGCGAAACAGACTTACCTATAATGAACGTCTTCTCCTTATGCCTCTCACACGTCAAGTGCATGTAAAACCCGACTCGGCAAGGATTTTTCGACATTGCTCGAATCACCTCCCACCACAGCATGCTCGATCTGCAGAGATTAGGTGCATCGCCAAATATGTAAAACCCTCGTTGAGCACGAGATAAGGCGACGCAGGCGCGATTCTCACTCTCTAGGAACCCGATGGTGCCCTGCGCATTGCTGCGGACAAGTGATAAGAGCACCACGGCATTCTCCTCCCCCTGATAGGAGTCGACGGTAACTACGTTGAAGTACTCCGATCCATAAATGAGGCGCTGTTCGAACAACTTCCTCAGGATCACCTTGCGCTGTCCATTATAGTATGTCAAAACCGTGATGTCTCTTGGTACCATGCCGTTCTGCACGAGGTAACGGAAGAAGGCAACCACCATGTCTGCTTCCTCGTGGTTGACCTTGGACATTTGGGCGTCCGTAGTCTCTCGCCACTTATGCGTAAAGAAGTACGAGCTAACACCGCCCATACCAGGGACCGGAGGTCGCTTGGAGACGGAAGAGTGATCTTCAAGATCTTCGTATATTGGCTTGAGCGCACGCCGAATCTCGGGATGCATACGTCGCTGACGCTTGAGTTGCGAAATTTCGACCTTATTGCGCACGAGCCGCTCGAACATTGACACACCGAGATAAAACGGTGCACTCGCCAATTCTTCTTCGTTACAGTGGCCTCTTAGCTGCTGGTGATCACCGACGAGTATCAGGTGCTCCAGCGTTTTGAAGCAAGCAACCGAAATGGGAGCTTCCAACGTCTCCGCAGCTTCTTCGATAAGGACAACTTTTGGGTTTAGGCTGTTTAGAAGGCCACGATATTTGCTCAAACCAGTCTGGCACATTCTGGAGTCAGCATCACTTTATTCATAAGAGCCCGGAGAGGGTAACAAATAGGCGAGAAGACTCCGAAAATGCCTTACCGTCGTCATTCCTACAACCCGTGCTTGCTTCAGATAGTTGTAATCCAGCTCCCATAGACCGATTTTAGCTTCTTGTGAGGCGATGGAGTGTTGTCGGGCGAATTCCCTAACCTTCGCCCTGATGGCTTCTTTGAGCCTCTTTTGCAAATGTTGGTAAGTCGGTCCTCGATACTCGGATGGAATTTCCCACATGTCCCTGTTTTGCATTTCAGAGTCTATGGCCTTATCCGTCACTCCTATGCTCTTCTGCCCCGTCCATGGCTCCTTGAATACAATTCGCGGTCCTCTTAACATGTCGCGGTCCTCTTCGTCGACGAGCTTACTCTCAGCCTCGATCTCTTTCAATTGCTCGAATTCAAGGTCGACTTCTTCGAATTCGATTCCAAAGTCTTCAGGCAAGGTCCTCTGCTTAGCTTCGACTCGCTCATCGCCCAACCACATAGCAATATCGCCTGTTATTCCATCCTCCGCTCCAGCTCGAACCCATTGTTTTGCCCCTTCGACGAGTGAATCATACTGTGCATCGGAAATGACGCCGAATTTCTTGAAGAGTGTGGCCGGCAGAAGTTCTTTCCCTTCCGTCAGCGGTTTCAAAAGGCTGACTGTGTCGTGGGCTATCTGCTTCAACTTTGCCAAGGCGGGTCTTCTCATACTTCCTTGAGGAATGCTGTGCTTGACAGAATCTTTGACTTCGTATAAGGTGCGGGGCTTGATTACTTCCATATCTTTAGTCCACCCTCCAAGCCGAATGAATTCAGGTTCGAAGGCTGATATATGGCGAAGCAATTGATCTAAGGCATGATTGGTGTGGGCTGCTATGACGAGCGGTGGGTCGTCAGACGTCATATTGGCTAGGAGTGTGTGGATAGCTGTGACTGAAATATGGGTCTTTCCCGTACCCGGTGGACCTTGGATAATTGCAAGCCGCTTGGCGAGGATGCGTCGAAGAGCATCCATTTGGGATGCATCCAGCTCGCTTGGTAGTTCGCTCGGCCAGTCTTCCAGAACGTTCGCATTGCGGACATCCCGGCCCCCGGCTGAGAACAGTCGTGAAAGATCTTTCAGTGGCTGGTTCTGGACGTATTTGGGTGGCTCGATGTCTCGCTTCATATCAACAATGTGCTCCGATAGTGGGAAGCTTTCAGTTGCGAGCTTTTGCAGACCCTTCAAGGTGTGACGGTGTCCTTCGTAGAACCCATTTCTAGACTCTACCATGAGCCACTCTTGTTGCGGGTCGATCTCGAGCTCGTCAGGCCCGCCAAAGAATATATCTATCTCAGGTGGATTTTGCTGAAGGCTGGCCAGTGGACGTGCTGCAATAACAGCGACATGACAGACAGACTTGAACGGCTCTCTTGCTGGTGTCAGAGCTACGATCGTTCCCGTAAGCAAACGCTTTGATTGCTCCCAATTGACTTTCTTTCCCCCCCGCCTCAAAGAGAAAGTGATTCGGGCAGCGATTCCAGCATTAGCAAATGTAAGTCCTGTGATGAAGACCTGTTGGTGCGGTAAGTGTCAGCTATGATAAATAACAAGGATGCCATCACGTACCTTTTCGTAGATATACGCACTATTATCCGACTCCTTCTCCATGATATGGGGATGTATTTGCAGCTCAGAAACCACATCTCGTAAAGGAGCTACGGCATCCTCTCGGAGTAATGTATAATGCCGCTCCAAGTAATCCTCTTTGGATTTGTAGGGGCCTACCACAATATTCTCGGTAAGCTCAACATCATCTTCATGTCCTTTCCTACCCTGATTAAAGACTTCTAGGGAGGAGGGGATCTCGCGAAAACCTGTCCAATGTGAGGGGTCTGCTGGCTGTTTGGACGCCTGGAAGTACTCTCGTATGCTGGGGTTTGTGGTCATATTGGGTCTTGCTGTAGTTGTTTGTGGCTGGTCGTGCTGCCGAAAGGCACGGCCGCGACCGAATCGCTCAATGAGATGCTCATTCATGACTAGTAAAGGTGATCGAAGTATGGTCGAAGTGTGTTGGAGGTGAATGGTTGGAGCTGTCGTGTTCTTGAAGAGATAGATGACAATAAGGTTCGGACTGATCATGCAATTCACTGTAGAGTCTGCTCAGCGGGTTCTAGGCGGTTCGTGTCGAGTCAAGGACCAGGTCGGCGAAGTCTTGAGGGCCACAGATCTTGGTCCTATGACCATATCATCTGGGACCAGAGTTCAGACCACCACGACCTGATCGATCCGCAGAAAGTAGCATATATCGAGAATTGAAGGGTGGATGGGCAGACCTTCCGCTTTGCAAAGTCGGAAATACAAGCACGTCATCTAAAATGTGAAGCTGGAATTGGTGAGGTCCATATACAACAAGCTTGGTAGCGTGAGCATATTGTTTAGAATTGAAGTGAAGCCATGACAATAGACTTGGAATATTGCCTATGAACCTGGTCATGAAGAAGAAAGATTGTCATTACAGACTTCCACTGCACATTGCACATTGCAAAGAGGCAAACATGCATCTCATCATCACTTGCATGTTTGCTTCATCAGTGAATCCTGCACCTGATCTCCCCATCACATGCTGAGGGCCGCTGCAAATTGGTTTTTGGCCCAATGCAACTTTGTTGAAGATTTCGAGCCACCAT
>JAABUP010011408.1_pt1 | contig 10131 bp, 12 predicted proteins | sample 5559201 | NCBI WGS metagenome assembly JAABUP01 (sample SAMN10711887, study PRJNA513373) | rock metagenome | isolation source: Antarctica rocks | place: Antarctica | reverse complement strand
GATCGCGGCATTCGGGCACCCATCGGCGGCCAGCAAGACGATCTCCGCGCGCAGGGCCAGTCGTTGCTCGGTGCTCCCGGCCCGGATCATCCCGGCCAGTTCCCGGCGGTGGGTATCGGTCAGCACGGACCTGGTCGGGGCATGGCGGTGACATCAACGCTCTCCTTGTGAGCAGTCCCAGTAGTCACTCCAGCCTCACCTGTCACACCTCAAGTGCTGGCCAACGACACACACGATGGGGCAGGATCACACCCATGGCCGCCCCACCCGCGTCAACGAAAACGTCCCTGCACCAGCGGCTATCAGGCCGGGCCAGGGAACGCTGGCCGGAACTGGCCCGGGTCGACGTGAAGTTCCGCGGCGCATTCGCCTACGTCACCGGCACCACCACCGAGGGCGACACCCTGCCGCTGATGCGACTTCGGTACGGCGGGTCAGCCGCCCGCTGGGGCTTCGCGATCTACCTGGCCAGCAAAGACGGATACCAAGACGCCGCACTCCCTACCGGAGTCTTCGCCGGCGCCCCAGAAGACGCGCTCGACACCGCCTGCGGCCTCTACCTCGGCGACCCCACCGCCTGGACCTGACCCCCGACGAACTTACGAGCGAGACCACTTAGCGCAACCTCGCGCCGACGAACCTTGTTCACCGGTATTGACATGCAAGGCGTTGCTTGCCTATGGTAGGTCCGTGGGGGACGTCTTCAAGGCCCTGGCGGACCCCACCAGGCGAGCGATCCTCGACGAACTGGGGGAGCGCGATCCCCAGACCTTGTTCGAGCTCTGCTCGCGACTGATCACCAAACACGATGTCGCGTCGTCCCGGCAGGCGGTCTCCCAGCATCTGGACGTGCTGGAGGACGCCGGCCTCGTCAAGACGCGGCGCGAGGGCCGTTGCAAGTTCCACCACCTCGACCGGCGACCCCTCGAGCGGCTCGCCGATCGCTGGCTTCAGCAACCCCCGGAGGATCCATGAAGATCACCGTGACCAGCGTCCTGGTCGACGACCAGGCCAAGGCACTCTCCTTCTACACCGACGTCCTGGGCTTCGCGACGAAGAACGACATTCCGCTCGGCGAGCACCGCTGGTTGACGGCGTCTCGCCCGACGTTCCGGACGGGGTCGAGCTGCTGCGCGAGCCCGATGAACACCCGGCCGCGAAGCCGTTCAAGGCTGCGCTGGTCAAGGACGGTATCCCCGCCACATCGTTCGGCGTCGAGGACGTCCAGCATGAGTACGAGCGACTGCGCGGCCTTGGCGTCCGCTTCACGCAGGAGCCCACGGCCATGGGGCCAGTCACCACCGCCGTGCTCGACGACACCTGCGGAAACCTCATCCAGATCGCCGAGCAGGCCACACTCTGATCCCGAGGTCGACCATGACGCGCCCCCCGTCGCCGGCTCTGAGCACATCGACCTCGACCAGGCCCCGGCAACCTCGCTCGGCGGTGGTGTGGCCGGAATTGTTGGGCCCCGCCACGGCCACCAAGGCCGCCAAATCCGGTGTCCACGAAACGGGGTCAACCCCAGTCCGAGATCAGTATGGTTCAGCGGGATGTTGGGAAATCGGAGTTGGAGCTCAACCTCGTCGCGGGTGCGGTGAGCGAGGCCGGCATGCTCAAGGCGGTCGATGACCGCGGTGATGGCGCCGCCGGCGGTAAGGCCGGTGCGGGCGGCGAGCTCGCTCCGGTGTCATCGGCCCGTCGAGCATCAGCGGGCCGGCGCCCTGCAGGTCGGTCGAGTTCATGCTTGCCGATCGCTCGCGGGCGTCCTGGTAAAGCACGGCGTGGGCCATGAACAGTCGCATGGCGCCAGCCATCTCCGGTGGCCGCCCGCGAGCCGTAAAGGTCTGCCGGACACCCGACACGGTCGGTCGTGCGAATAACGAATCAGGGGGTCCATGCAGTCGCAATTCTCAGACGGCCCAACGCGAAAGGTCCGTTAACCGTCGCCAACCGCGGCGGTCGCTGCGTCGGTGCCCGCTTCAGAGTGATGGTGTCCGCGGCCTCCAGCAACAATCCGCTCGGCCTCGCGCCGCACGAAACTCCGCTTCGTCTGCAGGCAACCACCGGCACTTTGTTGCCATCATCGGTGTCTTGATCACCCATGCGAGACCGACCCTGTTCGGCGGTAAGATACTTGTCCGGTGCACAGGGACGCGACCGAGGCGGGGAGCGGACGATGGTGACAGACCTCGTCGACGCTGTCATCCTGATCACCGGCGTCATGGCCGCAGGCAAGTCGACGGTGTCCCAATTGCTCGCCGAACGGTTCGTCCGCGCCGCACACGTCCGAGGCGACATCTTCCGGCGGTTCGTCGTGACGGGTGGAGCGGAGCCATCGCCGTCCATGCCGACCGAGGCACAGGATCAGCTGGTGCTGCGATACCGGCTTGCCGCCAGCACGGCTGACGCCTACGCGCAAGCCGGATTCGTTGCCGTTGTGCAAGACATCATCGTCGGGCCGGTGCTCACAGAGGTAATCGAAATGTTTACCACCGACGACCTGTTCCTGGTCGTGCTCGATCCGGCGCCGGCCGCCATAGAGGAGCGGGAAGTCGGCCGCCGCAAGACCGGCTACACCAGTACGTGGACACCGACCGAGCTGGTCACGGAACTTCGAACGAGCACGCCGCGCGTCGGCCTATGGCTCGACACAACCGAGTGCGACGAACGCCAGACCGTGGATCTGATACTCCAGCGCCTCGAGGAGGCACGGATTATCCGCTAAGTCTCGTCCCGCAAGCCATCCTCGGACCGATACTGCGGGGCGGCCGTGGTCGGCTTGGATCGTTACGGCGTCATCGTTCCCGCCGCGGGACACCGGCCGGTCTGAGTCAGTCGGCGGACACGCGCAAGATCCGGTCGTCCCCAACGGCCGGATCGCCGCGGCCATCGGTGTTGGACGTGCTGACCCACAGCTGATCGTCCGGGGCGACGACCACGGTTCGAAGCCTGCCGAACTCCCCCCGGAAATGCGCGATCGGCTCCGATGTCTGTTTGCCGGTGCTACCACAACTGCCGATGATCGGAATCTGCCACAACGTCCGGCCGGCTAGACCGGCCATCCACACCGACCCCCGCCAGATCGCGATGCCACTGGTCGATGCGTCCGAGGTGGCCCATTCTCGCTGCGGCGCAACATATTTAGGGTCCGTACTGGGGCCTTCGACGATCGGCCAACCATAGTTGCCGCCGGAGGTGATCAGATTCAACTCGTCCCAGGTGTCCTGTCCGAATTCGGAGGCCCACAGTCGGCCGGAGGCGTCGAAGGCCAGCCCTTGAACGTTGCGATGCCCGTAGCTGTAGACCAACGGCGCTTCGGCGAACGGGTTCCCCTGGGCGCCCGTGCCGTCCGGATTGATCCGTAGGATCTTCCCGCCCAGGTAGCCGAGATCCTGGGCGCCATCACGGTTCCTGGCGTCGCCGGTGCCGATGTACAGCAGCTTGTCCGGACCGAAGGCCAGCCGGCCACCGTCGTGGTTCGCCGCCTTTGGCAGTCCGGTGAGGATCGGCTTCTGGTCGCTGATCTTCCGGTCGGTGACTGTCAGCCTCGCCACCCGGTTGTCACCTGCGGTGGTGAAGTACACGAACACCGTTCGGTCGGTCGCGAATGCGGGCGAGACGGCCAGGCCGAGCAGTCCACCTTCGCCGTCGTGTTCGACCCCATCCACCGACCCGGCGTCGCCGACGGCGCCATCGGTGCCGATTGTCCGCACAGCGCCGGAATCGCGGTCGGTTACCAGCGCGATCCCGTCGGGCAGAAGGCCAATGCCCCAAGGGGTGTGAAGCCGGGTCGCCAGGTCTGCAGCCGTGACTCTAGACCCCAGGGAAGGTGCGGGAGCCGAGGTCGCCGGTCCGGCCGAGACACTCAGCTGCGATGGCTCCGATGACTGCGACGGCGCGGCGCCGAATGTGCAGCCGGCCAACGCGAATCCAACAACCAGGCCGATCGGCACCAGGGGTCGCGCCATTCACCCAGTGTGCCTGAGCGGCGACCGGCCGACCGGCGGCGATCAGCGCTTCGCGGCCTTGGCGGCCGGCTTGCTCGACGGGTTGCCGCCGGACCCGGCGGCGGAACCGCTGCTCGACGAACTGCTGGTGGAACCGTTGCTCGAGCCGGTGCTCGATGAGCCGGAGCCGGACTCCTTGTTGCCGGAGGATGCGCTGGTCGAGGTCTCCGACGACGTGCCGTGCGCGGACTTGGTGCCGGGATCGGAAGTCCCACCGGTGGCTTTCACCGGCTCCTTGCCGTTGTCCGAGTGGCCGGCGTCCGAGTGGCCGTTGTCCGAGTGGCCGTTGTCCGCACCTGTGCCGCGCGCATCGTTGCGGTAGAAGCCGCTGCCCTTGAAGACCACGCCGATGGATCCGTAGACCTTGCGCAGCATGCCACTGCACTCGGGGCACGTCGTGAGCGAGTTGTCGGTGAACTTCTGCACGGCCTCGAAGCGGTGATCGCACGTGGTGCACGCATATTGATAGGTGGGCACGGAACCTCCATTGAGCGCGGATGCGCGCTGGCACTCTACCGGTAAGACTGCCAACACGCTCCAGGGAACGCAAACCGCCGCGTCGGTGTTCCCGCGGGGGTTCCACGAGCGCCGGTTTCTGTCGCTCGATCATGGCGGGGTTGCACGCCCGCAAGCTGCCGGCGCTACCGCCTGAACTGGCGCACCCCGCCGGACGGCGTCACCACGGCGGTCATCGGGACGTCATGCTCCTCGGCCGGAAGCTCAAGGACCCGCTCGTCATCGAACACCACCGCGATCAGCTCGCCAGGCAGCCCCGGCAGCGTTCGGTCGTAGTGGCCGCCGCCCCGGCCCAGCCGCACCCCGCGGGCATCCACCAGCAGGGCCGGTACCAGCACGGCATCGGCGAGCTTCACCGCATCGGATCCCAGCGGGGGGCCGGTGGGCTCGTCGATTCCGAACCGGCCCCGGCGGACATCGTCGCTGTACTCGGCCCAATCCACCGGTGCGTCCGGCCGGGTCAGCGGCAGCAGCACCCTGGTGCCGGCCTGCTGCAGCATCAGCGCGAGGCCGGGGTGCATGGGCTCGCTGGGCAGTGGGAGGTAGCCGGCCACCAGCGCCGCCGAACCGGCCAGATGCAGCGCCAGATGCCCGGCGATCGCCTCTCGGGCGGCGTCGATCTCGGACCCGGTCCGCCGACGGCGGCGGTCGATCGCCAGCCGGCGCCAGGCCTGCTTGCTGTCGGGGGGGATCTCGTCGGACACCCGGTCACGGTAGAACTCTCAGGACGGCACCGTCGCGCGCCGGGCGAACCGATAGCGTGGGGCGCTGACACCGGAACTTTGTCGAGCGGAGCCGCATGCGATCGGTCACCGAACAGCTGGATCGGGTGCTGGCCGCGGCTCTGACCCCGCCCCCGGTCCGAGTTGCTATCTCCGAGGCGCAGGGACTGCTCTGCGCCGAGGAGGTAGTTGCCACTGCGGCGCTTCCGGCCTTCGACCAGGCGGCGGTCGACGGGTACGCCGTGCGGTCGATCGATGTCCGGCACGCCAGTGGGAACGTGCCGATCTCATTGCCGGTGGTCGGGGAGATTCCGGCCGGCTCACGTTCGGCTCATCGGCTGCAACCGGGCCAGACGGTCTATGTGGAGACCGGCGCGCCGCTGCCGACCATCGCCGACGCCGTGGTTCCGCTGTCCGCCGGACGCCCGGCGGGGGCCAGGGTCGATGTCACCGAACCGGTGGACTCCGGTGGTTTCGTCCGGCGCACCGGCGAGGACGTCCAACCCGGTGACGTCGCGGTCCGCTCCGGCGCGTTCATCGGTGCGGCTCAGGTCGGGCTGCTGGCGGCGGTCGGCCGGGACAAGGTTCTGGTGCATCCGCGGCCTCGGCTGGCCATCATCTCGCTCGGCGACGAGCTGGTCGACGTGTCCCGCACTCCTGGTCCCGGCCAGGTCTACGACGTCAACTCCTTCGCGCTGTCCGCGGCCGCCAGGGACGCCGGAGCCGAAGTGACAAGGATTGGCATCGTCACCGACGAACCACGGCGGTTGGCCGAAATGGTGGAGGCCAGGCTGCTGGTCTCCGAGCTGGTGGTGATCGCAGGCGGGGCCGGCGGCCGGTATGCCGAGCGGGTGACGGAGGCCCTGTCCGGGCTCGGCGAGATCGATCGCACCCGGGTGGCGATGCAACCCGGTTCCACCCACTCCTTCGGGCTACTCGGCTCGGGCACCAAGACCAGGGCTCCGGTATTCCTGCTGCCGTCCAATCCGGTGTCGGCGTTGGTGGTGTTCGAGGTGATCATCCGACCGGTGATCAGGGTGATGTTGGGGCGCCGCAACCCTTATCGGCGCACCATCACCGCCCGGACGCTGGCCCCCATCGAGTCCCCGGCGGGTCGGCGACAGTTCCTGCGCGGGCAGCTGATGCGCGACGACGACGACGAGTACCTGGTACATGTGCTGGGTGCCGGCGGCTCACACCTGCTGGCGTCGTTGGCCGAGGCGAACTGCCTGGTACTGATCGACGAGGACACCACGGCGTTGCCGACCGGCACGGAAGTGACGGTGTCGTTCCTGGCCCAACGGGCTTGAGCCGGTAACAGATGAGCGGCGGCCGGTGATGCAGGCGCAGTCCGGCGGGCTGCCGCTCGGGGTTCCGACCGTTCTCGGCCCGGTGGCCGCCGACCTGGGCGCGGTGTCGCTGCGGCCACTGCAGCGTCGCGACGGCGAAGCCTGGCGAACGATCCGCTTGCGCGACGAGAAGTTGTTGCGGCCATGGGATGTCACCAGTTCGCAGAGCTGGGCGGCGCGCCACACCCGGGCCGAATGGCGACGTCATCGTCGGCAGTTGCGGCAGGCGACCCAGCGCGGTGAGGCGCTGACCTTCGCGATCGTGGTGGACGACCGATTCGCCGGGCAGTTGACGTTCGGCGGCATCCAGCGTGGAGCGCTTCGATCCGGGTGGGTGGGTTACTGGGTCGATTCCGAGCTGTCCGGACACGGGGTGGCAACCATCGCGTTGGCGCTGGCGGTCGACTACGCGTTCCGCTCCGCCGGCCTGCACCGCATCGAGGCCACCATCGCCCCGGCCAACGTGGCGAGCCAGAAAGTGGTGGAACACCTGGGGTTTCGTCGCGAAGGTCTGTTGAAGCGGTATTTGGACATCGACGGCGGATGGCGCGATCACCTGCTGTACGGGATCACCGCCGAGGATGCCTCCGGTGGTCTGGAGAGCCTGATGAGAAGGTGGCGACCATGAACCCGACCGACCCGATCGAGGCCGCGGTCCGCGAGCGCGTCGGGCGACTCACGACGGCCGGTGTGGAAGTCGTCGACTGCGATCCGGCGCTCGCCGACACCGCCGCATTCTGCCAGGCCTACGGCTACCCGCCGGAGGACTGCGCGAACGCCATCCTGGTGGTCGGGAAATCGGAGCAGCCGACCCATGCGCTGTGTCTGGTGATTGCCACCACCCGGCTGGATGTGAACAAGACCGTGCGCAAGCGGCTCGGCACCAAGAAGGCCTCCTTCGCCAGCGCGGAGGCCACCACCGAACTGACCGGCATGGCGATCGGCGGGGTGACGCCGTTTGCCGTTCCGGACGGCCTGCCGATCTGGGTGGATGCGGCGGTGATGCGCCGCGATCGGATCGTGGTGGGTGGCGGAAGCCGGAGCTGCAAGGTGGTCGGGTCACCGGAAATGCTGCGCGAGCTGGCATCCGTGAAGATCGTCGAAGGGCTCGGCCTCGCCGAGAGTTGAGCGCCGTAGGTGTGGCGGGCGCTGGCGTGTCTGCTCCAGCTCTGGGACTGGTGTGACTAGCGTGATTCCCACCGGTCCGCCACCCCGGAAGGGCATGCCCGGCCGTCCGGAGGCGAGAGGAGTCAACTGACAGTGCCGAACCTGCCGACGTCACTGATCCTCGTGCTGCTCGCCGCCGCCTGGCTGGTGGTGCTGGTGCCGATGTTCGCCCGCAGCCGCGAGGCCGTTCCGGAAACCGACGACAGCGCAGCCGGTTTCCGGGTGTTGCGGCACGCCGGCGCCAGGCTGCGGCCGACGCGGCGTCGTCATCGTGGTGAAGACAGTCGTGATGAAGACTTGACGGAGGACGACATGGCGGACCGTGACGATGTGGACTCCGGCGAGAACCTGGTGGCCGAACTTGTCGACCAGGACGATCTCGATGACGCCGACGATGACGAACTCGGGGCCGACACCCGGGATTCCCGGAGGCAGCGGGTGCTGGTTCGCGCCGGGTCTGGCAGTTCTCCCCACCGCGGCGCGGACGACGACCGCGAGGCCGATCATGCGGCTGCCGCTGACTATGACGGTGCTCCGCACGCCGGAGCAGTGACGCAAGCGCCGCCGGAAGAGCCTGTCGGCTCGCGTCAGCTGGACGCGGCGGACGAGTGGGCGTCGGAGCATCAGCCGCCGGCCGTCACCTCGCATGCCCGGCCGACCGGTTCACATCAGGTGGGCACGGAGGCTGCAATGCCGGCGCCGATCGAGCGTCCACTCCCGCACCGCACCGGTCGCGGGGGGTACGACCCTGCCCACGATGCCGCCGCAGCCGCCTACCGATTCCGGCGCCGGCGATTCGTCACGCTGCTCTTGCTGCTACTGACGCTGGGTTTGACGGCGGGGGCGGTGCTGATCATGCCGAGTCTGGCCATCGGCGCGGTGGTGTGCGGGCTGGTGATGGTCGGCTATCTGTTCTACCTGAGCCGTCAGGTGCGGATCGAGCGGTCGATCTCGGAGCGGCGGATGGCTCGGCTCCGGCGTGCCAGGGAGATCCGGCCGGCCATGGTCCGCCAAACCGGCCCGATCTCGCCGTACCAGCACCATGTCCGTCAGGCGGGCCCGGCCGCGCCGGGGCCGGCCGAGCCACTGGCGGCGCGGTCCTCGCAGTTGCCGGCGGTGCAGCGCCCGGGAAACACGATCGTCGATCTGGACGACGACGACCCGGCGTTCGACGATCTGGAGAAGTTCGAACCCATCGTCTACCGGCGCGCAGCCGGCCAGTGAACACCAGGTCCGGTGGGCGTCAGCCGGCTGCTGGCGAGCCGTATGCGCAGACCTCCGCCGGGGTGCGATTCGATTGGGGTGTGCAGGGCGCGCTGGCCATCGCCGATGGCGCCGAGGTGGTGGTCGTGGTGGACGTGCTGTCGTTCACCACGGCGCTGTCCATCGCGGCCGAGGCCGGCATCGAGGTCTATCCGTACCGGTTCCGGGACGCCTCGGCGGCGAGTTTTGCCGCCAGCAAGCAGGCGGTGCTGGCTGTCGGCCGGTCCGAGGCCGGTGCCACCGGGGTCAGCCTGTCGCCGCTGTCGGTACGGGCCGCGGCTCAGCCCGGAGGCGCGCTGGCCGAACGGGGAAGGCTGGTGCTTCCCTCACCGAATGGCTCGGCGATCTCCCGGGCGCTGACCGAACGGGGATCGACCGTGGTCGGCGCCAGCCTGCGGAACGCGCCCGCGGTGGCCCTGTGGGTGCAGCGGCATTCGGCCGGCTCGCCGATCGCGGTGGTGGCAGCGGGGGAGCGCTGGCCGGGGGACACCCTGCGGCCGGCGGTGGAAGACCTGTGGGGTGCCGGGGCGGTGATCTCTGCACTCGGCGGCACACCATCGCCCGAGGCGCAGGCCGCGGTCGCCGCCTTCCGTGCGGTCTCCAGGACCCTGCAAGACTCGTTGGCGGCGTGCGCGTCCGGCCGGGAGTTGATCGCCGACGGCCACGGCGACGAGATCGCGCTGGCCGCCGAATCCGGCACCTCCGTCGCCGTCCCGGTGCTGCAGGGGGACTGCTTCCGCCCGGGCTGAGCTGTCCCGGACCGGTGGCCCGGCTGTTATCCTTGACCGGCGCTCGCCGCTATCGTCCGGTGGCGGGAGCGGCTTGGGGCTGTAGCGCAGTTGGTAGCGCGCTTCGTTCGCATCGAAGAGGTCCGGGGTTCGATTCCCCGCAGCTCCACCATTGTCGCCTTACTCGAACGTAGACCGCGGGACGCCTGCGCGGCGCAAACCGCGGTCCAGGGCGCGGCAGTGCGGGCAGCCGGGGCGCCAGTAGAACTCGATCGTCGCGTCGAACGCGACGCCCGTGCTGGTGTGTTCGGGGTGGTGATTTCGCTTGCTGAACGGGCCCATTGTCAGTTCGCCGGCTGGGTCTTGCGTCGAACCG
>JAABUP010011407.1_pt1 | contig 10131 bp, 10 predicted proteins | sample 5559201 | NCBI WGS metagenome assembly JAABUP01 (sample SAMN10711887, study PRJNA513373) | rock metagenome | isolation source: Antarctica rocks | place: Antarctica | reverse complement strand
TGATGAAAATATTGATCATATTCTGAAGCTCTTCAGGTTGATTCATTCTGACTATCTCATCTTTGATAGTCTTGTTGAGTTCTCAATAGTATTGTGATATTAAAGTGTCATCATCTCAATTCATTAAGGCTGTGATTTGCTGAAACTCTGCCGCATACTTGACTGTCAACTTATTCATCTTTAGGATGTGAAGTTGTCTTTTCACTGCTTGTTTCTCATCAACTACCTCAAAGGCTCTTTGAAGCTCATTCTTGAACTTCTTATAGTTGTTGAATATGAATTTCTTATTGTTCATTCATTTCTTTGATGTCTTGTCAAAGAACTCATGCAGTTTGAGGTCAACTCAATCAAATGCTGCATTCTTGAGGTACAATACAGTAAACAGACCTTTGTTCATCTCAGACCTAAACTTCGTCTGATTGAATTCAATATATAACTCAAGCTTGATCAAGAAGGCTCACAGCTTCTCTCTCTCATCTGTGAACACATTGAGTGTTGATACCTTAAGTACATTAATCATTTGCTGAAGGTCTTGAAGGTTGACTTGACTTGTCAAAGCTGACTTCTGTGCACTGATTGTCATTTTTATATTGTAAGGGTGTTCAAAGTGTTACATCCTGATCTGAGATGCCTTGAATATTAGGGTTAAAGATTTGTGCTTGTTGATATAAGAGTCTCAGTGCGCAGTGTAGGGTAAACCAGTAGTTGGTAACTTGTATTGAGTTGAACACAACCCATTTTCATAGGAGAAATGGTTCTACTATATACTATAGGATTGCTGTGCTCACATTGCTTGCTATAGAGCAATAGAGCTGATAGACCTACTAAGGGTCTATTGCCTCATCGGGCTCACTGCAAGCATATAGAGCTGTGTGAGCCTATGTTCAGGTATACTCTTTTCTCGTGTATTCCCTAGAACATACTAGCTGGTTACAGTTTGACCGTAACATTGAGTAAGTGATTCTGCTATTTTGAAGTAGTTTACAACAAACTTTCAATAATAGTTTATTAGTTCAAGGTATATCTGTATCTGTTTAAGTGTTTTTAATCATGATCAATCTTAAATTGTCACTGTCTTATCAAAATTCTTTTCAATTTAATCTAAACTAATCACAAATCTGAGATAGTTAACCTTTTAAGACTTAAAAACACTCTTCTTTTCATTAATAGACAACATTCACTTCTGTAAAGCTTTCATTATTACTTTTATGTGTCTTTCATGCTCTTTTAGTGTTTTTAAGTATATGAGAATGTCATCTAGATATGTCATTACAAAGTCATCTAAGTATTTGTGAATTGTATTGTTAATCATTTTCTGAAACATTGCTGATGCATTCTTCAATTTAAATGACATAACAGTATACTTATAGTGTCTGTATCTCATTCAGAACATCATCTTTCATTCTTCTTCTTTCTTAATTCTTATTCTATAATAGATCTCTTTTAAATTCAAGACTGTAAATCATTTCACTTTTTCTAGTTAATCTTGTAATTTTTTAATCAATGATAGCAAGTAACTATCTCAGTAGATGATGTCATTAAGCTGTTAATAGTTAACACACAATCATTTTGTCTTATCTTTTTTAAGTATAAATATCACTGAATAATCTACTGAAGAGCTTAATGACTTAATGAATTCTTGTTTTAAGTTCTCATTAATATACTTCTTCATGCATTTGAGCTGATCTTCACTCATAAAATATAGTGATTTTTATGTGAGTTGTTTTTCTGATAGCAACAACATTTTATGATCTTAAGACTCATATTTCAGTAATTCTTTTATCTGATCTTTTATTTTGTTCACACAGAGTTTTCTAATTGTTCAATTAATGATGAGATTTTGTTCTCTTAATTATGACATTTTTAATATAACACAGTACTTTGTTTCTTTAAGTATGTTCAGCATTATCTTTTATCATCTTCTTAATACTTTAACATTGATGCTAACTTTTTTATCAATCATTTTCTGCTTTACAGTTTGTTCATTCATCATTAACAGTTTATAAGTGTTTATTGCTTTTATTGAGAGCTTTAGTTGTCAGATCACTTTTTTATGTATAAAGTTTTTAATGACTTTAAAGTCTATCATCACTTTAAGATCTTTTTCATTAATCTTAATGTCAACTCAAAGTTTTATGTCTTGATCTTTCATATAAGACTTTAGTAGCTTCTTTTCTCTTAATCTCATTAAGAAAGCTTCTCATTTTTTAATATCTTCATAAATCATTTTAATTCTTATTCTTTCTGTTATAGAATGAAGTACTCATTGCTCAATCACTCAACTTTTTATTTTAAAAAGTATGTCAAATTATATTACTTCAATTCTTCTTAAAGACTTCTGATTCATTTATAGAACTCTGAGAGTATGTATTCTTCTCTCAGTGTTATATATTCTTCTGTGATTGTTCTATGTTCTTTTAAGAATAGTTATAGTATTATCTCATAGATTCACTCAGACTCTTTTAAATATTCTGTGTTCTTTTATGTTTACACTGCTTTCTGCAGTAAGATTGCTTCTTTAACTTTCTTCACAATTTATTTAAGCTGATATGTTTATTCTTTAAGTAATCTTTCAGTTTGAGTGAGTTTTTCTGTCTTCAAGACTTTTCTTTCACTTTTATTGATCTCACTATTAAGATACTGTATGATGCTGTCTTTATAATCATCTCATTTATAGTCATCACTACTTTGAGTCTCATAAGTGTTAATGTCTTTAATCTTCTCATTTAACATATACAATGTTTTCTTGAGTACTTTTGAGATGTCATAATCTTCTCATTCTTTCTTTAAACATTTAAAAAATCATTCAACATCATTCTTCTCACTCTGATGTACTGTGCACATATCATCATAACATTTAGTTTAGCTAATTACTACATAAGTGATGATTACTGTAAGCTCTCATCTTAACTTATTTCATCATAACTTTTTACATTCTTTTATAAAGTGTTCTGATGTTTTACAATTATAGCACTTCAAAGATTCACTTTTTTAATCTATACTTTAATAGTTTTCTTTAAACTCTATATGTTAATTTAAGCTATTCTTTAATTATTTACTCATCTTAAGATTCTGATGTTACTTCTTAAACACATTAAGGTTTATAGAGTTTGAGTGATAATCTCTCTTTAAGTACTGTGAAGTTTGCTTTTTTCATTCATCTTATCAGAAATTCTTTCATTTCATCTATCTTTTTCACATGTGACTGTCAATGTTAATTGCTCTATTAATCATTTTCTGCAGCTTATCTGACTGCTTTAATCAGAAAATCTCATTCTTGATGATTTCTTTCAGTCTTCAATAGAATTAAGATGTTAACACATTATCATCTCATTTTGTTAAGACTACAACTCATTGAAATTTTGCTGTATATTTAGTCACAGATCTGTTCTGTTATAAAGTATGTATCTTTTGTTCAGCAGCACATTTTTTGTCTATTACACTGAAAGCTCTTCAAATTTCTTTCTTAAACTTGTTATAATTCATAAACATGAATTTCATATCTTTAATCTTCTCAGTCAGAGTCTTTTCAATAAACTTCTACAGACTGAGATTGATTTAGTTAAATGCAGCATCTTTTAAAAGTGCTGCTGTGAACAATATCTTATTTATACTGATCTGAAACTTATCAGTGTTGAATTCTATATATAAGTCTAGTTACATTAAAAATAATTAAAGCTTATCTTATTCTTCAGTGAAGTTGTCAGATGTTCTCATCTTAAGTGTGTTCACTTGTTTATTCATGTAGTTTGTGATATTCATTGAGCTGAAGTCAACTTACTTCAATGTATTGATGATCATCTTTTTATTGTTTAAAGTGTTCAAAGTATTATGTTCTAATAGTGTAAAGCTCTATATAGAGTAAGAATTTGACTAAGTAGATAAGAAGATTTTAATACTATTGTTTAACTAGTATTCTCAGGTGATAATAGAAGTTGAACATAATGAATTTCATACAAAAATTCATTCTGCTATATACTAAGAACTCAATCATCTCAGGTATTGAGTCAACTACTCAATTAATTAACTCATTAAGTTGTTTGTTAAGCTCATTAAGTCTTATACCTTTACATATACCTTTCTTGTGTATCTTTAATGCAGTCTATTTACCTTAAACTGATATAATTATAACATTTAACAGCTCATTTCTGCATTAGAGCTGTCTTCAGAGAAAAATAATAATCTATACTGTATAATTTTCACTTTAGTCTCTTAACAAGAAAAAGTCATGACTCTTATACATTTATTAGCTATAACATAAAGGTTCTTATATATTTAACATGTTATAAGATGTCATGAGTTTGCAATGAGACTGACGCTCAATTGGTAATTTCTAAATACAAGAAGAATACTATGAAGAGAAAAAGAAAAGCTTCATACAGAAGCAAAAAGATAATGTGCTTTAGTCTTAAAGTCTTAACAAGCAACTAGACCATAAGACCTTAATATGAGTTCAACTCATGACATCACCTCTTTCTTTTTCTTCAAGGTTGTGCTCTAAGTCTCTGAAAAGGTTGTTGTATGATTGTCAATGTTTGTTGACATGTGTTTGTCTGCTTTGTATGAATAAGGTTTGCAGATGAAAATTTTTTCATTGCTTGCGTGATTTTCTCTGACAATTCACTTGAGTTTATTTGTCAGTGAAGTGAGTTATAAACTTCTCACCTCATGTATGACTTCTTTTTTTCTTTCTTCTTCAACTTCTTCACTCATAACTTTTGTATGTGAAACCTTTCTTAATTGAATATGTCAGCACTGACTCTCATACAACAAGCTCAGCAGCAACAACATCAACAACAACAACAATGTAAGTGTCATATGAGTATGTATCTCAAAGCTGACAGCTCACAGAGCTCTCATTCTTTACAATGCATATGTTGCTGTTCTCACCCTTGCAGATGTTGATGTTGATTCAGTTCTCTTTGTTGATCAGCAGCAGCTCACTCAGTACACTCACTTTTCTCAAACAAGGGTCATCATTGCACTGCTCAGTGTGAACATTCTGTTTGTACAACAATGTATCACATTGAATCAGATAAGAACTCATCATCTGTTGTACATTAATGCAATTCTGATTCAGAGTCAAGATGTGTTGATTTCTGTCAGTTGTATCAACTGTCAGACACACAGTATGACACTCTTTTTGAAATGTTGTTGTATGTCAAAACATTTCAATGAGTGTTGCAGTAACTGCAAGTGATGTGACCACACTGCTTGCTGTTTTGTATGCAACAATGATGTTCTCATTGGCATCTCAAACAATGAGAACAACAATGATGTCAATGAGAATGAGCCTGCTGCTCAGTCAAGACAAATCACACTGACGCTGCTGACAGAGGCGGTCGTCATCTATGTTGCCCCTTAAATACATACAACTCTTCTTTCTTCTTTGCGCTGTGCTTGTCTAGTTGTATGAGCTGTGTGTGACATTTACAGAGCCTAGTTATATGAGCTGTGTGTGACACCTGAGCAGTGTGCCTCATCTCTTTGTGATGCTCAGAACAAGTAGCTTTGACAAAATCAAGAAGGCATTATTAGTAATTAGTATAGAAATAAATCAAATAAATTCAACACTAAATTTTGAACTCTGTACAATTCTCTGAACTCATGAAGCACCTCAACCTTCTTGTGTATGATTAAGATTTAGTCAACTCAGATTGCATTAACTTTCACTGATTTAACATCACTGTGTCTTTCAGAACAAATGTCAATTCTTATGTGAATCAGATATAACTGATTCATTTTATTAAGTACTTCTTCTTGAATCCTCTTCTATGTCATACAAATTTCTTCTTTAAAATCTTCTTTATCTCAAACTCTTCTTTATTGCTTACAATTTGTGATGAGGATTGTGAGTCTGTCATACACTGAGAAGAAAGAGTGTTCATGACTGCTGATTGAAGCATGACAGAGTGAAACACATTATGAATACTCAACAGTGTGTTTAAACAGAAAGAATGTGAGTTAATCTTCTTAACAATGATGTACTTGTCATTCTTCACATCAAACTTCTTGCACAGATGATTTATATGAATGTTCTTAAGATTTAGTCAAATTTTGTCTTCTTTCTTGAAGTTATAAGACTGCCGTCTCTTTTGATTCACTGTTTCTTTCTGTATCTGCTGAGTGAGAGTCATAGTCATCTGTGTTCACTCTGTGGCTTCTTTCATCTTTTGTACAATCTGATTAGCTTTCTGTACTGAACTTTTCACAGATCATACAAGCTTCAACTTCTCAAGTAGTTGTAGAGGCTTTATGTGATACTCATGAAACAAGAAGAAAAGACTCACTTCTGTTGAGACAAAGTCATGATTGTTTATAACTAGCTCAATCATGAGAAGCAGGCTTGCTCAGTTGTTTTGACTATAATTTGAGAACATACAAATGTACAGCTCAACATTCTGGTTCATTCACTCAGTTGCCTCATCAGTTTTTGAGTGATATGCTGTGAACATTCTTTGTACAATCTTCAAAAGTTAACAGACTCTTTTTCATAGGCTGCTCACAAACTGAGTGCCTCAATTCAAGACTCTTGCAGTAAAGAGCTCATGAGCTCAGTAGAAACATTGTATGAATGTCTGAGCCACTCATTCTGCAGTCATATTCTTGCACAGTTCAAGTATTATTCTCTTGTTAAGATGATCTGTAATTATTAGAAGATTCATACAACCCTCACTTGATGGTAGATCTACTACAAAGTCAATGAATATCTTCTGTCAAATTCGCTCTGATACAGATAGAGGCTTCAAAAAGCCTTGTCAGCAATCTTTTCAGCTGTTGTTTGTACAACATTTGTTGCAATTCTGACAGAATGTACAGACATTCTGTAGCATCTCAGGTCAAAAGAACTGTTGTGATAAAAGAACATCAGTTTCATCTCTTTCTGAGTGTTCAGCCATTGTTGAGTCATGTGTATACTGAATTAGTTTTGTACAAAGAAGTTCTGATAACAACACTCAGTGTCTTCTGCAAAAGAGTAGCTTTTCTTCATCACTCAAGAAGCATTTTGTTATGAATACCCTCACTTTTAAAACAGTAGAAAATGATCTTTGTTTCTTGTGAATTGTCTGATAAAGCTCATTGTATGACTCATCTTCTGCTTCAGCATTCACTTACATCTGTTTGAGGTCTGTGACCTCATCAAACAAGTCTTGATCTTGTACAAGCACAGAAACTGATATGTCTGCTACTGTCATTGAGGCAGCCTGTATAGGCTTGCTTATTATCTCAGAATGTATTATCTGTGTTGTATGATGTTGTACTCTGTCATCTGAGAGATTCATTGACACATTCTGCTTTTGTCTCAATAAAGATCTGTCTTCTCATTCTGCTTGCTCAGCAAGTATAGTATGAAGAAGTTGTATCACAACAGAATTAAAGACCATCTCATTTGTTGCTCTGTAAGCTTTTTGACTGTCATAAAGTATTTCAGATTTTTGTGATCTGTACAAATCTGAAAACTTGACACACTTCTCAATTCTGCATCTCACTCTTTCAAGCATTATATGATGATCAGCATCTCTTTATCATAAATCTCATAATTGCACTCTGCAGATGCATTCTTCTTTGAATAGTAGGCACAGAATCTTCACACATTGTTTATTAACTGCAACAGAATTTCATCTATGCATCAACCTGAGAAATCTGTTTTTATCACTGTTGTACATGTGTGATCAAATGAAACTAAAATTGACACTGAAATGAACATGGTCTTTAGCTTCATAAAACTCTGATTGACTTTCTCTGTTCACTTAAAAGATGTGTTCTTTTGTACAAGAGTCATTATTGACATAATCAAATTTGAAAAGTTCTTGATGAACTTTCAATAAAAGTTTGCAAAGTCTATGAAACTCTGTACACTCTTTACTGATTTAGAAGCTTGTCAGTTCATAATTGCCTTCATCTTTTGAGGATTCATTTGTATGTTCTTTTTCACTTTCAGAATGAACTCTAGATACTTGATTGACTTGACTTCAAACTCACATTTGTCAATGTCAATTTGTAGGCCAACTTCTTGAAGTCATAGTAGTATCTTTCATACATGATTTCGGTGTTGATGCAGCAATTCATTAGTGAAAATGAGAATATCATTCACATAGACTGAACAGAACTCATTCAGAAAGTTCTGCAAGACTCAGTTGATATATCTTTAAAAGATGCTTAAAGCATTGACTAGCTCAAAAGAAGTCATCATTCATTCATACAATCTGTACCTTGTATGAAACACTGTCTTTCATTCATCTTCTGCAGCAATTTGAATCTTGTAAAATGTCGCTATGACATTCAACTTAATGTATCATTGAGCTTGTTTGATGTTTCACAGAGTCTCATATATCAATGAAAGAAAGTAACAATTCTTTCAAGTGATTCAGTTTAAGTCACAATAGTTCACACAGAATTGAAGTTCATCTTCTGACTTTCATACAAATAAAACAGACACTGCAGCAGATGAGTTACTGACTTGTATGAACTGTTTATTCAAAAGTTCTGTTAATGTCTTGTGCAACACTAGTAGCTTCTCTCTTGTCATGTTGTATAGAGAACCTCAGGGTACTTTTGACTCTTTTTCATTCATCTCTTCTAGTTTGATTTGATGATCTGTGTCTTCTTTTCTTAAGAGCGGCAATTTCTCAGTCATTGTATGATCAAACACATTTAAAAACTCATGATAATGATCAGAGAGTATAGTCCTCAGATTGGTCTTCTTTTGTGAGATTAAGGCTTTTTTGATATTGATCATGCTGACTGAGAACACCTCAATCTTCTTCTGTTTCTCTTTTTTCTTTTGTATGAGATTTGTAAAGAACATAGCTGACATCATAACATGATTGAACTCACTCTCAGCAGAAGCTTTTCTGTTTCATATGATAGTTTCTGTGAATTCAATCATAAGAGAGGCTCTGTCTGCATTCAATATGACCTTGTTCTGCTTCATTCATGATAGATTTAGTATAAGATTGTAGGATGTTAACTTAAAAACAATATAAAAGAATGCCCTTGACTTCTGATGTTCATCAATATTAATTTGTATGACAGCTACTTCATTTACTGATGAATTTGAAAGTTCATTAAACCTCATAATCATACAAGGTCTTATCTTCATGCACTGTAGATTGTAAGTTCTAGCAAAGCAAGAAGTGATCATTTCATAGAACAGACACTCTGTGTTGTACAAGGTATGTGCATATGACTCTTTATTAATTAATGTTGACATAGTGAAGAGAGCACTGTTCATCTGGTTCTCAAATTTCTTTCAGCTCTTATCACATCTTGTACACTCTCAGCTGTGACTTCTGCTAAAAGTTACTCTTTTTTTAAGTTCTTCTCTTCTTCTGTTGTCTTCTTCACAGTCTCAGCAGCAGTAACATTGATGACACAAGATTGTACAGCAGACAGAAGTTTGCAGTTCTTAATGAAGTGGTCATTGTCTTTGCAGTGCATGCATAGTTGTTTTGTATGACATTTTGTCACTTTCTTCTCTGACACTCATTGTGCTCTGCATCTCTCTTCAGTTTCTGTAACTGTGACAATGATGTGCTCAGTGAGTTCTCAGTTCATATTGTCTGTGTAAGACTGTTGCATGATAATGATAGTTGTTGTACAACACTCTTGAGTAACAGCCTTCTGAATTGAGTTTAAGTTGTGACTGACTCACTGTAGCAAGATAATGTACTCATCATACAACACAGAGATTGAGGTGACAATCAAAGCTCACATAAGTGTTGTGTCAAGACTGTTACTAAGAAATGTTTTCTTGACAGCATCATCTCATTTCAAGTCTTCTGCTTTCAACAGCATTTGTTCAAAGGTGGTCAGGTGTCTAGCAAATGGTTTTTTCATCTGTTTTAAAGTTCTTAAGATATGAGTCGCTTTTTTCTTCAATTCTGAGTCATTGTACACATGCTGAAGCTGATTGATCAGCTTCTCAATGATTGTATGATTTAAAACTTCATTTGACTTGATACAAGCCACAATTCAAGATGTGACCTGACTTAAAGCCAACCCTTCAAGCTGACTGTGTAAGTATCAGAACTGCACACTGACATTGTTGTCTGACATGTTCACATTCAATTTAGCAACAATTTGTTGTAGTCAAGGTCTGAATTTCACTCTCTTTTCTTCAAATCTGAG
>JAABUP010011405.1_pt1 | contig 10133 bp, 11 predicted proteins | sample 5559201 | NCBI WGS metagenome assembly JAABUP01 (sample SAMN10711887, study PRJNA513373) | rock metagenome | isolation source: Antarctica rocks | place: Antarctica | reverse complement strand
GCCAGGGCGCCGGGCACCTCGTAGCTGCACTCCAGCACGTGCGCGACGTACGCGGCCAGGCGGCCGCGCAGGCGCGCGCTCAGGCCCTCCATGCCCAGATCGCCCGCTCTCTGCAGACAACAGGGTGTCCTGCTCAGCATGTCAGGGCTGCCCCAGACTCGAGCGCGGCCCTGCTGCACAGTCATGCACACCTCACCAATGCTGTGTGAGCATGTCGAGCATGCGTGCGCTCTCACGCGTCGCAAGCCTGAGCCGCCAAGCACCCTGGCACGTGTTCCGATACCTGGCGGGCGCACCTGCTTGCTGCCATGCGACAGGGGCTTCAGCGACCCCAGCATGTCGGAGCAGTGCGGGTTGCTGTGCATGATCTTCACGCTCAGGCCGTCCTCGCCGGGCTGCTTGTAGACGCCGCCCCAGCGCGCATGGCGCGGCGGGCCGCGCGACTGCGCCAGCATCAGGCATCACTGGTTAAATCTGGTGCGTGCGTGACAACACACTGCTTGCGCACCTAGAACGGCACGAGTCTGGCTGACCGGTCCGCGGTGAGCCGCCTGCCCGCCGTGCATGCACAGCGCGGTGCGCGGATGTGCAGGCCCGAGGTGGTGCACCTCGCAACACCCTTGCGCAGCCTGTCGCCGCGCCTGTGCAAAGAGGGCGCGGGCGGCGCAGGGCGCGCCTGCTTGAGGGCCGCCGCCGCGCGCAGCTCCCGGTCCAGCGCGGCGCGCGCCTCCTGCATGAGCCCCGGCTGGGGCTGCGCCGCGCGCCGCGCGCCGCTGGGCTCCCGGAAGCAGGCCGCCGGCGCGGCCAGCAGCGCGGCGGCGTCCAGGCCGGCCAGCACCGCGTCCCAGACCTCCAGCAGCAGCGGCGCCTCCGCCTTCAGCGGCGCCTGGCGGCGGGCAGGCGGCGGGGCAGCCAGGTCAGGCTTCAGGCTGTGTGAGGAGAGCGCTGCCGCACGCGCATGAGCGCGTCTCGCCTCGCTGGCGCGTTGAGGATGCTCTTTTCGCTGTTCCGATCCACTCCTTTGGCCAGGTAGTGCTTCCTTGGTAGCAGTCTTTTGTGTCAAGCCCGGCGCGCCGCACCCGCGTGGTGTGCTGCGCCATGACCGCGAGCAGCTCCAGCGCGCCGTCGTCCAGCAGACGCTCCAGCAGCTCCCCGCGCAGCCGGCTCCGATGGGCGCCCCGCGAGCCTGCGCCCGGCCAAACCCGCGCGCGCATCGGTCGCCGCGCGTCGGCAGCAGGCGCAGCGCCGCCCGCGCGAGCAGGCCGCCCCTGCGGCAACGCCGAGGCTGGCGACACTGCACGGCCTCACCAGGGGCCGCCGGGCGGGGCGCCTGCTCGTCAGGCAGCCGCTCGCGGGGCCGGGGCGGCCAGGCAGCGGGGCGGCCGGGGCAGCCCACCGCAGCCTGCAGGGCGTGTGCGCACCGGCGGTGGGCGCGGCGTCGGGCAGGACGACCAGGTTGCGCAGGAACGTGAGCACCAGCTGCACCGTGTTGGCGTCCGCCGCGCCCGCGCGGCCCGCCGCGTGGCGCTGCAGCGGCTCCGCCACCAGCGCCACGACCACCGCCAGCGCGTCGCGCGCCAGGAACGCCTCCTTCACGGCCGCCATGTACTCCACCTACCGCGGCGGCGCGCGCGCGTGAGGCCGGCGCACGACGGCCGCGCCTCGGGCAGCAGCCTTTCGTGCGCGCTGCGCGTGTGCACGAGCCTGACAGCCGCCTTGCTGCGTGGCACAGCCAAGCTTGGCTGGCGGAGAACGGGCTCAGTGTGAGCAGGCGAGCGTCCGAGCAGCATACCTGCAGGGCGGGGCTCTCGGTCTCCGGCTCCAGCGGCAGCGTCAGGAAAGTGACCACCTTCACTGCGCGGTGCGGCGAGCGCTTGCGCTTCGGCCCGGTGCGCAGTTCGGTGCAGGCGTGCGGGCGACAGGCTCACGCAGGCTGTGGGGGCGCACGCGCGTTGTAAACAAGCTCGGAGTCCTCCGGGTAGGTTGTGATGATGGCCACGAGGTCGGAACGGGCGACCCCGTACTGGCCCAGCGCAAAGAAGGCCTCCCGCCTGACCGGGTCGTCTTGCCGCAGGAAGCGCTGCAAGTCCTTGAGGCAGTCTGCGCGCCCGGCCGCTTAGCGCACCCAGCCTCCAGCCCCTGCGGGGAGCAGGCCGGGAAAAGCAGGCCGCGCGTGCGTTCGCACCCAGTGTATCGGCGGTCGTGCAGTACCTGGCGATGCCATCCTCGTCCTGCTGCCAGCTGCCTAGCCCTCCGGTGACAGAGATCAGCAGCTCCAGGTCCATCTCTTCCATCGCGGCTGCGCAGGACCGCGTCCTATGTCCGAGGCCGCATGTGGTCTCACAAGGCAGTCCTGTTGGCCGTCAAAGATTACAGACCCACCCCCAGCGCATCGTGCAAAGCGGAGTGCCTGCTTAGATGCGCGTTGCAGCCTACTCAACATCAGGGCGTTCAAATCTTGCCCTACCGCCCTGACCCTAGTGAAGCGGTCAGCAAACGGTCCTTTTTTCTAGCGCAGCCCGGGGCGTCGTTTTGTGTTGGGTTAGCGCACACACCCAGCTCTGTCAGCCCGCAGCTCTTGTTGCCCAGCTGAGCAGGGGCTGTTGAGACATCCCGACCTGACGCGCAAGTACGCTGCGGGCGAGTGGATGTGAAGCGCCTTCACACAGCGACCTTGTTTCCCGGAGGCGGGCGCCATACCCTGCAGGCCCCATGGCGGCCGGAAGCTACGAAGTGCTCAAGACCGCCAAGTCCGCGCTGGATGCGGGGCTGATCAACGACGCCGACTACGACAAGATCAAGTGCTCGTTCTTGCGAGCGCAGCAGATCAAGGCGGGCCTGGATGCCGGCTTCATAAAAGAGGAGGAGTACGCAAACGTGAAGCGCGCGTTCCTGGAGTCCCTGAGCCTGACGGGGCACTCCGCTGCACACGGCGGTGCGCGCTTGGGCTCTGAGCCCGTACCCTGCCTGCGTCCGCAGACGCAGTCTGCCGGGCAGGCCGAGCAGGCGCACGGGTGCTTGCCAGGCTGCGCGCCGTGCGCCGCGGCCGCTCGTAGTGCAGCCTGTGCAGCGCCTGACCTCGGCCACGTTGGCGCGCAGCCTCAGCAAACGGCAACGGCTCGCCTGCGCCGGCGCCGGCCAGGCCGCCTGCACGGCCCGTGCCTGCTGCGCCGCCGCCGCCGCGCGGCAGCCTGACGGCGCCGGCGAGCGCGCCCGCGGCGCCAGCCAGCGAGGCGCACAGCTCACCGCAGCGCTCCGCGCCGCCGTCGCCCGTGCGTCCGGGGTCGGGCGCGTCCAACATCCCGACCAACATCCCCAACCTGGGTGGCCGGCGGCCGAAGCAGGCGCAGTCGGTAAGCCGCACCTTGACGCTGTCGTGTCAGTGCAGCGCCACTGCTCTGCCCGCGAGCCTGGGTGTCCAAAGCTGCATCCAGCGCTCTGCTCGTGGAGGCGCTCAAGCCGCTGGCCTCACTCGTGTTTGGCCTCACGCAGAAGTCCATGAGCGGGATCGCTGTGTCCGAGGACGCTGTCAACATGTACTACTACCTGAAGGCCAAGTCCACGGTGCGTCCGGCGCTCCCCTCAGCGTCTTAGCGCAGTAGGCCCAGCCTCTGTGGTGCAGGTGCCTGTCAGTGTGAACGTCGGGTGCTGTCGCGCGCTGGCGGGCTCGGGCTGTGGCTGTGCTGCCCGTGCAAGCGCGGCTGACGGCGTTGCGACGGGCCGCAGTACCGGTGGGCGACCTGGATGATCAACAGCGCTGGCAACGAGGTGAAGCCCCCCGGCGTGCTTCGCGCTCGGCGCGCAGGTTGCGATATGCTGTGCTCGCAAGCGAGCATGATGGTGATGTTCCAGCGACTGTGCTTTGTTAGCCAATCAGAGGAGCCTGTCGCGACTCGTAATGTAAAGCAGACAAGCATGGCGGGCCTGCGCAGGTTGTCATCGCCGCAGTGGGGGACAAGGACTCCGCATACGCTGATTTCGTGGATTCGTTCCCAGAGAACGACTGCCGGTATGGAGGTGAGTCGCGTCATGTTTGCTGGTAATTTGAGCGCTGTTGGAGCGCTGCCAGCCAAGGCAGCCACCGGGAGCAGCCCCTAGACTGAGCTTTGGGCTGCGCAGTGTATGACTACCAGTTCACCAACAGCGAGGGCTGCGTCTTCAATAAGCTGGTATTCCTCAACTGGTACGCGCGCGCTTCCTGCGTCCGCCCTGCCCGCCCGTCCTGCGGTCCATGCCTGACATGCGCGCTGCCCGCCGTGCTGATGGCCCGGCCGGCGCAGGGCGCCCGACACCGCGCGGACCAAGGCCAAGATGATGTACGCGAGCACCAAGGACTTTTTCAAGAGCTTCCTGGATGGCATCAGCGTGGAGCTGCAGGCCTGCGACCTGGACGACATCACCGAGAAGGACATCGCCGACGCCGTGCGCTCGTCCGTGACGCGCCAGTAGCGGGCGCACGCGCTGCGCCGCTGGGCAGCCCCCGGGGACTTGGTTTTCAGTACTTTTGCTGGTCCTGTATTTCTTTCGAGCGGGCGCTGCCTTCAGCCTCCGCTGCGGCCTGAGCTGTTGCGGTTGTACCCCCTTTGAGCAAGTCTGGGTGGGGCGCATGCGGCCCCCATACCCTGTCTGGAGCCATGTGCCCTGCCGCAGGCTGCGCTCTCCCCAACGAATGTGCTTGAGCGCATGCGGTCCCACGCCTCACCCAGTGCCTGGTACATACCGGGCATGTGTTGGGCAGTCCCACCCAGGTCGAGAACATGCTGGCTCTGATTTGAACACCTGCGCACTCAACCGGACGTGTAAAACGGCCTGTGCGATGTGACTGCTGCGTGCTCTGTCACACGAACCTGCGTGACGCATCACCTTTGGAGCTGCTGGTGCGGCCATTGAGGGTGGTGTGCGCCACTGGCACCATGCACGGCAGTGCAAGCATTCTTTTAACACCGCCATGCAGACATGGCGGCAAATAGCAGGGCCAAGTGGGGGTCCTGGTTTGGATCATCCACCGGTGGGATGATCCAAATGACAGCTCGGTACCGAGCTGTCATTCACAGCCCCGGTAAGCTTCACCCATCCCTCACCTTGTCAAGGATCCGAGTCAGTTGCCGCACTGGTGCTGCCTAGGCAAAGCGTGGTACGTGCCATAAGCTGGAGCGTACGGCTTAGAAAGGCTGCCAAAACATGATCTCTGGACTGGCAGAAAAAGCACGCCTGTGGTTTGACAGAGCGCAGGCTGTTGCTCAGGGGACAGGGGACAGGTGCGGGGAAATGAGCGAGGGCTGCACGCACGTATGCGGCTCTCAAGTGCGCTGCCGCGCCGTTCAAAGTCAGAGCCGCACGCAGGCCAGGCAACAGGACGGCACCTGGCGTTGACGAGGCGGCCGGCGGCGGCAGCGGCGAGCGACAGGCTGAGGGCCACCCACCGCCAGAGCACGCGGACGCCCCGCCCGCCCGGGAAAGCAGCAAAGACCTGGGGCCCGCCGCGGGCCCTGGTGCCAGTCAGGCAGGCGCACCAGCGCAGCCGCGCTTGCAGAGAGACGCCGGCGCGGCCTCCGGCAGCGACGTGTCCAAGGTGCGTGCCGTTCCAGCCCGGCAGAGTGCGCAGCGGCAGGCCGGAGGCCGCCAAGCCCATCCGCGTGCGCAGGCCGCCAGCGGCAGAGGCACCAAACGCAAGGCCGTCCGCGGCGTAAGCGATGAGGACGAGTCCGTGCCGCCCGGCCTGGTGGGGGCGCGGCGCACGCGGCGCCGCACCGGCGCCCACGCGCCGGCGCTGGCCGGCCTCGCGCCGCTGGACGGCCTGCGCTTTGGCGCTTTCGCCGTGGCGCCGCCGGACAAGGCGCCCGCGCGGCGGCGCCTGCTGTGCGCTGCGGCGCTGCGGCGGCCGCGCCGCGCGCTGGCTCCGACGCGGCTGGCAGCCTGTTGTACGTGGCGCCTGAGCTGGAGGAGATGAGCGAGGCAGAGCTGCGTGCGCGCGATGGACAGCCGGCGCCTCTGGCGCTTGCGCCGGGCTCGCCGGCGCGGCCAGCGCCCGCCGCGGCCGCGGGCGGCGAGGCTGCACGCACGCCCGGCGAGCTGCGGCCGGGCGACGCCGCGCTGGCGGAGGCCACGTTCGGCAGCAGGGCCAAGGCGGCGCGCACGGCGCCGCGCACGCTGTCGGGGCCGGCCGGCGAGCGCGCCGGCGGCGATGACTCCGCCGTGGCGCAGCTCCACTTTGGCGCGCCAGCGAAGGGCGCCGAGCCGGGCGGTGCTGCTGCTGCGGCAGCAGCGGGGAGCCGGGCGGCACCCGCGATGGCCGGTGCACCTGGGGGCGTGGGCTTGGGCAGCGGCGGAACAGGCGGGCACGCTCCTTTTGGCAATGCCTTCTCGGCAGGCCTTGCAGGCAAGCGCAACGAGGCGCCTCCAGGGGCCGAGGCAGCTTCCGCTCAGCCCGCCGCCCCCGGGCCAGCACTGTCTGCGGCCTTGCCGGCCTTTGCATTCGGCGCCAGCGTGGCCCCGTCGGCGACGGCAGCGCAGGCGCCCGCCATGCCGCTCTCGGCCGCGCCGGCCACGCTGGGGTTTGGCGGCGCCGCGGCGCCGGCCACGGTGGCCGCGCCAGCGCTGGGCAGTGTCGGTGGCCTGCCGGCGAGCGCCATGCCTGCTGCAATGAGCAGCTGCGGACCTGCAGCGTCGCCCATGGTGGGCCGGGACGCCGCCGGCCAAGGACTGTTCGGGGGTGCTGCACAGCCGGCCGGCTCGCCCGCGCCTGCCAATCCTGCGGCGGCAGCATTTGGCTTCTCCGGGCTGGGCTCGTCAGGCAGCGGCGCGTTCGCCTTTGGCGGGGCGCCGGCGGCCGCGCCAGCTCCGCAGCCGTTTGGGTTTGGCCAGGCGGGCGGCTTTGGTGGCGGGGGGCCCGCGGCCTTTGCGCAGGCGCGTCCTCTGTCTGCCTGACGCAGCCATGCGCTGCTTGAGTGTCCTCCTTGCTAGCGCAGGCTGCGTGTTGACCCGGTATCACATCAGCACTGTCTGGTTGAGTGTGATGGTCGGCGTGGTTGTGAGCAGGCAGCGCCGCTGGCGCATGCCGGCAGCGCTGGCGCGTCAGGCTTCACGATAGGCGGAGGCGACCAGCAGCGCGCTGCGCGGCGCGTCGTGCGCGCCAAGCGGCCGGGCCGCAGGTGAAAGCATTCTGTCAGGGGCGGCAAGGCTGAACAGCAAGCATGTCTGGTCAGCCTTGCCTTCAGCCTTGCCACCGATGCACCTGCGCTGTGGCTGTTGCATGTGCTGACACATTACAAGCCATGTCATCTGCCAAGCAAGCACGACTGGACGCCTGACATGTCATGCTGGAAGTCTTGCAATGATGCTTGTGCTATTTAAATAGGAGAGTCAGCAAGGCAAGACATTAGCTGCACGCTATATGTCTCCCCTTGCCATGGCCTTTCCTAGTCCCACCCAAGAATTAGCCAGTAAGCATGCTGAGCAGTCAAACATAGAGCGACAGGAGTCTGCTGCCGCAAATATCAAGGCTCAGCATGCGTCTAGAGGACCAAATGCAATACAGGCAAAGCAGCTAGGCGCCTTGCTGAAGTACAGGCACACGCGGCGATCAAAATTGCTGCAACTGGGCTGTACAAACATACTGGCAAGTGTGCGAGCAGCTCTGGACATGCATTTTCGGTCACCCACTGCATTTGGCGTCCCACACCCAACCACCCCCTATTTTCAAATTTTCAGAACCTGCCATGTTGGACCAAAACATACTGTGGTGCCCCCTTCCCAGTGTGCACTCCTTATGACCGGACACGCACAGCACTGCAGTCGCAGCTGTTGGTCCCATGCAGCGTTACGCTCCAACCCACTCAGATACTACCCTGCTACAAATAAAAGCACTCTCCGCGCGCCGCCGCCTGCATGTGCGTGGCGGGCTAGCTGCACTTGATGTCCAGCGGGCCCGCAGGCGGGCCGGGCTGCAGACCCTCGCAGCCGGGAGGCCTGGCGTCGCCACACTCCACAGCAGTGGCCTCCGCGCGCAGCACAGGCGCGCCGCGCCCCGCTGCACCTGCGATGCCGTTCCTGCAAAGTCCGCCGCCGCCTGCCGACGCGCAGGCCAGCGCGGCCTCCCCCGACCCCTCGTCGGCGGCCGCGCGGACTTGCGCGCCTTCGCCTGGCGCGGGCACCCTGCTGCCCGAGGCAGACGATGCTTCGCCTTGCGGCGAAAGGCATTCGTCGTCGTGCGCTGGGCGGGCGCCGGCGGGCGCGCCGTCCTCGGCCGCCGCGCGCCCTGCCCCGCTGCCGGGTAAGAGGTCCGGCGCCGAGTCGGAGTAGCTGTACTGGATGGGCAGCGCGGAGAGCATGGACGTGAACTCCCAGTTCAGGTCCTCGGCATCGTCGGTGCCGGGCGGCGGCGGCACCAATTCTGGGGGCGTCTGCTCGCGGACGCGCTGCCAGTCCACGCCTGCGCTCCACACACACCTCCAGTCGGCTCTCCCAAGCACCGGCGCTGCAAGGCCCAGCAGCATGCAGGGCGCGCAGCGGACACGGCAGGACATATGTGGTCCAGTGGCGAGCGCAGCGGCAACTCACCCCGGAAGAACGCATGGCTCATGAGGTCCGGCAAGCCTCGTCTGCCCGCGCCTGCACATGTGCACGGCATGGTCAGGCGACAACCATCAAGAGCCCTGGAGAGCCAGCGAGCAAAGACTCCTATCACCGGCAGGAGGCCGTCCATGCGCACCCAGCCGCTTGGCAGGCTCCGGGCGCAGCAGGCGCTTGATCGCGTCGGCGGCATGCGCGTCGACGCCGGGGGGGATGCGCAGCTTGCCGGAGGCGATGCGCTCAAAGGTGAGGTACTCGGAGGCCGCGCGGAAGGGCGCTTTGCCCACCAGCATCTGGTAGATGATGCAGCCCAGCGCCCACAGGTCGGCCTCCGGACCCACGGGCTCATTCCGCAGCGTCTGCGCCGCCCGGCACACTGCGCTGTAGCTGACCTGTATGCACGGCACGGCCATGTCTAGGCGAGACCATGAGCAGCGAGGGAAGCGCAAGGCGCGAGCCAACAGGGCATGACCCACCCCAGCGAGCAGACCCTGCACGCCAGGTATGCACCAGCACCCGATTTTGCAACAAACACATGTGCAGGCAAGTACGCAGGCGAGCGCACGAGCAGCACGCGAGGCCCGGGCGCGCCTCTGGCGACACATAGTCGGCCGAGCCCACGAGGGACGAGCTGCGCCGGCCGGCGTGCAGGTCCTTGCCACGCGCGGCGCCGGCCGGGCACGCGGGCGCGGCGGGCGCGTCCAGGTGCTTGGCGCTGCCAAAGTCAGTCAGGACCAGGTGGCCGTCCGCGTCCAGCAGCAGGTTCTCCGGCTTAAGGTCGCGGTGCACCACCTGCCCCCGTTGCCTTGAGCCTGACGATGCAGGGCGAGAGCTAACCGCCGTACGCCCACCTGCCAGGTCTGTTCCATGCGATGTGCCAAGGCGGCACAGGGACGCAATGCTGCCCACCGGCTGCACAGCCTGACAGCGCGCGACCAGGGAGCGCCGTGCAGATAAAAAGCTTATGTGCGTCGGCAGGCGTGCGCACCCGCTGCTCTCGCAAGTAGACCAGGATGTCGACGATCTCCGAAGCATAGAACGTTGCCTCGTCCAGGGCCAGCTTACCCTTGCGCTGTATCTGGTCGTACAGCTCCCCTGCGTCGCAGCAACGACAGGTGGAAGAAATGAATGAATTGAAACGGTGTTTCAGCCAACTTTGGCTGCTGACGGGCGCAGCAGTGGTGTCCTCGGCGCACGCAGCGACATAGCTCACACAGGGGCAGGGCCGGGAGCCGGACAGGGGCGGCACCGTTGGGGCAGAGCTCCAGGCCCAGGTACAGCGACGCGGCGTCCTGGAACGTAAAGTGCAGGCGCACGATGCCCGGGTGCGCCAGCTGGTCGAGCAGCGCGCGCTCGGCGCGGATGTAGTGCGCCTGCTTGTGCCGCAGCACCAGGTGCTTGTCGACCGCCTTGAGCGCGTACACGCGCCCGCTCGCGCGGTGCCGCACCTCCACGACCTGCGCGCGGCCCGCGGGTGGGGTGGGTCCGTGACGGGGCGCGGCCGTGGCGGGCGGCGCGGGGCCAAAGGTGCGCCCTGCAGCACGCTGTCACCGCGCGCCTGC
>JAABUP010011404.1_pt1 | contig 10133 bp, 8 predicted proteins | sample 5559201 | NCBI WGS metagenome assembly JAABUP01 (sample SAMN10711887, study PRJNA513373) | rock metagenome | isolation source: Antarctica rocks | place: Antarctica | reverse complement strand
TAGATCTCCACGACGAACATCCCCGGCCCCCCAAAACCGGGAGCCTATCCACTGGCCGGATTTTACTCCGCCCGCGTCAGCACTTCGCCGGCGCTCCAGTGGCCTGCTTTGTCACCGCCCTACACAGCTTGCACTACGCATTCCCGCGGCGACCAGCTGAACACCGTTTCATGTCCAGCGTCACTGACCTTTGACGCATTGACGACACGAGCCGCCCGTGAGGCGGCGCCCATTCACGCTGGCCAGAGGTCGAAATCTCCGAAGATCGATATCAGACCTTGGCCCAACGAGCGAGGAACGAGGCATGGAGCCATCGGTTCGGCAATCTGTTGAAAGCCGTCTCCAAGCCGAAGAGGATCGGAGAGACGCCGCGTTTGAGGCCGCGCGGCATGCGGAAGATCAGGCTGTTATAGATGAGGTAGAAAGCCGGACCACCAAAGTAATGGAGCGATATGGGCGCGAAGAGCCCTTGAGCCTGTCGCGCGATGGCGGCATGGGACAGCGCTCCTTCCGTCTGCTGATCGAAATACTTGTCCAATCTATACCAGAGCTTGCGGGCAAACTCGAGGACGTAGTCGCTGTTGGGCTCGAACATCAACAGCAGGCCACCGGGTCGCAGCATCCCGGCGATCGTCGCCAGAGCGCGCGGGAGATCGCTGACGCAATGATGGAGTCCGCCCATGACGATGGCGACATCGAAGGTCTCGCCACCCTCATAACCCGTGGTGAGATCGACCTCGAAGGCAGGGCAGCCCACGACCTCGCGGTAACGTCGGCATGCCTCCGACGAGATATCGAAACCTCGCACGTCGATGTCGGGAAACCTCCGTTTCAGATACAGAGAGGTCTGCCCACTGCCGGACGCCAAGTCGGCGACCTTTTTTCCATTGAGGTCCATGCCCGCTAAGAGCGGCTCTAGGATGTATCGCGTGCGATATGCGAGAGATTGGGGATCGTAATAGTGGCTGTCGTACTCGCTGAGAACACGATCGTAGTGGGCCGCCTGCCGGGTGCTCTGAGAACTCATCCGACCCCTCGCCTGATGCCCACGATGCCATGATGACGACCCGCTCACGTCCTGAGAAGGTCGTCGCGAGGGTACCACCTATCACGATCGACGGATCGAAGCACCTCCAGAATGACCTCGTCCTTCGCTCTGCTCGGGATGCTTATCAACGCCGCTTGTCGAGCAGCGCTTCGTCAGGTGCAGCTTGCACGCTGGATGGACCTCTGTTAAGGTGCAACTAAGTATCAATTAAAGTACGGCTTGCTGTTTTTGCTATCATCGACGCGCAGTTCCCGATCGTCGATGCGATTAATCACAGGACATCTAAGATGAACTTTTTTCACAAGGCTTTCGAAAATCCGCGAGTTTTCCAACTGAGCCAGATGCTCAATCCCTTCACGGTCGGCGTGGCCAAAGGCTTCGTTCGCGATTTCATCTTGCCAATCGCCAGCAATCGCGTGCTCGACGTCGGATGCGGCGTGGGTCCGTACAGCAATTTATTCGATGCTGGTACTTACCTGGGGATCGACATCAACCCGGAATACGTCGCGCAGGCAAAGCGATATTATGGCGACAAGTTTAAGGTCATGGATGCTTGCTCGCTTTCGTTGGGAGTTGAAATGTTTGATGCCGCTTTCTGCGTTCTGACATGCCACCATCTCAGCGACGATCAGACCGCCCGAATGGTGGAAGGCGTGTTCCCGAGCGTCAAGCCGGGCGGCGCATTTCACATCATAGATGCGCTGCTGCCCATCGCCGAGGTCGCTCCGGTCAAGAACCTCGTCTTCCGCAATGATCGAGGGCGACACCAACGAACTTTAGGCGAATTCTCATCGCTGCTTTCCTCTGTCGCGATCATCGATCGTGTCGATCTCCGTTCCAGCATCCTCCATGAAGTAAGTTACTTTCGACTGCTTCCGCGCTGACGGGACGCCGAACATTCATCGACGTTATTCTCTCTTCAGACTGCCAGTAGACGCGTCTAATCTGATTTTTTTCTGTAGACCTTCAGGGTGGTGCCGACAAGTGGCGTGTCGCCTGGACCGTAAATGGCGTCGAGGTAGGAAAGTGTCTGCCCGACCTTCTGCCCGAGAGCGGTGAATGGCCATGGCAGCGCCATCGTATGAGCCGTCGACCATCTCTGGTCGGCCTCGATCTGTGCGATATAGGAGATACCGGACGCCGCTGTAGGTCCGAACTGCTTGGTCGGGATCAGGGCTTGATACAGTCGCATCGAGAACGGGTTGGGATCGTTCTCCGCAAGCCTCTGTGTTTGGATCAGTTTGGCGTAGAGCGCGCTGCCGTACAGGCTGCTCGACAGGATAATGTACTCCGGATCGAACTGTTTGACACCCGACCAGGTCAGCACTCCACCGTACATCCTGGCCTTTCGATATATGTCTGGGTCGAGATAGGCTAAATCATCGTAGAGGACGCGGGCTTGGGGTGGGATGCCGCCGTGAAGCGCCCAATCGTTCAACGCGAAGTAGGTGCTTTTTCGCTGGATTTGCCACGCCAGAACAGCATCGACGCCATCGAAGACTCGCATGCCTTCGAACCAAATCGCGCAGGATAGCGCCAACGCAAAGGCACCGCGATAGGCGGCGTTGGGGGACAACCTCGAAACCTTCACGGTCCTCAGCAGAAGCCACCCCAGGACGACCTGGAGGAAGCCGAAGGCGAGTACGGCTGTCAGCCCCAGCCCGAGGAGCAGATAGCCTATCATCAGCCAGAGCTTGCCGAGCAAGCCGAAGTACGCGACCTGGGACAGGGACAAGACCGCCGCGAGGAACCATGCCCGACGACGCGGTGTTGCAATGCCGCCGAAGAGGCCGTACCCGAGACCCGCGATGGCGGCGAAGGAGGCCGGCGGCCCCAGATGGTCATAGAGCCCGGTTAGCCAATCCCGCATCGTGACGGTGCCGAACGGTCCATCGGCCGTGCCGACCTGGGCGAAGGCGGAGATGAAGGAATCGATGTAAAATCGAGTGACGATGGCGTAGGGGTTCGTGCAAAGCCACCCGATCGCAGCCGCCACGCCGAGAATACCGAGTCGTCCTGCGAGCGAACGCGCCGACAGCGCGACGCCGGGCGCGGCCGCCTTCAAGCCGATGAACGACGCCAGCAAGGCCAGCGGGACGGTCCAAGGCCCGCCGAACTTCGTCCCTTGGACGAAGCCACATATCAGGCCGAGCGCGGCGAGACTGGCCTTTCGACCATCGCCGGAATGCCGGTGGGCCAACCCCAGGGCCAGAAGCCCGAAGTACATCTGCAAGGTGTCGGGGTGTATGATGGAGACGTAATAATCGAAGTACGTATCAGTGAAGAGGTAGATGGCGGCCAGGACGCCGGCGGTGCGGCTCACGAACGCCTTGCCGAAATTGTATAGGAACAACAGGCTGAGGGCGCCAGCGATGGCCACGACCGACCGCATGATGATTGGGTCGGTCGGAAAGGCGGGCAAGCCTATCGCCCGCGCAAAGGCGTAGAAGGGAAACGCGACATCGAAGATGGCGCCTCCATAATATGTGACTCCGGGATAGCGGAGACTCCCCCAGTAGCTCGGGATTTTGCTCTGATTGTGGGACTTGGGATCCAAATAGTTGGCGGGATTGCCGAAGGGCGGCACGATCATCCCGTCGAGCCCCATGGCCATGAAAGGTTCGTCGTTGACGAAGGCGGCCAGCATCTGGGGGTTGGCGCTGTTCCTCGGTATGCCGGGCACCACGACGATGGCGGCGACCAGCAGAAACGGGACTATAACCCAGTCGAACTTGGCATAGGCAGCTATGGTGCCGCCCAAGATGCCGATAGGCCCACTCACTGCTCGAAACAGAGAGCGTCGCTTTCGATCCGCCACCCGATATCCGCCTCTCGACCTCGCCGACTCGGCGCCAACGGGGCAGGGTTGTCTCGTCCACCGCTCTGCCCTCGTCAGACGCTGCGTTGGGTAGCATGTCGCTGAACGCCAGCACAACTGCTCACGACCGTGCGGCGCCGATGAAGTGCGGCAAAGCGCCAGCACTACTTTGGCATATTCGACCCGATGATGTTCTGTGAAAGACGCGAGCGCAATGCGGGCATCGCGTGAAATGCCGGTCCAAGCTCTCCAGTATGTGTATGGAATATGGTATGGAATGGCTCGGCTACACCACAGAAAATTTTTTCATCATCAAAGGGTTGGGATGGTTTGCAGGAAGACGCTCCCTCCGCCAGTGCTGCGTCCAAAGCCGAGATACGCTCGACGATGCCGGGGCGGCCCAGATGCGCGGCACCAGCGGCTCATGAGGCGCAGCCACCTCGATCCGATCACCATCGATCTCGATGCGCCGCAATACGCTTCAGATGATGTCGCGCTGACCTTGCCGGTCCAGCCGAACCAGCCCGGCGCGGACTCGCTGCAAGGGCGCGGTCGAGGCCGCGCGACGAGCGCAGGCCGATGTTCTCGACGAGGGCGGGCCGGCGCAGACCGGCGGTCTGGGCGCCGCGACAGTCGGCGGTTGTCGCGCGCGGTCGGCTTCGATCCTGGCGCGCGCGCTGCCGGTCGAGGCTGTGGCACTGCGGCGCATCGTCGGTGTGGACGGCAATCACGAACGAGGACGCAGAGTAGGCTTCTGGCGGCGGATCGGGTCACGCCGCTGATTTGACCGCCTGCCGGGGGAGTAGCGTCGTGGCTTCGAAATCGGTCGTTAGCTCAGCTTGGCCCTTGCACCGAACTTCGACCATTCACCATGCACCCTCGGTCGTCGGATCGAGAAGCGCTATCGTCGTTGTCGCCATCGCTGGCCTGATCCAGCCTAAGCGCGCATCATCGCTTGTGCGAGATGGCCGCTGTATGGTGTCGCAGTCGCGACGGAAGAGACGAGAACACAGCCACATGTCCAGCACTGACGCCTCCTTCGGCCCCGCCGAATCCCACGATGGCGGCCGGTCCGATCCGAGCGGCATCCTCCCCGTGATCATGTGTGGCGGATCGGGCACGCGCCTGTGGCCGGCTTCGCGCGAAAGCATGCCCAAGCAGTTCATCCCCTTGCTGGACGACCTGTCGAACTTCCAGATCACGACCAAGCGCTTCGACCACCCGGCCTTCACCAAGCCGCTGATCGTGGCCTCGAGCGAGGTGCGCTTCATCGCTGCCGAGCAGCTGCAGGCGATCGGTCTGGAGGCCGAAATCGTTCTCGAGCCCATGCGGCGCGACTCGGCCGCCGCCGTGGCGGTCGCGGCCTGCTTGGCGGCGCGCCGAGGCCCCGACACGGTCGCACTGGTGGTCGCCGCCGACCACCTCATCGAGGACACGGCGGCCTTCGTCGCGGCCTGCCTCGCCGCCGCCGACGGCGCCCGCGCCGGCTACATCATGACGCTCGGCGTGACGCCGACCGCACCGGCGACCGGCTACGGCTACATTCATCCCGGCGCCTCGATCCGCGGCACCGACGCCGCCCGGGTCGAGCGCTTCGTCGAGAAGCCGGATGCCGCGACGGCGTCGCGCTACATCGAGCAGGGCTTCCTCTGGAACAGCGGCAACTTCCTGTTCCGCGCCGACGTGATGTTGGCGGAGTTGCACACCCACGCGCCTGCCGTGCTGGCGGCCGCGGAAACCGCCGTCGCCAAGGCCCATGCCGACCTCGACTTCGTGCGACTCGACCACGACAGCTTCCTCGCGGCGCCGAAGATCTCCATCGATTACGCCGTCATGGAGCGCACCGGGAAGGCGGGCGTGCTGCCGGTCAGCTTCGCATGGTCCGACATCGGCACCTGGAGCGCCATCTGGGAAGCCTCGAAGCAGGACCTCCAGGGCAACGCCATGCGGGGCAACGTCGAGGCGGTCGAAACCACGAACAGCCTGGTCCACAGCGACACGATGCTGACCACCGTGGTGGGCCTCGACGGCATCGTGGTGGTAGCGACGCCCGACGCCGTTCTGGTGGCGTCGCGCGACAGGTCGGACGCCGTCAAGGATCTCGTGGCGCAGATGAAGGCGCGAAACCGGCCGGAGGTCGACGAGCATCTGCGGGTGTACCGCCCCTGGGGCTGGTACCAGCGCATCGACACGGGCCAGCGATTCCAGGTCAAGCGCATCATGGTGAAGCCGGGGCACCGCCTGTCGCTGCAGAAGCATTTCCACCGCGCCGAGCATTGGGTGGTGGTGCGCGGTACCGCTGAGGTGACGATCGACGACCAGGTCATCCTGCGTCACGAGAACGAGGCCGCCTACCTGCCCATCGGCTCCGTGCACCGCCTCGCCAACCCCGGGAAGATCAACCTGGAACTGATCGAGGTTCAGGTCGGCTCCTACACCGGCGAAGACGACATCGTCCGCTTCGAGGACGTTTACGGGCGCTGATATCGCCTCCTCCGACATCGCCCCGTCCGTCTGCTTGCCGGTTTCCGGAGACACAGTGATGAAACCCACGTCCGGCCTCGACCCCAACAGCTTCGCGTCGGAACCGCAGCCCATGGTCGAGCCGACGGGGACCCGCGACTATGAATTTGGCCCAAGCGCCGTCCCCGGCGGCGGCTTGGGCTCATTTCTGTCGACCGCGAGGGGGCATGGCCTCGGCGCAGCGGATGCGATTGTCTGCCCTGAGCTCTCCATGCTGCGCGCCGTCTCGCGAGGCGACGATCCCGAGGGCTGAACTGAGCGGCTGTGGACTCTGGCCGCGACCCATGATGTTGTCCCGCATCATCGGGAGACCGGTATGCGAGTTGCCCTCCAGCCGATCGAACTCGCGTCGGCTTCAGCCGTATCGGGTTGCGACCTTTATCGCCGCCGGCGCATGAGGATGCGCTTGCATCAGCCACTCGGATCTGTCTCGATCGGAACAGGCAAGTGGTAGACGCCCGGGATTGCTTCCTGAGCCGAGATGCGCGGCAGCAGCGGTTCCTGAAGCTCGGCGATGGACTCGCGTGGGGGGCGGTGGCCGGGAAGCCGAGCGATGCCGAGGGTCAGCGGCGCTTGACGGCGGGCTTGCCGGCCGAAGGGGTGGACTGATGGGACGAAGATCTTCAGCGTTCGCGCGAGTTTCCTTGTCGGCCAGCCTTTTCGGAGCGGCAGTGATGCTGAGCGGCTGTGCCGAGATGCACCACGGCGTCGAAACGGTCGCGAGGGCGACGACGTCGACGCGACCGGCCGGGACGGACGAACCCGCTCCCCCGCGTGCCAGCGTGCGTGCGCAGATCGTGACCTCGCAACCCGACTCGGACGTGCCGATCGTAAGGGTCGCCGCGGTTCCGTCGCCGCGGGAGATCTTCGACTTCCATCCGAACGGCTCCCGTCCAGACGACTGGCGGCAGCCGTTCATCATCGATCCAAACGATGGGCCGCTGGCGGCCGACGTCCGCAAGACGGCGGAAGAGTTGAGAGTGTTCAATGCAGGTCTGAGATCGGTCCCCAAGGTGGCGGTGGTGCGGCACTGCAGTGAAACCGACATAGCGGCTCGGAAGCGAGGGTGCGTCGCCCCAGGACCGAATGGCGGTCCCATAGCGGCCTCGCCCCCGGAGCGTGAGACCTCCGTGCTGCAATGAAGTCAGGACGTCCCATCCCCATGCCGTCCGGCGCGCGAAGCCCCGGACTCAATGGAACGCGTTCTATGCGGCATGTCGAAGTCTATGCGGTGCCCTGATCTGCCAGCTGAACAGTCGAAGGCGGGCATGCCCTGCCTTCAGCACCCATTCTTCGGTCACCATCGTGTCGCCTGCTCCACTCGACGCCGGGCCTACCCTCGCGTCGTCCCATCAGCCCCATCCGGCACGCCCGACAGCTGCGGCGGTGTCGGCGGCGAGGCAGAGCAAGACGGCCGACGCCAAGCGCGTCCGCCATGGGAGCAGATCGGAGATCATGTCCGACCAAAGCGAACCGGCCGTCATCTCACGATCCTCGAGGGCCGACGAAGAAGCAATAAGGCGCGCCTTGGGAACCATCCTGCCGGGTCGTGTAGAACAGCCACGTCGACCCGTCCGGAGACGGGAGCGCCTGGCTGTAGGGGATCGTCCACCTGTAGCCGTCGACGTGATACCCATCCGGCCGAGCATGCACCGCGTCATCGTCGATATGGTGCGCGTGCGCCTGCGAGCAGCATTCGGTCTTGACCCACGGAGGTATGGGGTCGCCGTTGGCCCAGGCGTCATGGGCCTCGACTGCCTGTGGCAGGACCAGGAGAGCGGCAGCGAAGACGGCAGCCGTGAGGGTTCGCATCGAGGCGTCTGCGAGGTGCGGACAACAGCTCACGCTCAGCTCTCCTCGAAGGCGCGACGTATCCTACTGCCTGCAGCCTCGCGGCGCCCGCCGCATCGGCACGGCCGCTCTCGGCCGGAACAGGACGTCAGGTGCAACCGCAGCGCCACCGCCGAACCCGTGCATCAGGTTCCGCAGAACGTACGGTAGGCGCCCGAGTCGAACGGTGGCGGGTCGGCGTAAGCCGAAAAGGCAGGTTGGTCGTCGTAGGGGCGCGTGAGGACCGCACCGAGCCGCTCGAAAGGCGTGAAGTTTCGGTCTTCGACGGCGGCCTTGATGGCCTCCTCCACCCGGTAGTTGCGCGGGATGAAAGCCGGGTTGACGGCCCGCATCGCCGCGCCGCGCTCCTGCCCCTGCCCCTGCCCCTGCGCGGACTCTTCGGCGAGCCTTGATCGCCAACGCCCGGCCCAGCCGTCATAGGCGGTCGGGTCGATGAAGAGGTCACGGACGTCGCGGTCCCGTCCGGAATCCGCTGCCGCGTCGCACAAGCGCCGGAACGTCAGCGTGAAGTCGGCCTTGCCGGAGGCCATGCGGTCCAGAAGGTCCTGCGCCAGCGCCAGGTCATCATCGCGCTCCGTTGCGAGCCCGAGCTTGCGCCTGAGGCCGTCGAGGTGGGCGGCGTGGAAGATGGGAGCGAAGGAACCCAGGATCTCCCGACCCTGGGTCAATGCCTCTTCCGGACTCCCGCGGAGCAGCGGCAGCAGGCATTCGGTGAGGCGCGCGAGGTTCCATTGCGCGATCCCGGGTTGGTTCGCGTAGGCATACCGCCCGTATTGGTCGATCGAGCTGAAGACCGTGCCGGGATCATAGGCATCCATGAAGGCACAAGGGCCATAATCGATGGTCTCGCCCGAGATCGACATGTTGTCGGTATTCATGACGCCATGGATGAAACCGATGAGCATCCAGCGAGCGACGAGGCGGGCCTGCCGTTCGATCACGCCTTCCAGGAAAGCGCGATAGGGCTGGGCGGCCCGCGCCGCTTCAGGGTAGTGCCGCTCGATCGCATAATCGGCGAGGCGGCGAACCGCCTCGGTGTCACCCCGGGCCGCAAAGAACTGGAAGGTGCCGACACGGATGTGGCTGGTCGCCACCCGGGTCAGGACGGCGCCCGGCAGTTCCGTCTCGCGCAGCACGGCCTCGCCCGTGGTCACGGCGGCGAGCGCCCGGGTCGTCGGTAGGCCGAGCGCCGCCATGGCTTCGCTGACGAGATACTCGCGCAGCACAGGCCCCAGCGCGGCCCGGCCGTCCCCGCCCCGCGAAAACGGAGTGCGGCCCGAGCCTTTGAGTTGAATGTCCCGCCGGACGCCATCCCGACCGATGAGTTCGCCCAGCAGGATGGCCCGGCCGTCGCCCAACTGCGGCGTGAAGTTGCCGAACTGGTGCCCGGCGTAAACCGTGGCGATCGGGTCGGCACCAGTAGGAATCCGCTTGCCCGCCAGCACCTCGATTCCGTCGGGGGTTGCGAGTTCGTCGGGATCCAGCCCGAGCTGGCATGCCAGCTCCCGGTTCAGCTTGACCAGGTGCGGTTCGGACGCGCTCGACGGCAGCACTCGAGCGTAGAACGAGCCGGGCAGCCCGGCGTAGGAATTGTCGAAGGCCATGCGAGCCATAGCAGAATGACCCTTTACCGGTGGTCAGTTGGCTGACGGAACGGCACCATGTTGCTTGGTGCAGCAGAGTCGTCGTCGCGTTGAATGACGAACTGGTACGGCCGGAGGGAGTACGCAAGGCTTCTGCGTCTCCGATATTTCACCGCGACGCTGGCTACGGCGTGCCGATCGGACGTGCCCGCCTGTCCTTGCCGTCGTTCACTTCGCAAACGAAAGCCGCGGAGCCTCTTCGGCTAAGGCTGGGGGGAAGATGCGCGAGACGATGGCGCGCCAGGGAGAA
>JAABUP010011403.1_pt1 | contig 10134 bp, 18 predicted proteins | sample 5559201 | NCBI WGS metagenome assembly JAABUP01 (sample SAMN10711887, study PRJNA513373) | rock metagenome | isolation source: Antarctica rocks | place: Antarctica | reverse complement strand
CAAGGCTAGTGTGGGCTGTTGTGCATCCCTGGGCAGCCTGGTATAATGCTTGGCTTCTCATTAAATTGACGCTGAAAAGCGTACTCTTTTATTTTCTTTCTTTTCTTTCTGGGCTGTTGTGAAGCTGTTACCTGTCCTTGTAGTCATAGGTGAGCTCTGCAGCAATGCGGGTGACATAGGGCGCAGCCACACTCAGGGTCAGCAGGTCTGCATCAGAGGTGCGCCTCTTCTCAGCCACCTCCTTGATCTCCTGCAGCAGGCACCATGCCGGCAGGTCATAACCAGCCTGATGATGGTTGACAGCAATGACATCCCATGTAGGTTGCTTTGTAAGGAGACCTTCCAAAGTAGTTGCACGCAAACTTTTTGCTTGTGTCTCAGCGATGCGCAACCTTATGAATGAGGTGGTATTGGAGCAGGAAGATGATGCTTCAGCCGGCTGTTGGACACCCAGAACCCTTAGGGAAAGAAGCAGCGGGTTGCAATTCAGACTTGCAACACAAAGCCTTGTGATCTGCAAGCTGATGTGGTGCAGACCTGCATCTTGGCCCACTGAATCTTGGCCCACTAAACTGACACATCTACAGCCTGATCTTGGTATTGGCCAAGCTGGTGGAGATACTAATTTGAGATGCTGACCTGGATCATGGCCTTGTGGCCCAGCTGCTTCTTGTCAGTCTGCTTGAAGTAGAAGCTGCGATGGTCCAGGGACTTGTGGTAGTTCTGCTGGAAGACCTTGGAGAAGAGGGGCTTCATGTCCTGCTTCACCTTGCGCCACTCCCCGTCCTTCTGTTGCAGCCGGCTCAGGACCACCGGGATGGCCACCCCTGGGTTCTTCTTCAGCAGGTCTACAATCTGGTGTCCTTGCTCACCTGCAGCAAAGGCCAAAAACGAAACGAGTCAGAGTCATGGCATGTGTTGTTGAGGCAAGTGTTCCACACTGTCCTGTATGAGTGAGCCAAGCGTCGCTCCGTGCCCATTTGGTGTAGCCAGGCCAGCACCATGTTGGTAACCACCCTTGGACTCACCAAAATGCAGTGAGTGTTCATGCATCCATGCGGTGGGGACCACTTGACTCTCCAGTGAAGCTGCCTCAAGCACCATAGATTGAAGGCTTTCAGCCCAATGCAACTTGACATGAAAGCCCAACGGCATGTACCGTACAACTTGAGAACAGAGCAGCAGTGGATACACAAATGTGTGTGTCTGTATGCAGAAGATCTCTTGCACAGGGTAGGGTTGGTTGTACAGAAGAGTGTGACAGTTTGAAAATTCTTGAGAGAGCAGTTCCTGGAATGCACAAGAGAGCTCAAGCATACCATATATCTTCTGAACAGAGCGGTAGTGGACAGGACCCATGACGCCGTCTGGGATACGGAAGTTGGCGCGCTCATCAGGCTCCAGTGCCAGCAGCTTCTCTGCCAAGGGCTGCAAGCGCTGAATGGTGGAGGCTCCGCACTCAATCACCATGTCCAGCTCAAAGCGGTCATCTTCAGCACGGAACAGTGCCTCCTCATACTGGTTCTTCCGCATGAGCTGCACATCACACATTCACAGTCAGCCCTGAATGGTGTCAAGGGGTCAACTTGCATGTATGCCGTGCAGCAAAGTGTTCATCCCACAAATAAGTCATGTGATACAAATGTCACATGACAGCAAAGACACTGGCCAAAGCTGCAGATTGTGTCAACACTTTGTCAAGGCAAAGCAGCAGGGCTGTTGAGTCTAGTGTTGCTTGAGACTATACAGCAGGAGCATGCTCCCGCTTGAGACGCAATGGCCAAAGAACTGTCACAGATCTGCACTGTACAAAGGGAGAAGGCATGTGAGGCGCACCTTGAAGGAGTAATCCTCACTACCGGTGGTGACACTGACCCACTCATCATTGAGCACAGAGCGGCCCAGGTCATCACGGCCACTGCACTTCAGGCGGGGGTACGCGTCTGGTAGTCTGGCATATGACTTTGTGCAGCGCTGCATGCCACAAGTCAGCTTCAGGTCACCAAATCAAAAGCTGGCCCACAACTGTATACCTGTATTCCCTCTGTATGACTCACACTGCAATTGTTCAGCTTACTGCATCACTGCAAGCTGGTGCAACAATGCAGCTGGTTTTAGCAAGCCAGTGACATTGGAATTCAGCGTAGCAACCATCCATACCGTAGCAGGAACACTGCAGCAGCACTCTACATCTGAGTTTCATTTCATTTCGTTTGATGCCTTACAGTGTGGGGTGTGGAGCTGGTTGTGACTCATTAGACATCCTGGCTTGAAAGCACAGGTGCATCTCACCCATCATCAAGCTCAACTCAATTATCCACACATTGACAACCGTTGCATGAAGCTGGACAGTTGACACAATCTTTGAAGATGTCATATGTCAGCACCTTCTGAACCTTCCTGTTCCATGTGGGAATTGTGGTACATGCGTAAATCCAGTGGGGATGCCAATAGCACTGACATGAATTGTACAATTCCAAACCCATTGAACCTGTTTGCCCTTACATTGGTCCTGCTTGCCCTCATGTTCGTCCTGTTTGCCCTTATATTTGAATCAGATAGGCAAGGCAATGGCGAGGCACAGTCATGCAATGGCTGTTGGTATGATGCACACCTCCCAAGCGTCTCGGTTGTCCATGGCAAGCTCACTGGCCGGCTTGGTGGCATACTGGTTGCCAGCAGACTGGCGCATCTTCTGAAGGTCCCTCAGGCTCATCTTGCCCTGCTGAGCCAGCACTGAGTCCTCAAACTCGGCTCCCTCACACCGGTTCACAAAGTCTTGAAAGCCATCCTGCAGCAAGTGGGGAATATGGTTGGGTATGCACATGTACGACACTTTGGTTTAAAGTGTGGCCATAGCAAGTAAAGCCCATATGGGTGACTGTGAGCAGCAGGCAGCAAATGCATAGTGCATTGCTACCCTAAGCAAGGGTGCAAAGGTATTTCTCCTGGTTGCAAGTAGTTGCAATGCAGCTCTAGTTGAACAGGTAGCTGCAGGATTTCTAGCATGCTCTCCTCAGTAAAGCAGGTTCACATATTGAGATGTGGACATCAAGCAACAGCGAACATGCAAGTAACTTGTAGGATCAACAGTGCATAATTGTCTGGTTGATAGCAGGAGTGAGCATCACAGGAAGGGTCCTGTCCAGTAAAACAGGGGCGTTGACATCCTGGGCAAGAGGCTGTACCTGCAGGTCGGGGTGGCGGCTCAGGGAATCCACAATCAGGTTCAGCAGCTCGTGTTTGGAGATGATGTCCTCACTGAAGAGCGACAGGCACTTCAGGAAGTCCTGATACTGCTCCCGGTTGCGCATCCTTTGCTTCACCTGTACCAGACAGCGGCCTTTAAGATGCAGAAACGGATGGGACTACCAAAAGTGCATTGCTGTTGTGACGATGTTGTAGTGAATGAATTCACTGGGCCCTGCAATGGGAACGCAGTGTACAGCAGTTCATGCCACACTTGTTGCACAGACAATTGCACAGACTTACAGAGACACATGCATGGACGGATGGGAGTGCGGAGGTGTGTGCGACGACTGACCTTCTCAAAGAACTGCAGCTCTTTGGACAGGTTGGTAGGCTTGATGCCACCAGCGGCCACCCTGGGGTAGTCTGGATCCTCTGCACTCCACACAACCATATCAGCTTGCACGCAAGGCACATGCTGACAGTCTTAGTTTGCAGGGGTGTTGCAACTTGCAGAGCCGGCATACAACCCAGTACACCTTGTTATTTAGACATTCTCCCTACCTCCTGCTTGACTTCCTTATAGCTCAGTACTGATGTTTAGGCAGATGCTTAGCTTGGCAGCTGAGGCACAGATGCAGGAAGGCAGGCTCACACGTTCCACAGGTAGGGCAGTCACCTTGCTTGCGTCCATATGGGATCTGTTCATCTCCCCTTCTGGTGGCCTTCCGCTTGTTGACATTCCTGTAGCCTGAGTCGTAGACTGCTGGGCGGGGGTATGCCCCAGGCTTGACCCCTCCACGTACCTGATGACGGTTGGGGGCACCCCTAGGATTGACAACATGCTGGAATGCAGGATGCTGAGTCTGCTGACCCTGCGCAACAAAGCTTGCCAGGTGAGATCAGACCTGCGTGACTACTCTCTCTTCTGCATTTTGCATGATGACCAATAGCTTCTAGCAAGTGCGAGCACCACGTGCATGGGCGTGTGTAGGCGAGAGCTTGACGCTGGGATCGATAGTGTCATGAATTTTATGCCATGCTGTAGCAAGCTTGGTGCTGACCTGAGGCACCGAAGAATCAGGCAGAAAGTAGGTGAACTCTTGCAACAGATCATCATGTGATCTAAAGAGCAGGGCCACCTGCATAGCAAGCATTGCATTCAAGTCAGTAATTAATGCAAGTGAAGCTTTTGCAGCTGTGCATAGATGCATGCACCTTACCTCATCATACACATTGCTGATGTTCTTTTGGCCCTTCCTGTACATGTTCAAAATCTCCAAGAAAGCTTTGTAGACTCTCTCATCAGTGGCAAAGCGTGTCTGTAACAAATGCAAACCGGTCAGACAGGCAATGTTGGCGCAGACCAAAGCAACACTGTGTTTGCATTGGGGTGTGAGTTCTCATTGCTTCTACCTTGATTTTGTTCACATAGTTGATAGCCTGATCGAACTCCACAGGCTGCTTTGGCTGCAACAAACAGAGGTGTCAGTACCGGATGTCGAATCGGTCGATGAGACCGTTCAGTGATCGCTCTTGGTGCGACCTTGCAGTGCGCAGTTCGCGAGCGTCGGTCGGAACCGTGCGACAACACACCTTCTCCTCCTCGGGTACCAAGTCTTGCATGGTAATCTCGTAGCCCTGCACAATCAATGAACCAAATGACCCGGGCATTGACATGAAGGAATGCATGCTTGCTGCACACAGCACGGAAGCTGAATGCTGTGCAAGATACCTTAGGCAGAAAGGTATTGAACCCCAAAATCAGCTCAATGTGGCCGTGGAACAGCATCTTGACCTGGTGAATGACTCCTTCGGTGTTGATCCTACAAGCAACAACTGCCTTTGACAATCAGGCTGAGCAATCCAACTTTCCTGCAGGGTGGCAAGGTCTGCAGGAGCTAGCAGCGCCAGTTCTACAGAACACAGCAGTGTTATTCAGCCAAAACTTCTAGTCAGCCAACTTACCTTTGTGCCTTGAACTCTTTCATGATCTCCAGGAAGGTGTCATAGATATGCTTGTTGTTGGAAAACCGATTTTTGACCTCCCGCAAATATGACAATGCATCGCTGGTGGTTAACCTGTTGGCACCTTGAACTCCAGGCCCGCCAGCCATTGCTGCACCCTCACCTCTGTAATGACTGCATACAGAGGAAACATCTGTCAAAGCTTGAAGGATTGAATCGCTGTGTGCGTTGCTACCTAGTTGTCCCCCCACTGAGACAAGGCATTCTGAGCAGCTGAGTTGAATTGCTAAACCTCTGCAATAACTGCGGCGCACTACAGGGCTCACCTCACAGGCCTCTTGCCACCACCAGGCGGTCCTGCATCATACCCCCTCTTCATCTTTGGCGAAGTTTGCTGTTTGGCAGCAGCTGTTTGCAGTGCAAGACTCAGCTCGGAAAGGTCACTATGACAGGCGTCCAACAACAGCTCAACTGCTGTCCACTTTCACACGATTTGCTACCGTCATCGCAGCATTCTCGATGATGCTGATGTTGCAGCAAGTCGTAGCGGGCGCAAGTGACGGGCGAAGTGCGTCTGCAAGCTGGTCTCCTCGTGAGTTCGCCTCGTTTGAGTTCATTTTCAAGATCTCCGCAAGCTTCACACATGCTCACATTCAGACAGACACGTCAACCGTAACGCCACCAGCTTACGCACACACACATTTGCGTTGCATGGGCGCGTGCCTCTTCATCGCTCGCTTCACTGGACTCTGAGACTTTGGTCAGCGCTGCGGAAGTCGACTGTGTGTATCGATACATTGGGGCGTCAATCGTTATGCGTTAAGAATATGTACAAATCCACTGTCCACAGTCATCGACTTACAGACGCACAGCTGCCTGTCCCCCTGCCATCTTCTGATCAATAAATCCATTGCGTACCTGTTGCACGGTGACGTACCCAAGACCCCAGCATGGGGGATTTTGGTGAGTTAGAGGAGTTAGATGGGGTCCGAATGCCCTGGAATATTTGGCCCAGCAGCCGTGTGGAAGCCCTCAAATGTGTCATTCCCTTCTCAGCGTTGTACACCCCAAATAAGCCCTTGCAGCATCTGCAGGTGAGATGCGCATTTGCAGTCATCCCTTGCTTTGCATTGGAGTCTCGAGAGCAATCTTGTGTTTGCCAAATGCGCAGGTCATGGACTATGAGCCTGTTCCATGCAAAAACTGTGGGGGTATACTCAACCCATTTGCCAGCTGTGACTTCACGGCGCATCTGTGGATCTGTCCACTCTGCTTTGGGCGCAATCACTTTCCAGCACAGTACAATGGCATCAATGAGCAGATGCTGCCAGCAGAGCTGTTTCAGGAGTACACCACAATAGAGTACAGGTTGCCAGCACTAAAACCAGTGTATGCGCCAGCCTATGTGTTTGTGGTGGACACATGCCTGTCTGAAGAGGAGCTCAATGCCAGTCAGGGAGCCATCAGTCAGGCCCTACAGATGATCCCAGAGTATGCCAGGGTCGCCCTTGTGACGTTTGGGACACATGTCCAAGTGTATGAACTAGGCTTTGATGTGCTGAACAAGTCATATGTCTTCCAAGGCTCCAAGGAGTACACAGCGCAGCAGGTACAGTCACAGCTAGGCATTGGAGCAAGCACAGCATCCAGGCAGCCTGCTAGCCCTTCGCGACCAGGCATGAAGGCACAGCAGCTGCAAGATCCCATTGCTTTTGCTGCACGGAGGTTCATACTGCCGGTGTCTGAATGCGAGTTCACAATTTCAGCAGCGATCGAGGGTTTGAGGAAAGACGCCTTCCCTTCAGTAGCAGATCACAGGCCATCCAGATGTACAGGCACGGCCATTCAGGTGACATGATGTTTCATCAGGAGTTTTCACACCTTGTTGTGCGCATTGCTGGCTGCAGCTGCACCAATACAACAGCTGTGCATGCAGGTATAGCAAACTAAATGTCCGACAGCAGTCACAACGGCTCTTCATTCAGCTTGAACGTGCAACATCATCATACTTTGCGCTGGTTAAACAAATGCTGGCCCAGATAACCTGCTTGTGCTACCTCAGAGCATGCAATGCAACTCACTGCTTTTTGCAAGCCTGCCAGGTCATATTGCTTTGCTGACCATGACTGTAAACTCCTGCTGACCCACCAGCATGCTGCAATGCCCAGTTGCGTGACAAAACCTAGCCTATCACCCTGGTCTTGATGTACACCATTTGCGAGCGCTGTAGTGCAGCATTTGTCTCCACTGGACAGTGTTGAAGGTGCGTGTTGGCCTGTGGCGCAGGTGGCTGCAGGCATGATGGCCGGGTGTCTGCCAGCAGGCAGCTGTGCGGCGCGCATCATGCTGTTTGCTGGCGGCCCTCCCACAGTCGGCTCCGGCAAGGTGGTGGACATGGAGCTGGTCCAACCCATCAGGTCTGCTGCGACTAATGCTGCTGACAATGACTAATGCTGCTGACAATGACTGATGCTGCTGACAGTGTGTCAATTGCATCAGCATCTGACAGAGCTGTTGATGAGGCACCTCCTGCTGCATCAGCTCAGACCCCAGTGCAGTGTAACAGAAATAACAACCAAGCTCTGCTAGCCGAGCTACAGTGGCAAGTGCACCTGCCAATACGCTCCCTTCTTGTTCTCTTGCTGGATCTGCATGCTGGCCAGCCTCTGTGGCTGAAGCTTGGAGCAAGTGTGCCAGTACAAACTGCTGCCACAGCGACACAGCAGCCACGGCAATAAGGAGATGCTTGCCTGGCCTTACAAGACAACATTCTTGCGTCTGGATTGCCTGACTGACTGATTCTGCTCAGATGCAGTCGTTCATCTGAGGTCTGTCCACAATAATGCAAAGCAAGTGGTACTGACAGCAGCTGTTGGTTTTGATGCACAGGTCTCACAAGGACTTGATGAAGGAGGCAGCGCCTCACTACAAGAAAGCACGCAAGTTCTATGATAGCTTGGCAGCCCAGCTAGTGCAGCAGGGCCATGCTCTAGATGTCTTTGCCTGCTCCCTTGATCAGGTCAGACGCCTGCCATCATGACTGCACTCCATATTTGCCGATCAGCGTTCGTGCGACAGGATCATGGGTGGTGGGATGTTTAGCATTCTCTGTCAGATGCAAGTTGTCGATTGCTTGAGCTTGTTCATGGCGGCTTGGCTGTGAGACATTAATGGGAAAGGCTGAAAGTTGTGTCAGAGCAATGGTGGCAATCCAGATTTTTTGTGTCGCATATGCCCAGAGCAGTCATCGCTGTATTGCTGGGTCCTGTCACATGAACCAATAGTCATCCTTGACATGGTAAGTGGTGCAGGCGGGACTGCAGAGTTGCAGACAGTAGTGGAACAGACCAGAGGGCCTGCAAGTGCAATCGAATGTCACCCCTTGCATGAAACATGATGCAGGTGGGACTGGCAGAGATGCAGACAGCAGTGGAGCAGACAGGGGGCCTTTTGGTACAGGCCTCCACCTTCAACGCTCAGGCCTTCAAGGAATCCTTCCGCCGCATCTTTGCTCCCCCCACTGAGGAGGGCCACCTTGGCATGAACTCAAATGCCCAGTTTGAGGTGAGACTGCTGTTCAATAAAGCACCGATATCATTCTTAGGGTGTTGGCTGCAAGCACACTGTCCATCCTGCTCTCGAGTTGTGACTATCTTGGTCACAACTGGGCTGCTTCACACCATTTGTTGCCTGTGTATGACTGCGAGTCAGATCCAAGCACCAAATCATTCAAGGGCTACCAAAGGATTGTCTTGCATTTGGAGACTATGTGTATATGCACCATGTTCAGCAATCAATCAGGAGAGTTGAGCATGGCAGCCGAGGGCTTTGCACACTGCAACCCCCAGCGCAGAATGAATGCATTCACTCTGCAGTCAGGTTGGAAGCTGCGAGCTCAGTCCATAGCGAGGAACAAGTAAGGCAGCATGTGTTGTAGTTGGGATGGCATCAATGCTTGCCATCTGACATCCATGCAAGCTACATGGCCAGCATGGCGCACACAGATGCAGTCAGCTGATGCACATTACACAATCACATCACCTGCATTGCACATTCACATCATCTGCATTGTACAATGACATGACCTGCATTGTGGTGCGCTGTAGGTGGTGTGCAGTAGGGATGTGAAGATAGCAGGGCTGCTGGGCAGTGCAGCCTCCCTTGAAGCCAAGAGCTCAGCAGTGGCTGAGCAGCAAGTGGGCCTGGGCGGCACCACCAAGTGGAGGCTGGCATCTCTAGTAAGCCATGCCACTATCACTCATAGCTTCACAGCTGTTGATGGCCGCTTGGTCGCATATGCCATGGATAGAAGCAGTCATCACAGGCTGGTTCTGTCACATCTTGCCACTGCCACCAGTACTTTGTCTACACATTCTGGTCCAACAAGAATACATACTGTTTGTGTGCTGCGTTATGGGAAGACACATGTGAACTGACTGAGGGAACAGCTCAGGGTTCCAAGCACAGCCCGGCTTGTAAGCTGTGGGAAGGCAGCGTCATAAAAGTCGCTTATTCTCTCTTCTTCAGCCTATTGGTATTATGCAGCATCTGCATCAGGAAGGTGTCACAACCCTGCAGATGTCTAGCAAGTATTGGGACGAGTTCTTCTGCCAGAGGGCAAACTAGTTCAAGGCCTTATGAAAATACTGCCCCTTATGTGCATCCTTTGCACCTTGGTGACACACACTGCAACTTCCCGTGATCTGCAGGATCAGTCCACAACTGTGGGAGTGTTCTTTGAGATCATGACCAGCAAGAAGCAGGAGTCGGCGGGGCTGGCTGATGGTGCAGCTGGGCAGACCTTCTACATCCAGTTCATCACCAAGTACCTGAATGGCCACACTGGGCGCACCCACTGCAGAGTCAGCACCATCACCAGACAGTGAGCCCTGCTCTCACCCACATGTGGCTCGGTTGACAAGCTGCATTGTTGAGAAGTAGCCTTGTCATGTCGTGCTGTATTTCAAAGTGCTGTGG
>JAABUP010011402.1_pt1 | contig 10135 bp, 7 predicted proteins | sample 5559201 | NCBI WGS metagenome assembly JAABUP01 (sample SAMN10711887, study PRJNA513373) | rock metagenome | isolation source: Antarctica rocks | place: Antarctica | reverse complement strand
TGACGTTCATCAGTGAGGGAAGCGAGGAGGATTATGTCCGATACCTTGAGCTGCAAGGAACAAAGCTCGAGCCTTACACTTCCGGCTTAGACATCGACGACGAGGAGATCAGCACAACAGTTCAACAGATACGGAGTATGATTATGCAGAAACGCGAGATCCATGACCGCTCGCAGCGTGCTTTCGTGAGCTGGGTACAGGCTTACATCAAGACTTTGCCCGCGGACATCTTCGATATCAAGAGGGTTGATTGGGCGGAGAACGGGCGGGCGTGGGGTTTGCTGCGCTGGCCGAAGATGCCGGAGCTGAAAAAGTTGTTTCCACAGACCATGACGGACCGTACGGCGGGGCTCCAATTGCCTGCAGATCACACGAACATCAATAGTCTGGCTTATGCGGACCCAGTTCGCGAGTCCAAGCGGCAAGAGATAGTAGCAGCACTCGCGCGTGGAGAGAGGCCTGCCGGGTTGGCTAGCAAAGGCGGCGCAGCGGAGGATTCAAGGCGGAGGAAAGAGCGGGCTTGGAGTTCACAGAAGGATGCCAAGGCTGTGAAGGAGGGCAGGAGAGAGAGAAAAGAGGTCAAGCGGAAGGCGGAGCGCACGAGCAAGATGAGTGATGGGGACAAGGTGGAGGAGATGCGGCTGGATGAGCTGATTGCCAGGGTGAGGGAGAGGGGTCCCGTGGCTGAGGTTGATGGGGAGGAATTTGAGGGGTTTGGAAGCTAGTGCTGAATCATACCTTACCGCAGGATGTTGACCACATGTTATATCGTGTAAGGTACATGTACCTTAGTGTGTCCCGTAATCCAGCTCAAGTCGTAGAATTCCGAAGCACGTGCATTCGCTCGACGATCGCGTCTAGCGTACGGGCTGTCCCGCCGCGGAGCTGGAAGCTCGGATGTAAATCCAAACAACACTCGCAGCCACGATCAACACCACGCGACGACGACACCACTAACCGCGCAGCCAACTCTTGGGCACTCGCACACTATCTTGGAGATATGCAGAGTATGTACAGGTAGATATTGATCGACTGGACCGCCTTCCGAAGGTGCTGCGACTACGCCGAAACAACATACCACTTCGAACCACTTGACCACCCACCGCAATGGCGGCATCGAAGACGAAAGGCGCGCCCGTTGGATCTGCGCAGTGGATACAAAGTGAACGGGAGCATGCGGCGCAAATGATTGATGAAGAGGCGCAGGAGCTGGGCTACAGCGTGCGTAACGAGCTGGACTGGCTCAACGAGCACTTGGCAGACGTGTATAGTCGCAACAACGTGTACGATACTCTCGTCCCGCGTCACACACGCCTGCCGATAGCTGATCCCTCATACATAGTACTCTCGCCGACACCTTCAAAACACCCGGCAAACTACGCGGCAAGACGCCCAGGACGGCGCGCAAGCGGGACATCGTTCAGGCGCCTAGGCAACCGCTGACGGACATATTCGCACCAAACGCGAGTGCGCAGCCTACGCAACCAAGCGCACGGAAGACTAATGCTTTCTACGACAAAGTCGCGCAGTTTCAGATTGCTGAGGACCAGGAGGATGAAGAGAACGTGCCCGAGCAGCGGCCCATCAGCCGGAGTGAGAGCCCAAAACATGTAAGTAAGCTCGCCAACGTCGACTCCGGGTACCATGGCATGACAGACGAGGAGGCGGAGGTTGATGGGAAGACGGAGACGGCGACTGCTTCGAGTCAAGAGAGTGAGGGACATAGTATCCCAGTGCGTGTGGATCATGCGCGTCCGCAGGCTGCAAGGCAGGATACGGGGGTGGACGGAGAGCAACTCCACGATGAGTCCTATCTATCCGCCAAGGAGGAGATTGAGAACCTCAATGCGTCAAAAGAGCAATCGCGGGAAGAGCCGGAAGCCGAGAACGTCGATGTGGAGATGCTGGACGCAGCAGTCCCTGGCGAGGGGCCGCTAGATGAAGAGAGACCTGCCGCTGTATCCGTCGTACACGATGAGCATTGTGTCGAGCTCATGGACGAGGATGATGTCGACGATACTCCACATACGCCTTCCGACGGCGCGTCCAGTCCCGGAAAGCCACTGCAAAGGAAGAGTAGCTTTACCTTCAGCGCCCTCCCCGCTCGCGAGCCTTTGACTGCTAAACACAGTTTTGGCTTCAGAGACAGTCAGATTGATGCAGGTCGTCACAGCGTGCTTGCCCGCTCGTTCGGTGCGAACGATGCCGTTGCGGTGGCCCAGAATGATGCAGAAGTAGTGTTACCGGAGAAGGCAGAGGAGACGAAGGTGCATCACAAGACCACCACGCAACTCTTGCAAGAGCGTATAAGTATGCTGGGCATGACCAAAGAGCCCAAAATGGCCAAGAGCGTCTCGCAGAATGTGTTGGGTGCGCCGGCAACATATCCAAGACTGCCGCCTCTGCCTCTCGAACCGGAGGTAGAGGATCTCGTCGAGGCTGCGGTGTCAGCCAACGAAGAGACGGGAGGTGAGGTGGAGGTTGAAGATGAGGACGACGACTGGATTGCTCCCTCTAAGCCTGCTGCAGCTGCGCAGAGCAATCCTGTCGTGCATGCCGCGCCGTCGTCACATACTCCTCAGGGCTCACCAAAGCGGCCAGCGATGCACCAAAAGTCCATCTCTGCCACGCAAATGCCTTCTCCATCTCGGCCAATCATTCCCACCGGCCATCAAAAGGCACAGTCTGTATCGCACCCAAATTTCGCTAACGTCGCCGGCATGTTGTCTTCCACGACGCCCATCGGATCCCCGGCCGGCAAGAAGCATCAAGATGGCCCTCTGAGCGCATCCAAGAACAAGCTATGGTCGGCGTTCAAGTCCGCGAAGAAAATTTTCGCGTCCTCAGCCAGCGCTAGTGCAGCCGCGAAGCTCGAAGCGCACAATTCACCAGCGGCGCACCGCTCACCCAAGCGTGACTTCTCCGACGAGTCGAGGACGGCGGCTGTGTACAACATGCCTGGCGCCATGTACTCGGAACAGCAGCTGCCAAGTAAGGCGGCCTCGATCATATCCGCAAGTCCCAGTCGGAAGACCAGGGGGTCGGACGAAAGTGACAAAAGGCGGGAGAAGGAGCTAAAAGCGCAGCAGAAGGCTCAGCAAAAAGCAGACGGCGAACTTGAGAAGGCAAGGGAGAAGGAGCGGGTGAAGGCAATGAAGCAGCAGGAGGAAAGGCGTAAGGCGGACGAGGCTGAGGCTGCACGAACGGAGAAGATAGAAGCACAGCGTCCGATGTCCGCCGGGAGTGATCGAGGTGAGATGCCTCCGCCGCCGCCTCCTAAGAGTATGCTGCCGGCTGGTAAGCTGAGAGCTCCCGGTCGTCTCGTCAAGCCTACGCGAGCTCCGGAGCCTTCAGGAAGGCCGGTCCCGGTGAACATTCGGGTCGCTTCGCAGTCGCAGCGTCTTGGCCCGGCGCCCAATGCCTCGTTATCAAGGTCTCAACAAGAAGGCATGGCGCCACCGCCACCACCCAAGACTAACCTCCGGACTGCTTCCGCGCAGGGCAGTGTGCGCGGCTCTACGGCACCTTTGGCAGGTAATACACGTGGTGTCAGAGCTCTTGAGGCCGCGGCCAAGAAGCGCGAGGCAGATGACAAGGCTGCGGCGAAGAAGGCCGAGCAGAAGAGGGAGTTGGAACGTAAGCGTACAGCCAAGGTTGAAGAGGAGCGTAGGGCGGCCGAGCAGGTGAGAGCGCAGGAGGCCAAGCTAGCCGCGCAGCGCAAGCCGATGGAGGTTGAAGCTCTGGCGAAAAGAAAGGAGGCGCTGAAGCAGCAGCAGGAAGCGGAGGAGAAGAGGAAGGTGAGGGAGGCTCACGAGCTGGCGGACGCAATCCAACGTGAGAGATCTGCTTGGCCAGCCGCGCCGCAACATCAACGTGGCGATGTGGGGGGAACATTGAGGCAGCTGGCGAAGAACACGGTACCCGGTCCGCAGGCGAATACAGCCAGGCCCGCTCCCACAAAGCGGACCTACCAGCCTGAAGACGATGAGCTGCAGCGTCCGGGCTTGCAGCGTGGTCCGCCGAGCTATCAACAGAACGATGCGAAGAGGCGGCGGACGAACGAAGAGGAGCATGAGGAGAGGCATTCTGTCATGGCGCCGCCTAAACGACCGAGCAACATGCGCAAGGTAAGTGCAATAACGTACTGTACGCACTCATCGCTGTATCTCGGTCATGCTGACACTCGAAATCAGGAGAGCACGCTGAACAAGTTTCCGCACGGCTACACGCACGCGCCGCCGCCTGCCGCGCACCATGCTATGGCTGGCGGTAGCAGCAGCATGTTCAAGTCCACTGTCACTGCTCAGCACCAGCTCCAGCATACACAGGGCAAGCAGCACCAGATACCGACTCATCCCAGCCAAACGGTACAGCTGTCCAGTGCACGAATCCCATTCGCGGAGAACGCGAACCCACCCGCAGCTTCCCATCACCTCTCACACCACCAGCAACAGATGTACCCCGGCCACGAGAACGCCCACCCCGCCGGCAATACCAATTTCAAGACTCCTGGACGCCCCGCCCAAGCGCCAAAGGGCGCCAAGTCCTCGCCCCTCTACCCCAACGGCGACGCCATCCAGCTCCCCGAAATCATGACCGACTCCGAGGACGAAGACAGCGAAGACGAAGCCGGCGCCACTGGCTTCCGCGCACCGTCCTGGGTCGCTTCACCCGCTCTCCGCGACTTGCTCACGCAACAGCAGCTAGTTGACCCGGAGACGGTGTTTGGGCCTATTGGTGAGCTGAAGATGGAAGAGGTGTTCAAGGGTGGTAAGAACGCTGCGGATCGCATGAAGAGGTTTCGGGACCGGGGGAGTAGTGCGGCGTGGGCGGAGAGTGGGGATCTGGTGACGAGTGCGGAGAAGAGGAAGGACAATGAAGCTCGGGAGAGGGTGGTTAGGGATGGTGGGTGGAGGTTCGAACCTGCTACTTGACGAAGGGTCAGGCACTGTACATGAGCCATCTGGGATTTGGGACTGTCAGTAGGTAAAGTCGGGAGAGAGTGCTGGTGGCATTATGGGCTGGTCTTTACGTTACTAGGCGGTACTACGAGCATGGCGAGATCTGTCTTTGGCATGGCGCTCGGTCTCTATGGTCTTCCTATCATACAACAAGGTTCCACTCGTACATGATGTACGCCCAATGCTGGTCCCGCCTATGCTTATCATGACACTGTGGCACCTGCCGGGGGAATCCAACGATTGGCAAAACCTCAGCTTTCCGCTGCTTGCACAGGTGACGCAGCCTTAGGCGGCCCACCACCTTTCGGCGGCGGCGGCAGCCCGCTCGTTGGTTTCGGGGTCGGAGCATTGTCCTGCTCTCGCGAGGCCTTCTCCCCTTCGGCAAAGTAGTCGTCCAATCCTGCTGCTGGCGCGACAGCGTGATGAGCCCGGGCTTTCTTCGCTCGACCTTGTGGCGGTCCGGGCGAGGCTGAAGGCGCGGGCGGAGGGTTCGCGAAGGTCATGTCCGCTGGGATGAGGAAGTCGGCTGGGTTTGACGGCGGCGCGGGAGGAGGTGGAGCCTGCTGTGATGATGGGTGGGAAGCAGAATCGGGTGTAGATGCGGGATGGTAGGTTTGCTGATCCTGGCCGGTAGCGGACTCGAACAGCGTCTCGCCGGGCGCTTGTGCGGGTTCGGTGAGCGGCGCCGGGATGCGGTGGAGTGCGCCGTAGCCTAGCACGCAGCCCAGGGCACCGTCGCCGCCCCAGTTCTTTGACGGCGTGATAGTCAGGAGGCGTGAGACGTCGTACTCGTGGTTGTAGACGTATAGTCGAAGGGGCTTGTCGACGTACTGCTCGATGAGATATCCGAGTCCGGTGTCACCGCGCAGATCGCCGTCAGGGCTCCCTATCACGTAATCGCCATATGGTAGCAGGCCCGCGAGGTCAGCGGGCGAGTTCGGCATCACGTCCAGGATGTGCCAGACATCGTCCGTGAGATTCAATGGTGCCCATTGCAGTGCCAGCCCGAGGCCGGCTCCGGAATCCCGCGTAGGGATAGCAACATAAACCTCGCGAATCTGCTGGCCTTTGGCGCCGTAAACGCCTAAGCTGATGGTCGAACCGGCGCAGTTCTGGATTTCGGTCGTGAAGAGGTTCTGATCCGGGCTCTCGATGTTGTGGCCGTTGAGGCCGATGATGAAGTCGAACCAGGGTTCCAGGCCAAGACCGCTGTTATGGTTGCGCAGGATCTGGAAGCCGTAGCCGGTAGTGCTGCGAGAATGCTGTTGGGCTTGAGGTTCGGAGTCTAGACGAGAGATGAGGCGGTTGAGAGTGCCGAAGAGGTTGGCCATTGCTCTGTTATTCGAGGGTAGATTGTCAAAGGAGGTGCATACGGTATCGTGAAGCTGTACAGACGCGAAGTGAAGTGGATGTCTCGACGCCGGGTGAGCTGCGCTTGCCTGAGGCAGCACTGTTGTACAAACATCTCTACATAATCAGCCTCGACATTGATCTCTCACTGAGCTCGCCGCCGCGAAGCTCCAATTCTCTCCAACTCGCCCGGCATCCACTTCCTCAAGCACCGCGGCACCTCTACTGTATCGGTCCGCTCATCCCAGCCATTCTCCAGTAAACAAGCCAGGATCCGAGGTACCGCTAATGCAGTTCCATTGACCGTATGCACGAAAGCGCTCTTCACGTCCCCGCGCTCGAACTTGACTTTAGTATTCAGCCGGCGGGCCTGGTAATCTGTGCAGACACTCGCGCTCGTTACTTCGCCGTACCCGTCATCGATGCTGGCGTGGGAAGGGAACCAGGCTTCGATGTCGATCTTGCGGGTTGCGCTGGCGCCCAGGTCGGTGGTGGGCATCTCGAGGACTCGAGCATGGAGTCCGAGGGAGGTGAGTATCTCAGTCTGTATGGCGATCATCTCGTCGAAGATCTCTTCGGTTTGCGTTTGTTGTTGGTCGTCGTCCGTGTCGAAGCCCTCGTTTTCTGATGTCAAGGAGGCGGGCGGCGCGGTCCAGGCAAACATCTCTACTTTTGTAAACTCGTGCACGCGGTATAGTCCTTTCGTGTCGACTCCGCGAGCACCAGCTTCTGCGCGGTAGCAGCGCGAGGGTCCAATGACTTTGAGTGGCAGATCGGTTTCAGCCAACGTCTTGTTCGCCTGCGAGCCAGCAAATGGAATCTCCGCCGTACCAGCCAGAACTAGACTCACTCCATTTGCCGCGTGGGCTTCTTGCCCGATGCCGTATACCTGCGTTTCGCCGTGCTGATCTCGCGGCATGAAACCGCATGCGCTGGCGATGTGCGAGTAGACCAAAGACGGCGGAGTCATCACCCGCCAACCACGCTTGAGAGAAACGGACAGTGCGTACTGAATTAGTGCTTGCTCAAGCAATGCTGCCTCGTTCTTGAGGAAGTACCAGCCCCAGCCGCTTGTAGTGGCGCTGGCTTCGAAGTTCAAGAGATCCAGCTCGCCGCCTATATCTACGTGCGACTTGCCATGGCTATCGGTAGGTACAACGTCACCATTGATGTATCCCAAGACAGTGGGCTCTTCGCCAACGGGGGTATGAAGGCTGCTCAAGTTGGGCAGCTCGAGCGCTAAACGTTCCATCTCCTCCTGCACCAGCTTCTCGCGCTGCTCGATCTCTGCCAGCTTTCCTTTCAAAGATCTTGCCTCCTGCAGCAGGCCCGCGCGATCGCCTCCATCGTCGACCTCAGTCGCCGGCTTCTTGAGCCCTCTGGCCAGGATATTATTCCGCTGCCTCAGCTCCACCGCCTGCCGTTGCTGCAGGACCAGTCGCTCGTGCAATTCCAGTACCTTCCACCCATTCTGTGCGTACGGTGCGTAGTTCCGGTCGTTGCAATTCTGCTCATACAGACCCGGGTTTTGCCGAATGTGCTTCAAGTCCAGCGTGGGTTGCGGTGCGAAGGTCGGACGAGTGTAGGACCTCTTGATGGCGCCATGGCTGTATGACTGCTTGTGAAGCGCTCTTGCGGACTGTCGACAAGCAAAGCAGACGAACGATGAGGGATTCATTGAACGAGCTTCCTCACAGCAGCAAGATGAGATGCGAATGCTGCCATGTGCTTCGGTACCGTCCGCTCCTGCACGCCAAGGACCCCACCTCCGCCATCCTTCCCCACGCCGGCTATACGGCCTCCTCCTTCTGCACCGTGAACCCGTCCAGGCTTATTCCCGGGATATGGACTTCCTTTGTAGATGCGATGTCGCTGGCGGTGCGCACTTATCCTCCTCGTCTGGCTCGTCCTCGACATCATCTCCTGCCCCAGACCCGTCTCCCTACTATCTCTCTCAATCATGTCGAGACACCTGATGTCGACGTTCCGCACCGCTTCCCGGACGGCCATACAATGCTCACATCTCCCGAGAAGCAGTCCCCTCGCAAGGTGCTCACAGCGCAGCTTTTCGATCACGCCGCGGCGGCCTTTGATGGAGATGTCAGGCTTCAGCGAAGAGCAACTAGCCGTTCGGGACGCCATCTTCAAGATCTGCGCCAACTTCTCCGATGACTACTGGATGGAACACGATCAGACCGAGACTTACCCTCATGAACTCCACGCGGCACTTGCCAAAGACGGCTGGATTGGCATTGCTCTCCCGGAAGACCTTGGCGGATCTGGCTTGGGCATCTCAGAAGCAACAATGATGCTTCAAAGCATAGCCGAGTCTGGAGCGGGGCTAGCAGGAGCCCAGAGTATACATGCCAACGTGTATGCGACCCAACCCGTTTCCAAGTTTGCCACACCCGATCAGCGCGATCGCTTCCTCCGCCAAATCATCACTGGAAAGTGGCGAACGTGCTTTGGGGTTACAGAACCCAACACAGGACTGGAAACGCTCAAGCTGAAGACAACTGCTACACCCACATCTGACGGCTCCGGCTACACCGTTACTGGACAGAAGATCTGGATCTCCAGCGCCCAGGTTGCGCAAAAGATGGTTCTACTCGCGCGCACGACGCCATTAGAGGAAGTCAAAAAGCCGAGTGAAGGCTTGAGTATGTTCTACATCGACTTCGACCTCACCCAGCCAGGACTGGAAGCGAAACGAATTCGAAAGATGGGAGGGCGAGCAGTCGATGCCAACCAAGTCTTCTTCGACAACTACTTCATTCCTAAAGATAGTCTCATCGGCAAAGAAGGGCAAGGCTTCAAGATCATCCTCCACGGCATGAACGCCGAGCGCGCGCTCCTTGCCGGTGAAGCGCTCGGTCTTGGGTACGCAGCGCTGAAAAAGGCCTCCGAGTATGCTAAAACCCGCGTCGTGTTTGGGCGACCCATTGGACAAAACCAAGCGATCCAGCATCCGCTCGCGAGCGCTTACATGCACTTAGAGGCAGCGAAGCACACGACGTACCATGCGGCGCGGTTATACGATCGCAGCGACCCGAATCACAAGGAATACGATCCGAGTATTACGCAGTACGCGGTAGGCGTGGCGTGTAACTCGGCGAAGTACTTGGCGGCGGAGGCCGCGTTCACTGCATGTGAGCGGAGTGTGATGAGCATGGGAGGAATGGGCTACGCCGCGGAGTATCATGTTGAGAGGTATCTGAGGGAGTGTTTTGTGCCGCGCTTGGCGCCGGTCAGTAGGGTGAGTGTCGTCTCTCACACACTCTAACCTTTACTAGCTGCTGATGGTGTTTGCAGGAGATGATCATGAACTTCGTGGGCGAGAAGGTGAGTGCCAAACCTCTCCAATTACAGGTCTGTGAATTGCAGTATTGACAATGGGAACAGGTGCTAGGGCTCCCGAGGAGCTACTAACGAACTCTTTCATTAGACTTATTCCATATTCCACATAGCGCGGATCCTGGCGGCATCAGGATGACCAGCGCTTTCCCATTGCGGTAGGTGTACCAACACTTAGTCAGCAGCGGCTGCTTCTGCCTCGTGAGATGCCATCCTCCACGATGCGTCTTACCGACCAGCCCTGATGTCTTGTACGTACAGCAAAAGCACGCTTGACGAGGGCACCACAGTCGTCTTAAAGGCGGGCTGTGCCCGAAATTCATAGCTGCTTTCACATCCCTCTCATCCCACCATTTCTTCACACGTACGGATAATCTTTTGAATTGACCGCCCCGACCATTCACGATGTCCGCACAGCTTCGAGACGTCCGCTCTCGATTCCCGACCTCTCAAGTCTTTGAACAAGGCCA
>JAABUP010011401.1_pt1 | contig 10136 bp, 12 predicted proteins | sample 5559201 | NCBI WGS metagenome assembly JAABUP01 (sample SAMN10711887, study PRJNA513373) | rock metagenome | isolation source: Antarctica rocks | place: Antarctica | reverse complement strand
ACAAGAAGTGACAGCAAACACAAGGAGAAGTGCAGATTTGTGAAGACCTGGAGGCATATCCAAGGCCAGTCCTGCTGAGCTTGTTGTACATGAGGGCTGCAATGATACTGCTGCATGCTGCCCACATATTGATGGCATGTGACAAGCATTCACATGCCATCAATATTCTGGCCTGCCGGTTGTGCAAGTATATGGAGCATTCTTTGCTGTGCATTGTGAATTGTTTCATGTTCATCCATGCTCTGGGGCGTATCTGGGTGAGCAGCAACAGCAAATGAGATGCAAATGTGTTGTCCACCTAGCAATGACAGCATGGCGGTACTATGCACAAATGATATGCCATGACAAGACATGCCGGGGTGGCTGCATGGATCTGCCACTGGTTGGGGCTGCAAGGAACTTAAGTATATTTTAATTGGATGTTTAGGTGTCAACATAAACACACCTCCCATTCTCTGGGTGTGTCTGGATTGGCATTGCACCAAGACCCATCCACCACTTCTATGGGAGGCAGCAGCTGGTGCAAACCTCTGGCCATCACAGATTTGGCTGTACCTCTGCGCCCAGCAATGGCTATGCCACCAAGACCTGCATTTGCAGAAGCTTACAGATCAACCATTTGTCCAGTGCAGATCTGCGTGGGTCTATGCAGTGATCTGCTCAGTGTGCGCGATAGAATTGAGGACAATGAAGGAAGGGTCTGTGAGAACAAGCGGCAGGAAGCAGAGCAGATGTGGACCTGTGTCGACTGCTCCCAGAAGCAGGGCTTCTTTGATGGCATCTTGCCCAATGACAGCTGCCAGAGGGTAAGCTCGAGAAAGACGTGTGCTGTTGTTGCGCTTTTGAGCGGCATTTTGTTCGTCTAGCAGGGCTGCTGCTGCCAGGGCGGCTGCATGCAATGAAGATGAGAGTCAGCCAGGAGCGTTGTGTCACGCCAGATGACATGTGCTTGCAGTGTGTTCACCTCGCTCTGCAATCTCAGGAGCTGCTTCTGCCACAGCTGTGCAGGTCACTGATGTTCGGTGTCTGCATGCATACTGATCGTGTCTCCGTGCATGTGTTTTCCGCAACACATTGCGGCATTCTCTGAATTGGCGTCCAAGACCGCCGTGCAGCTGACATTGCTTGCCATGTCGTGCAGCAGTCTGGTGAGAGTTTGTTCCGCTGAAGCACTGTGGATCATGGCAGTGTGGCATCACGGAATTCAACGCGATGATGTTCGTCGCATGCAGGTGAGTTGCACAATGCATGCAGAGCGCTCTGCAAGTCCAGGCCCAATCTTGCGTATCCTGATGGAAAGGGTTTTGGGGGAAATTCAAACGTTGACTGCTTAGGGTTGGCGATTGGCAGCCAAAATGACTAACTCCGACCAGCACAATCCTGCACTTTCCGCGAGCACCCCGCGTTGTTGTTGGGACAGGACAAACAATCAATTGACGTGTCCATCCGAAAGTCCTGCTCGCTATTGGCGCCTTGCATTCCAAGGGCGTTCTTGCAATAACTAAGTTATCGGATTGCTTGGCTTTTCAAACAAACGCACCCCGTCGTCTATCATCTGCTTACTAGCTTGGAGACCCGCATTTAGCGTGCAGCACATGCGACTAGTTGTACAGAATGTCAGCGCCTGACTTTCCCGTTGACGCGACAGTTGCTTTGCTAGATGACGAATCCCGCACAGCATCAAGGAGTACAAAGCAGCGGTCAACGCTATTGACAGTCTGCCCTTTCATCTTGGGCAATGAGTTTTGTGAGCGTTTGGCGTTCTATGGGTACGCCACAGCAGTATAAGCCTCCTGCAAGCCTCCCTGACAGAAGCTATGCCATCTGCATGCATGCTTGTCCTGAGCCACCTATGCTGCCTGCATTATGCCAGTGGGAGACCGCTGTCCGTTCAATGATTGCGCAGATGCTTCTGCAAAACTATCGTACATGCTTTGTATTTAAACTCAGCATGACTTCTGCACTGCAGCTTGTCAACAAACATGGTCATTTACCTGACAAGAATCATGGGGTGCCGGCCAGCTTTTGCCGCCACGCAAGTGAACTTGTTTGAGGGCACCTGCTACCTGACACCCGTGCTTGGAGCCTGGTTGGCTGACGCCCACTGGGGCCGATATAAGACCATCCTGGTCTTCTCAGGCATCTACTTTGTGGTAAGGCTGCATTGCCATTCTTGCCTTGTGCCCTTTGAGCTACCGCAGCAGTCGACAGACTGTCGCTGAGGGTCAATGTGCAACAAGCGCTCTGTGCGTCCACAAGGAATAGCTACTGCAATGTGGCATGTGCCCTGACAGCCAGTACTCATCTGCCATGAGAATAGACCCACTGTCATACCCTGTGCATGGATACAATCACTGATCAATTTGCATGCAATCAAGTAGCGACTGCTCATGCCAGGCATGGTGTCTCCACCACTGCTTTCATAAGGCAAGCAAGCCTTGTACTGCTGCTGTCATCCTATGTGTGAAGCACAGCATCCTCTGCTGCATTGCACATTCATCAGCAGCTGTCAGATAGTTGCTCTTGTGGGCTGTGATCCACCCCGCCAGAAAGACGTTGCCCCTTCACAGTTTGTGGTCATAATAGCATTGCACACATGGCTCTTGCCAATCCTGAAACAATATTTTAGTCCAACAACATCATCCCTACACTGCAAATCTTAACTCAGAAGCGCCTGGGGACAGTAAAAACGCGTTTCTACATTAGGGAGATGTTTTAGCTCTGTGTGCATGCAGGGCATGGTTACCTTGGCACTGAGTACCTGGATCCCCGGGCTGCAACCGCCGCATGAAGGGGACAGCGCAAACTGGGTTCAGAATCTGTGTCTGTACGGTTCACTGTACATTGTGGCTCTAGGCACTGGTGGAATCAAGCCAAATGTGTCTGCATTTGGAGCAGATCAGTTTGACATGTCCAACCCCAAGGTGTGTTGACATCCTAGATACTGCCTGGCCAGGTCATGCAGACAGCTTGAACTCCTGATGAACGCAATGTGCTGATTTGAGTTCTCGTTGCTGTGATGATATGTATACATGTGCCGATCATCGTGCATGTCAGCTTTGAAGTCCACACACTGTATCAAGCTGCTGATAGCAGGTCCCACACAGCCAGTCTTTTCGTCACTCAGCATTGTGTTACACCCAAAATTGCACAGTTGAGCAGCGCACAGGCAAGCATGACAGTCTTGCAGTGCAATTGGGCTGCAAGGCAGTCACGAAGGGCACAACAGTGGCTCTGTACTGCTCTTGCAGTGGTCCTTATACACACAAGCTCACTCAACACACCTTAGAGCTCTACAAGCACCCACCACTTCTGTGAAACTTTGCCCAAGGCTGCAGGCTTGCTCTTGGTGTTCAGGATCGAAAGGAGAAGGACAGCTTCTTCAACTGGTTCTACTTTGCCATCAACTTGGGGTCCTTCCTGGCGGTCACAACCCTGGTGTATGTCCAAGAGAGCGTGAGCTGGACCATCGGATTTGCCATCCCTGCTGCTGCCATGCTGCTGGCTGTCGTCACCTTTGTGGCTGGCAGCTCCAAATATGTGCACGTAGAACCCACTGAGAGGTATGTACACTTGTCTGACAAACCTTGCCAGTTGCTCTTGTCAAGCAGTGTGAGGTGCGGCTGTCCCATGACCAAAATTGCACAGTGTTGCTACCTTGCCAGTTGCTCTTTTCCAGCAGTGTGAGGGGCGGCTGTCCCGTGACTAAAATGGCACAGTGTTGCATTCCTGTACACATGCAGTTCTGCAGTCTCCCATGACGCATGTTGATTCTGTTGTCCTGACCAAGAGTACACTGTGTTGCAGTCCAATGACGCGTGTGGTGAAGGTGCTGTGGACAGCCAGCAGAGCCCAAGGCAAGAAGACTGACCAGCGACAAATCACTGGCAATGACTACACAGGTACCTGCTGAGCAGCCCTGGTTGCCTACTGCCAAAGGCACATGCATACATGCATGCAGGCACACCTCAGCAGAGCTGAGCTGATAGAGTCAAAATGGAGTTCATGCATATTTCTGTAACGCCGGCCACGCTGATAGGATTGTATGGATGAGTGCATTGAGGAGGCTCATACAGCATAGACATGCTGCCTTTGCTGCAAGTTCTCCTCAAAGCTATAGTTTTGTTTCACTGTGGCCTTGGCAATCATTCTCATAGAACTTCAGCCATGCTCGTGTGATTGCATATCAATGTGCTGCACGTGCACTGTATGGATGACACAGAGAGGTCGATGTCCTTAGACCCGGCCCTTTCATGCCAGCAAAAGTATGTGCACCACTGGAACACATCAGAAATGACGTCAGTCCTCATTCAGTGTCCATCAGATCCTGTCGCATCCTGGTGTCTCCAACTTATGCTAATATTCCCTTACCAGCCCGTCTTGCAAGGACCTGTCTGCAATCCACCCACCGTATCACTTGCACTGTCTAACACCTGTTCATGGCAGGTCCTGTAAACCTGCCGCCCGATTCCATTGGTCTGAGAGCAGCCATGCGCAAGACCCACAGCTACCAGTGGCTTGAGGCAGCCTGCGCTCCAGAGGCCACCAACCCTGAAGCAGGTGGGTCACACCAGCTTACTGTTACTGCATGAAATTACGCAGCGGTGAGGGTTTTGGAGCTGTACCAGAGGTGTGGCGGGGCTCAAGCAGTACCAAACCAGATGCCCTGCAGGTGAACTGACATGCATAAGAATCACCTGCTGGCTCTACTTTTCTCGTTCATGTTTGGTTCCATCTGCACCAAAGCATTGTCTTCTACACTGCGCGTGCCTGGTTTTCAACAGCCAGAAATTTGAAACATGATGCAATGTACACCAAACACTCCTTATGAAGTCCATGATGCGGCGCCATGATATGGCCTGGAAATCTGTCTATCCTTTCGTCTTTGCCAACAAAGACTGTTTGCTTCAAGCGTCCGGACAAATCGAAATGTTCAGATCAGCTCGTCCATGCTTTCAAATGTTCAAATGCCGTTCAAATCTCAAATGCAGAAACATCAAATGCCAATGATTGGGTTGGCGCCATATGCAGGCCTGGATGAGTGTGAGCCACTTCAACCTGATCCACAGCAGCTGTCACCAGGCAGCCAAACAGGCAGATGCCGGGCTGAGGGCCCCCAAGAGGAAGTGGGAGGGGGCCACCCTGCGCAACGGGGAGACCCTCTGCAACAACCTGCTGCCTCTGAAGGCTGCTGGTGTTTCTGACACGCTGCATGCTGCTGCTGTGGCTACTTTCATGGAAGCTCTCAGTCATGCACCCCACAAGTGAGTGACAGCATTGCGTCAATGACAAGTTTGCAGCTGACATGTTGTGTGCTTGCTCGGGAGTGTCCCTCTGTGACCTGAGATGACTGTCATAAGACACCTGCAACAAGTTGTGCAATGGCTGCTGCCATGCATCTGGCTGAGGCCTTGTACAAGCATCATACAAAATAAGATGCTCGAAGAGTAAAGTATTTGCAGCTCCTAACAGGCTGGCGTGTTTCAATGTTGTGCTGCCATAGCATGTGTTCTCAGGCTGCACATATGACATAGGAACATCAGGGTGTTGCTCCTAGCATGAGACTGTCTTGGTATGGAGCTCCTGGCGATACAATAATGTAATTATGTTTAGAGAAACACCCATTTATACTTTGTGTCTAGCTCAGAAGTGCCTGGAGAGCAGTGCCAGGTCTTTCACTGCCTTTGGAGACCTGCCATGTAGTGTACACACTACATGGCATCTCACCAAAGATAGTGACGTCTCTGCATGCCCAGCAGTGTCAGGTCTTTCACTGTCTTTGGAGACACGCCATGTAGTGTACACGCTACATGGCATGTTACTAAAGTCAGTGATGTCTCTGCATGCCCAACAGCTTCAGTTTAGGACGATATCCGAGCTACATACCATACACTGTTGCTAACACCATTCAAAGCTGGCAATCCTCATGCGTCGCAGGGACAGCCGGGGCGGGGCAACAACAAGCTCCTCAGGCTCCCGCCGGGGTCACAGCAGCAGCTCTGCATCAGGTGATGCCTCAACCCAAGTGGGTGCGATAGCAGGCAGCATGGCTTGCCTGCTGCAGCGCTTGGCCTATGGGGAGTCACTCTCTGTGGAGAGCAGAGGAGGGGGCAGACAGTCCAATGCACGCCTGCTGCCATACCTCTTTCAGCTGGGGCAATACTTTGCTGGCTTCTGCAGTGATTCAGACCTGCAGGCACGTCTCTCACACCTCACTTTGCCGGGTTTCAAAGACCACCACTTGCGTCTTGCTGAGATTGACAGTAATTTGAACCTGTTCACAGAAGCTTGCTAATGCATCAAGCTGCTTCAGCAACATCAATGTATGCTGGATATAGCTAAACCTGTCTGCCATATGTTCATGCACTGTTTGTTGACGTCAAATCACGTGCTGTAAGACCCAGCCCTGTCATTGTTTGCCTGGTGTTTCCAAGAGGCAAGGTGGCCACAATGTGGGTATCACATGCCTAGCAAGGCACAGCTTGGCAATGCTGCCTTAAGTAAAAGGGCCTGCTGCCTGCAATCTGCTCGTGTCCCTTGCTATCACCCAGCTTGCTTGTCTCAACAAGCTGAGCTGCCTTGCTGGTATTGCCTTGCAGACTCAGAAGGCACGTCTGGACAAGCTGAGAGAGTGGCCAAGTTCATCAGACACACCTTCCAGCAGCACTCCTGACAAGGCAACAGCCTACCTACTGGTGCTTTCCCTCTTTGTATGGTCTCCCTCACAGTGGACTGCTAGCCGCCAGTCACTACTGCTGTACCTGCTTCGATTTGCCTTCAGCCAGCAGCAGCCCAGCAGTGCTTCAAGCAGCAGCAGCAGCACCCAGTCTGGTGCTAGCTGGGCCAGCAGTTGGAGAGAGCAGTCGGATGAGGAGATCTGGAGATGTGCCTTCCCTGTGATCAGATACTTTGGGCTAGTGCAGTGCTTGGGCCAGCAGCTGAAGGGTGATAGGGATGCTGATTGGCATGCACATGCAAAGAGCAGGTATGAGCACTGTGACATGAGTGTCTTCCTGGCCCTGAGCTGCCGAGGCACTGCTGGTCTTTGCACTGCAGCATCATGAACCCCCATCTGTCTCGATCCACACTTCAACTCTGCACATGTTCTTTGCATTGCAACACTGCAGGCTGTGAGCTTCATATACCACCTTTGTCATTGCTGATCTCTGCACCGCAGCAACATGGAACGCCATCCGTCTCGTTATCCACCCTTCAAGTCCGCACATTTTGTCTGCAATGGCAAGCTGCAGGCCGTGATATCCTGTTTGTATGATATCCTTGTCATTGCTGGTCTTTGCACTGCAACACCATGAAACTTGATGCGCCTTTACACCGCAAGTCTGAACATGTTTCATGCAGTGTCAGTCTGCTTATTATATCTGCAATATCAGACTGCAGGCTGTGAGCTTTGGGTGTGAACTGCATGCCTGCTGGTGCAGGCTTGAAGATCTGCCAGCAACAGTGGAGGCTGCAGACAGTATGCTAGAGCATTTGGTTCAACTGGAAACAACCACATACCCTGCGGGATGCTTTGAGATACTGGCAATGAAGCAGGATGTCTTGCAGCATTTCGTGCAGCAACCCGTTGACGTACCACTCTTGAATGCGGAGTGTATCAGGTTCATCAGAGAAGCTCTGTCTTAGCTTCAGTTTTTGCTGTTGAAAACAGCACCACAGCTGCATGCATGTGGGTTTTGCTGAAATGACTCTGTGGGCACGTCTGGCTTTCGTTCACAGGGGCCGTGCATGTCTTGATGACAGCTGTGTTAAGCAGCTTCCAGCCTGAACACCTGTGAAGTCTTGAATAAGCATGAGGTTTGCAAGCCTGTGTAAGTCAGTCAGTTCTGTTGCTCTTTGTGTCAAGGCAGCTCTGAGTCCGCAGAACAGCTAGCAACCAGGTGCTTGAGTGAACTTCACTCCTCTGTAATCCTTACTCCTTGGCGCTGTCTGATGCTCACAAGGTCAGTCTTACAACATGAACATGCATGCCTGGCAGCATTCTTGCTCTGTTGGAAACTCAGGAGTTGCAGCAGCAGCTCTGGAGGGAGCACATCAATGGGCCCAGCAGCTTCTTGAACTGGTCAGTGCAACACCTGTCCCTCCATAGTTGTTACACTGTGCTATTCCAGCTCCTAGATGTGCAGATGTGCCCATAGTTTTTTTGGGGTCCTCTGGCTCTTGAACTGGGTGCAGCTGCATTCAGATGCCAAGGCGCCTGCTGATCAAGCCTGACTCCTGGATGATCAACTGATGGCATCTTCAGGCAAGTACCGAAAGTGGGAGAGGCTGTGCTTCCTGCTTCAGATGGCTTGAAGTGTAATGTAGGGAAATGGAGGCAGGCTTGCTAGCCTGGTCTCTGCTTGTTGCTGCTATACCAGATATAACCTTTGTGGCACTGAGGTGAGTACAGCAGCAAAGGCAGCAGAAACTGGTTTGCTGATTGCAGGAACTGGGAGCAGCATGGCAGATAGGATCTAGATGGTAGTTGTCACTGGGTGCGGCGGGTTGGGGAGGGGGGGGGAGAAGCGCTACGTATGTGGCACACAGGGGCTTTGCAGCCCTGCCTGTTGCCTCAAAGGTCTTGTGACAAGACTCGCTCTGCGGCCCTGACCGATGTATTGAAGGTCCTGGTAAGCTTCACCCTAGCATGTACTGAGGCTGATTGCAGCTTGGCTTTTGTCTGAGGCTGTTGTAGTCTGATTCTATAAGACCCATGCCCTGCAGTTCAGAGTTGATGAGGTGTTCATTGTTGACTGATGTCAATCCTGCCAAAGCATAGCAAACAAGTGGCACTTTTGGTGTGCTGGTGCATTGGAGTGCCAAGGTTTCAACAGCAGAGTCTAGAATGGCTCTGTAGCATTGTGCAGCACTGTCAAGCACTGTTGCAACACTGTCAAGCACTGCTGCAAGGCTTCTCTGTGCGGCTCCAACATTGAGGTCTTGGCATTGAAATGCACCAACATAACAAGATATGATGCTTTAGTGCAATTTTGCCTGAGGCTTCGCTTTGACAATCAAAGTTTGATTGATTTACACAGCTCTGTCAGAAAACCCAAGATCATTCCAAACAGAACAATTGGCACATCAAATGGAACTCTTGAGAGCACTTCATGACCAGGTGTTGAATTCTGCAGTAGGGTAAAAGCACAAGACAGTGCCAGCTTTGTGTTGTGATGTAATATGACTGCAGCGTGTCAGCAAAAGGAAACAAGAAGCAGTGAAAGCAGTGACAGATGCCGCATCACACGCTCAAAAGCAGGCCTGGTAATTCCACCTATCTTGTTTTGTGACCAAGGCTGCAGCAGCTGTTGTTCTTCACAGAGGCCATGGCCTCTTTCCTTGCAACCTAGCCAAACATTCAAACATGCAACATGGACTAAGATGTTGGTCAAAGACAGTTCCTCCCAGTCTGCACACATTGGGTACAACACAATGTGAGGGTGGGTGGACCTCTGGTCAGCCAGTATGCTGTAGGTTTGCAAGTACAAACAGACATCGCAACATTTGATTGGCCACTTGAGTAAGTGACAGTGACATACCCATGAGTTCATGATTTGCACTTAGTGAGTAATAGTAATACACGTCGTGCTGTCAGCTGGCCAATGAGTCATTGATGATAACACTGAGACGTGATTCAACACAAGGCCATGTCCAATGCAATATGTAATGTTAAAAGGCTCAATTCATGGCAGACCACTTTGGGATGCAGAAAGCTGTCTCACCGGCACAAAGCCAGCTGGCAATGTGGTCGGTCCTCAGACCTGAGGCTGGCATACTGGCTTTTGCTCTGAGGGGCCGGCTGAATTGCTGACTGTGCTTGCTGAAGCTGCACTTGTCCGCTTGCTGTCAAGGAGACCTTGTCGCCACCAAAGTATACTGTGCGTGCTGCTGACAGTCTGAGCATGCAAGAAGCAATGCTGTAACATGCAACAGTCTTAAGGTGGTCTTGAGACCCCTGCACCTAGATGTTTAGTCTTTTTGAAGTAAGTCACGAGATCCCCAGCTGCTGCAACAATCTGTTGTGTGTGTGTGTGTGTGTGTGTGTGTGTGTGTGTGTGTGTGTGTGTGTGTGTGTGTGTGTGTGTGTGTGTGTGTGTGTGTGTGTGTGTGTGTGTGTGTGTGTGTGTGTGTGTGTG
>JAABUP010011399.1_pt1 | contig 10137 bp, 6 predicted proteins | sample 5559201 | NCBI WGS metagenome assembly JAABUP01 (sample SAMN10711887, study PRJNA513373) | rock metagenome | isolation source: Antarctica rocks | place: Antarctica | reverse complement strand
TGCTGTTATCATGCTTGAATATCAAATCATCATTTCTAAAAAGAGTTTGAAATAATTAAAACTGTAATGATCAAGTTTACTAAATGAATAGACGAAATCTATAAGAATAATATGACAATGTGATATTCTAAACAGACACAAAATGAATATATATTATGATAAAGTTAATTATTAAGAAGCTCTTGATAACTTGAGAGAATCAATTGACTATAGAGAGTCCGTCAAGTATTATCAAGTTAAGCACAACATAATTCATGATATATTAAGTTGAAAATATGACGTAGTTTAAATGATGTCTTGACAGAGTCATAAAGTTTCAGAGTTAATTCAGATCTGATCTTCAACTCAGTCTTTGACTTTAACTTCTGATCTAACTTCTATGTATCAATTCATCATGACAATTTACTTTAAAAGCAAATGAAGATTTATGATTCTGCATTAACTATCAAAAGCTTAATGCTTTTATTAAAAGAAATTGCTATTCTTTATTTCTGATTGATGAGATGATTAACAAAATAATTGATTGCAAGCATTTAATTCAATTGAACATCATTTTTATATTCAACAAATTGCAATCGCATTCTGATAGTGAGAATTATACTATCTTTATTATCGCTTTAGAAGCATATAAATTAAAAGTGCTTTCTTTTAAACTTATCAATAATTTCATCTCATTTCAGTAGTATATGAATGATGTACTATAAAACTTTCTAAATGACTTTTTTTTAAGTTTATTTAAATGACATTCTGATTTACAGCAAAACTTAGATCAGCAATAAGATTTATTTATATGAGATGTTGACTATGAATTTTCTGCAAGCTATGCTTGTCAAAAGAGCTGAACAATCTCATCGACAGAGCAGTAACAGCGCGATATGCATATGTTATGCTCACATACACAGATTAAGCATCGCATTGCGATGCTCACAAATAACAAGATCATGTGATCAAATGATCATGTGATCAAACAGTGAATGAAAGTTCACGTTAAAGTGATCAGCTTTCACAATACACAGATTAAGCATCGCATTACAATGCTCATAAACAACTCAAAACTCATCTAGTTTGCTTAATTAAATGATCAAACAGTGAACGAAAGCTCACATTGAAGTGATTAACTTTCACAATACATCGATCATTCATTTAGCTCGCTCAGCTAAATGATCAAACAGCAAATTCAAAAGCTTATGTTGAAGTGACTAGCTTTCACAATACACAAATCAAGCATCGCATCGCGATGCTCACAAACAACTCAAAGCTCATTTAGTCTGCTCAACTAGATGATTAAACAATGAATGAAAGCTCACGTTGAAGTGATCAGCTTTCATAATACACAGATTGCTCATTTAGTCTGACTAACTAGATAATTCAACAGCAAACAAAAGCTCACGTCAAAGTGATCAACTTTTACAATACACAGATCACTCATTTAATCTGACTAACTAGATAATCAAACAGCAAACAAAAACTCATGTTGAAGTGATTAGCTTTCACAATACTATTGATATATAAGAGTCAGAGCGAATATGTGCATGTAAATATATTGACTATCTAGTAGATAAAGCATATTTGATAAAGCATACAGATGAAGAAAGAAGTGAGAGAATGAATAAATATCTCTAGCGTCAAGTCACTTCGATCGAAGCGAAAATAACTAATCATCAAGGTATATGTATGAGCATACGTATGTTCATACATATGTGCATACGTATCTCGTTTTCAACACTCTCTCTTAGAAATTGAAGCTTCATGTGAAGCTATTCAGATCTTCTATGTATATCGTGCTTTTTTACTCGTTGATGTCATGCTCAGCGAGATAGTCTCATTTCTTGAAGCTAGTTTCATAACTGATCTGAATCTTAGAAATTTGCCTGAGTTCAGAGATTTGATTAGATCATTGATCATCATTTGATTGATGAGTATGTATTTCAATCTGATTGCTCTCTCTTCTATCTTATTTCGAATATAGTGATACGACGTATCAATGTGCTTAGCTCGAAAGTGATTGACGAGATTGCTACTCATTTTTATAGTCGCTTGATTGTCAGCTAAAATGATAGTTGAATTCATATCTGAATCATCATACCTCATCTCTTTCAATGCTTGAATCAGAAAGATCAATTCTTTGACTGCATTACATTCATTGACGTATTCAACTTCAGCAGATAATGTGCTGACGCATTGCTGATGTTTGAAGCTTCAGCTAATTGATTCATTTCATAGAAAAAACATATAGTTGAAGATGAATCTTCGAGAATTCAAGCAATTCGCATGAGCTGAATCGATATATTCAAAGAATTCAACTTTCTCAACTTTCTTCACTTTGAAAGATTCATATCGAAGTCTCAGCTCAGCAGTATCAACTAGATATTGAATGATTTGTTTGACAGCTAAATCATGATCAAGAGTAGAATTCGTCGAATATCTGCTGCATTTGCTCACTGCATAGACTATGTCTGATCGTGTTTGACAGACTATTCACATCAGTGTTTCAATGATTGATTGATAGCTCTCTATTTCTTCAGAGATAGCTTAATATTCAACTCACTTCTTTGACTTTCAATAAACGTTCTTCTTAAGCTGACATCTATAATGCATTGATGTTTTAGTTAAGCTGCAATTGCTCATGCTCAAAAGCTCAATGACTCGCTTGATATAAATGCTTTGATTGATTCAAAGAGTTTATTCAGCTTTATTACAAGTTATGTGCATTTCTAAATATCACTCGATTGAGTCAAGATCTTTCATTTGAAAGCGTTCTGCAAATTGCAGCTTCAGAGCTTGAATATTGAATATATTTGATTCTAGAATAAGCAGATTGTTCACATAGATGATGATAATGATGTTATTATCATGAATGAACACTGAATGATCAATTTCTACTCTTTGATAGTCAATGAAGATGAGATAAACTTTCAGAGTTGCATATCATTCTCGAGATGTCTGTTTTAATTCATATAGAGTCTTGTTTAGACAACAGATCAAAAAGATTTCATTTGATTCTTTTTGCTCAAACTTCAATGATTGCTGCATTCAGATCTTCTCTTTTAAATGTGCTTCTAGAAAAGTGATGATGACGTTCATTTGTTCAACTTCGTAGTCATATTTGACGATCAATGCTAGAAGCATTTTGATGATCGTGACTCTGATCATCGAAGCAAAGATTTCATCATAGTTAATTTTCTGCTTCTGACAAAATCTCTTACACATTCATTTAGCTTTGTATTTGATCATCTTTTCTTTGAGTTCTCGCTTAATAATAGTTACTCAGCGCGTCGACAGTATTCATCGATTCGACGAAGATGTCTTTAAAGTAAAGATGTCATTTTTGATGTGAGCGTCAAGCTCACTTCTGAATGTGAGCTTTTATTGTTCTCAATCAGAACTAGCTTTAGCTTGTTTCACTGTTTGTGAAGTATTCAATTCAATTTGAACTCGATTTGCTTTACTGACAAAGTCTCGATTATGATCTTTGACTTAAAGATCATTTAGTGTTCTGTAGTCAACAGATTCAGCGATGACTCGTTTGAAATGTTCGCTTGAAGCATCAGATGCATCAGAATCGCTTAAGCTATCTGACTTGCTTGATTCTAGTTCTAGTGATTTGCTTTTACTAGCTTTCTGTGAAGCGACTAATGTTCTTGTTTGATGATTGTTGATAATTTTCGCGATCTTCGCATTTTCAGTGATTTTTATCAAGAAAGATGAATCGTCGATTTGATCATCGAAGTCTAGTATCGAAAGATCTTCATCATACTTCTCGACTTCGATGACTATCTCATTTTATTGAACATGACTAGATATTAGTACGTTCTTTTCATTTCACAAGCGAAACTGATTGACTTTCTCGTAGCTCAAGAACTGACATTTTAAACTCTTGTCATCGAGCTTTCAACGAGCTCTCTTCACATAATAATAGACTATGCATTCAAACGTATGTAAATAGCTAAGATCAGACTTCTTGTCATGTCATGCCTTATAGAGAGTTATTTTGTTCAACGCAGTGATAGAACTTCTGTTCTTCAGATAGATGACAGTCATTATTGCTTCATCTTATAGTTGTATCGACAATTTGACGCTAGTCAGTATAGCGCGATTTCGTTCAAAAAGAGTGCGAAAACATCGCTCTGCAACTTCATTTTGACTTGAGTTATATGATGTCATCGACTCTCATTTGATCTCATGCTCTTTGAGCAATTCAATGATTTGATGATCAGCATACTCATCTTTATTATCTGAACGCAGTCAATGAATCGAAATGTTTCAAGTCTTCATCAATTTCAGATAGTTTCGAAGTTCATCTTTTAGATCAAACTTTCGTTTCAGTAGATATGTGATTGTATATTGACTGTAGTCATCAATGAAAGTAGCTACATATCTGAATTCTTCATCGATCTGAAGTATTTTATCATCGTTAATGAGATTCGTATGTACTAGCTCATTTACTTTGATGACTCTGATGTGAGATTTTCGACTTGAGACTCGATTTTGCTTGTCTATGACACAAGTTTCACATATTGATTCTGAGAATTCTTCGTCTTCTAAACTATTTGCAGAATTCACATTGATGTCGATGCTTATGTTGACTAGACGCTTGACGTCTGTCATATTCAGATGAGCTAATTGTTTATATCATTGACATCATGACGTCTTGACTGATTCTGAACTGCTTGTCAGATTGACTCGAGAATTTGAGAGATTGATTGATGTATTCACGAAATATGCTTTCTCATCGTTTCTCAAGTCGATGAGAGCGACGACATCTTTAGAATTCATGAAACGAAATTCGTCATTCTTTATACTACACGTATACTCTTTGACTTTCATCTGATTGACTGACATCAAATTATAGTGTAGTTCTGAACAGTGATAAACATCGATTAGTCGAATTTTGATTGATTAATTGTTCAGCAAAATGTCAATCATAATCAAACTTTTTTCGACGATGAATACTGTTTCATTATTTGCAGTAACAATGCTGTTATCGATGATCTTTCAATATGACTGTTCGTTGAACAAGCTTATGTCATAGCAGACATGATTCTCAGCTTTGATGTCTATTCATCAGACATCTGTGTGACTGTCAGCTTAACAGATGATGAAGACTTTCATTGTTCTGACTATTCTGACTTCGAAGCTTTTTTCAAAGTCATCTTCTTTGATCAGATTCTTTCTTTTCTGAAGAGACTTTCATTCATATGAACGAAGCTTCGAATGTAGAAGTCAGCAGCTCTGTTCGCTGTGACTTTCTTGCTTGCAATGAGCGCATTTTTTTGATTTCCTTCGAAATTCGCTGTTGTTTTTGAATTTTCGCTTCTTGTCATCAAACTGAACTATTATACTTTTGAAGCTGAAATTCTTCTTTGAATTTGATCGCTTGTCATGATTGACTAAGACGATAATCGTATCATCAATTAATAGATTGAATTTGTTGATCTTGATGCTCTGTATCTGATCAAAGATGTATGATTCTAAACTTTTGTTAAGATCTAGAAGAAAGAGATTGCTCAGCATTCATGATTGAATTGTTTTTTCAATGTCTGAGCACTTGATGATGACTTGCTTGAGCGAGTTCACATAGTTTTGAATGAATTTGAAATTCAATTGCTTTGTTTGAGTCAGTTTCTTGATTGTCAGAAATAAAGTGATCAAATTCAACTGCTCATATTGAGTCTTCAGAATAGATCACATTTTGATGATGCTTTCTGCTTTGATTATATGTATTCTGAATTTCTTTTCGCAGCTGAAGTCAATTATATCACAGACTTTGTCGTTTCTATCTTCTCAATGTTGAACATCAGTAATATACTTCTTTTTATCTGCTGTTGAGACGTTGAATGACAGTGATGTTGATTTCTTCAGCTTCTCTGAGATGATCATTCAGAGATCTTTGACTTTCAAGACATTGATTATATTTTTCTTTCATGACTCATAGTTCTCGCTCTTCTTTAGCTTTGAGACACGATAATTCTTCGAATCTTTCATTGTGATTGAGATATGAGAGTGTGAAATTGATGACAGCAAGTTTGATGCTTCAAGTTCTGCTCTTAGATATGTTTATGATAGCAAAAATAGAGCTAACTTGAGCTCATAATCTATTGATATATGAAAGTCAGAGCGAATATGTGCATGTAGATATATTGACTATCTAATAGATAGAGCATATTTGATAGAGCATACAGATGAAGAAAGAAGTGAGAGAATGAATAAATATTTCTAGCGTCAAGTCGCTTCGACCGAAGCGAAAATAACTAATCGTCGAGATATATGTATGAGCATATGTATGTTCATACGTATGTGCATACGTATTTCGTTTTCAACAAATACATGAATCATTCATCTAGTCTGACTAACTAAATGATTAAACAGCAAACGAAAGCTCATGTTAAAGTAATCAGCTTTCACATACACAAATTAAGCATTGCATCATGATGCTCATAAACAACTCAAAGCTCATTTAGTCTGCTCAACTAGATGATCAAACAGCGAATGAAAGCTTACGTCAAAGTGATTAACTTTTACAATACATTGATTGCTCATTTAGCTCGCTTAACTAGATGATCAAACAGCAAATTCAAAAGCTTACGTTGAAGTGATCAACTTTCATAATTTCAATTTGTTTATATGATTACTTGATTATATAAACATGTCATACGCTCGTATGCACACTCTAACAATCTGACTGCTCAATGAAAAGATATACAGCAACGATTATGACTAGATTACATGTAATTTAACATACATACAGCGCTTTAGTGCTACTATTTAGATAAATAGCATCATGTTTCATAGTCTTAGACTGCATAAGCACGTAAAACTTGAAGAAATAAAAAAAAAACAGCAAAACTTAATGAGAACATAAACAACATGTCAAAATGATATTGAGTTAACTACAAGAAGCTGATATACAGATGAATATTTAAAAGTGCAAATTTAATGTAGAAGAAATCATCTTTTTAAAAGTCATAGTTTCAGAACAAGATCTTCATATGAATTTTATCAAAGTGAAAGTTGTAGTCAACTGAACTACGTTGATTAATTTAAAAGAAGTTCAAAGCTTCATAAAATTTGTTAACTTTTATTGTTGTTTTATTAAAAACTTCTTGAAGCTAGTCAAATCATTCATTCAACTGACTAGATAAAACATGTCTTTTGTTTAAAATAAAGTCTGTGTTCAAGTCTTTAACAATTTAAAGAAATAAATCAGCTTGATCTCAATACTATGACATTTCAATTTCAAATGATAGACTATTCTGAAAATCAATGCTTTATACTATGTAGAAAATGAAATACTATCTCAGTATGATGATGAAAATGTTCTTCACTCGATAGTCTTTTATAGCAAAAGCATGATTTTCGCTGAATGCAATTATCACATTTATGACAAGAAATTGTTAATCATCATTCAATATTTTGAACATTGAAGATTTAAGCTTGAATGCACTGAACTACTCATTCAAATATTCACTGATCATTAAACTTTAAAGATCTTCATGAAAAATAAATAGTTAACTCAACGTCAAGTCAATTATCTAAATATTTTATTTAAGTTCAACTTTCAGATTATATTTTGATCAGACAAAATAAATATCAAAGTTGATACTCTTATCAGAATGCTCATAGTAAATATTTCTAAATCAGCTTAGCACATTGAAGATTGCTATCAGACTATTCTGATTCTTGATAGAATAAATATTCTAGTCATTGAATCTAAAGTTGATCTTTATTAACGCGTATGCAATGTCAATTAAATGAACGAGCTTTGCAGTGAGTATAAACAAGTTATAAGCGAAAACAAGCTTAAGTTTCATAGCATTGAACTAAAGAACTGTAAGATCGTTGATGATGTTTTATTCAGAAAAGACATACTATGAATTTCTGAGAATATACATACGAAATTGCTGCAGAAAATTCATGATGAGTCATTCATCTCTCATTTCAACAATAGAAGAATAATCAATCTAGTTTAGTGCTTCTACTATTGATCAAATCATTAAGTAATGATTAAACAGTACATTTGAAACTGTTAGACTTGTTAGCGAAGTAAGATGTTTAAAGATAGTATTCATGAACTTCATCATTCTTTTTTAATTTCACAGAAACGCTGAAAAAATATAATTATGAACTTCATCATTAAGCTATCTTTATCAAAAGAATACAACGTCATTTGCATAATCATATATTATCTTATCAAGAAATGTCACTATGTTCTCTGTTATTAAGAAGATGATAAAATCTCAGTTGAAGAAACAATTTAAATCATGCTATGAAATGTTTATTAACTTCATGATTTACTCAATTTTATTGTTTTGAACAGAAACTCTTAATTCATATCAACAATATGACAAAGTCTTTGCAAATGACTAAGAATCACAGCTAGTTTATTAATCATTTATCATTCTGAAATCAATGATTAATCAGAGTGAGTCAATCAAGATGTGAAATGCAAACTAAGAATCTACTGCAATTACTGTTGCAAGCATGCATCTTGAGTTAGTTTAATATAAATCATGTTAAACTATCATAAACTAGTATAAAGCTGATGTTGACACGCTAGTGATCTAACGCGTCTTTGTAAGTACAATACTCTCAACATGTTTCATCTTTTTTCTTCTTTAGCTTTGAACTTTTAGTTAAAATACACTTATATGATTCGCTTTATGCAAATTCATAACATTAGTTCAAAGCTCATTAATCTTACTATTAACATGTAAATGATATAAAAACAAGTTACATAATTTAAACTTAAAGTTAAAATCAGAAATTTCAGCTTCAGTCAAAATTAGAAGTTGAACTCAGAAATTTCAACAGCAGAATTAGAATTCAAAATCAGCAATTTCAATAAAATTAAAACAAAAGAACATGAACGCGTTACTCTTGACTAACTCTTTACTGAACTCATCATCAGAATTGAAATCAGAAATTTCAGCAAAACTTGAACTCAGAAAGTTTGATTGAAATCAGAAATTTCAACAGTAACATCAGAATTTCTTGATCAGCAATTTTCTACTCATATCATGATTAGAAGCTCAGAATCAGCGAGCATTGCTCACTACAAACTTCAAAATGCTAGAAAAGAATCAGTTTTATCACAGAATTGAACAGCATCAGAATCAGAAGAAGAAGATATAAATGCATCATTGAATACAGAAGAAAAAAACATGAACATGTTACTTTTTGATCATGAAATGATCAAGATCAGCATCAGCATTGAACTGAATGCTTGAATAAATACTTATGAAGCAGACAACATTATTGTCTTTATTAAGTACATATGTCAACAGCATAACATTAAAATCAAGATTTACAATGACATGATTCAGATGTTAAAAGATGTCAACAAGATAAACATCACATTGAAGACTAAGCAAACGCGTTTGCAGAAAGAAATGAAAGACAAGAATGTAATTATATCTCATTTAAAAACTGCATTAAGTCAACAAAGCACTTTAATCTCTGAAAGTCAATTTTTAAAGTTAATTCATTGCAAAATGTAAACAATTAACTATCATAAATGCAAAATAAGTTGAAGATAAACAAGAATTACTTTTCTATTGAAAAATTAAAGATTGTTTACATTGAAAGTTGAGTCAGTGAAGCTGCAAGTAAGCACATAGCATCATGAATGAAAAATATGTCTTTGAATCTTTTTTTAAAAGTTGAAGAAGTACTATTAATCATTAATAAAATGTATAATAATTTCAATTATCATCACATGACTCAACAACAATACTTAAAACTGTATTAAAACAAGATTTTCTTTTATGAATTTTGAATGAAATTTCAAAGATTCAGCGCAGAATTAGAATACAATAATAAGACTTTACTAAATGATCTTTAGCATAAGATCAACTCAGATCTTCAATAAGTAATGCTCAATAAATGAATCATTAACTTGAATGAGTTTATTAACATTTGCATGAAAGTCAATGTTAAATTGATTGAATTGAATGCTCAATCAATTATTAAAGCATCAATGATTTCAGCTGCTTACTTTGTCACTAACATATAATCTGTTCAACTTATGTCATTAATCTTTGCGTGAAAGAAATCTGAAATATCAAATTTCAATCTCAGCAAGAAAAAGTTATTAAAGAAAGAACTTTGCTTCAAATGCAAGAAGACAAAACATAAAGC
>JAABUP010011398.1_pt1 | contig 10137 bp, 11 predicted proteins | sample 5559201 | NCBI WGS metagenome assembly JAABUP01 (sample SAMN10711887, study PRJNA513373) | rock metagenome | isolation source: Antarctica rocks | place: Antarctica | reverse complement strand
TGCACGCGCGCGAGCGCGAGCGCCTCCCCCGCGCGCTCGGCGCGCTCCACCCTCTGCTGCCTGTGCGCGCGCGCGCACCGCCTTCGCGTCAGCCCCGGCACACGACGCAGCGGCCCGCGAGCCTAGCGCTTCCGAGGCCGCATGCGGGCGGCGCCGGCAGGAGCACTCACACGGGCAGAGAGCCAGGCGGGGCGGCACAGGAGTGGAAGGCACGGACGGGCAGGCGCGCCCAACAGCAGGCAATCCATGCACCCAGGGCAGCGCCGCGCACCGCAGGTAGCTCGCGGCGTCGACATCGCTCGCGGTGTGGCGCAGCCAGTGCACCGCCTCGCGCACCTGCGCGCCCCGGCACGGCCGTGAGCGCTCTGGGCCCGCTCGCGGCATAGGTCAGGGGAGGGTCATAAACTTGCACATGGAATGCGTTGCGCAGGAGGCTGGCGTGAGGGGCATGGAGCTGAGCCACCCACGCGCGCTTTCACCACGCAGGCATGGGCCATGCTGGGCAGGGCAGGGCTAGGCATGCTGGCACACACGCACGCAGATGCGCGGCCGCCCAGGGCGGTCTGGCAGACGGGGAGCACGCTCATGCTACCCACCGGCACACTTCGCACCAGTGATGCATAATGGGTCGCGCGCCGGATGCGCCCACCTGCTCGTGACCATCGACATGTGGCAAAGACGCAGCGATTTGCAGGCCAGAACACGGACTGCGCGAAGTCGCAAACTGTCATGCCTGCAATACTCATTCGCGCTGCGGGCATGCCTGCCGGCGCCGCGACGCCTCAGCCGCAACGGCCGCCGCGGCCGCCGCGGCCGCCTCGCTCTCGGCTTCGGCCGCCGCCTCCGCTGCCTCCTCCGCCGCAGCTTCCTGCGTAGAGCGGGGGGGTTGACCATTGCATGAATCTCCCTTCCCCAGCTTGTACATAAACCATAACGACTTCATGATATCTTCAAATGACAAATTTCTCCGTCTTATTTCTCCGTGCAAAAGAACCGCAGTGACACTCACGGCATGCACGCACGACGCATGGCGCGTCCCGCCTGCGCCTCCCTCCAGGGACAGATCCGCAACCCTAGCGACCTGGGCGAGCAGCACTCGCTTGGCCAGGCCCCACACCACATCGTCACCAGCGCAGCGCGGACGGCGCCCCTCCGGGCGGCAAGCCTGCCTGGAGCGCGCTGCGCCACATGCTGGCACCCTCACCAAGACACACACAGCCAGCGTCCCGGCAAATCCCCGCGGGGGAGCACACCAGCGCCAGGCGGTGGTACCACGCGCGCGCACGCGGGTGTGCTCGCTGCTTCCACACGCCGTAGTAGAAGCCGACCAGCTCGCCGCAGCTGCGGTGCGCCAGCAGCTGCGCGCGCGGCGCCCGCGTCGGCGCGGCCCCCAGACGGGCCGGCGGCCGTGGCGAGTCGCGCGAGACTGCCCTGGGCCTGGCAGTGTCCAGGGCGTGCAGTAGCCTTTCCGGCGGGCCCCGGGCCGGACAGGCTTCTGGCGCTCCTGGGCATGCGTGCGGTGCACGCTGAGGTGCAAGGAGCCCGGGACAGAGCCGGGACTCCAGGCCGAGCACGGAGACAGCCACCCCCAACGAGCATTTATTCCTGTTCTCCCGCCCCAAGGCAATGACCGCCGCATCAGCAACGCCCTGCACCCCGAAGCTGCCCGCCGGGCGGGCCGCGCGCCTCAGCGACAGTGTCATCAAAGTCCTTCCCAAAGCGCGCCAGCCCGTCCTCGAACGCGGCCACATCGGCGTCGGGCCAGCCGTCGCCGGCGCCTGCGCCTTCGCCCGCCAGCCCCAGCGCCGCCGCCGTGGCCGCAGGCAGCAGCGCGGGCTGCCATGCGCGGCCCAGCGGGGGCATAGCCACCCTGCGCGCGGCCGAGCGGCCTCAGGCGGCAACGTAGAAGCGAACCACCAGACGCCAGAACGTCAGGAAGGCCACTGCGCGCCCTGCGCTTGCGTCACCAGCCTCAGCAAAGCAGCACGCCTGCCGGCAGTAGCGCGAAATGCACAGCGGGAGCACGGCGCAGATGGATGCGCAGTCCTCCAGCGCCGGCGTCCCAGCGGGCAGCGCAGGCGCTACGACCCTCCAGAGCGCCAGGCAGACAGAGCCCAGGGCGCACACCAGGCGCGCGGCTCCCCGGCGTCCAGCCGGCGCGGCGTGCGCACGGCGGCGGCCGCGGCGTCCGGCCCCAGCGCGGCCACGACGGCGGGCACCGTGCAGATGGGCACGAGCTCGGCGGGCGGCCCGCTCGCGCCCGGCGCGGCCACGAGCACGCCCGCCGCGGCGGCCTCGGCCGCGTCGGGCGCGGGCGGCCGCGGCCGCAGCGCCGGCGGCGTCGCCTGGTACGCGGCGCCAGCGCGGACCTCGCTCCAGTCGCGGTCGTCCTCCGAATCGGACGAGTCTGAGCGCTCCGTCGCCCTGCGGCGCGCGGAGGCGGCCCTGCTTTGGCTCGGGCCGTGCGTCCGGAACATGGCTGGGCGCTACAGCATGGTGGATGGGCGCTTGGTGGATGCTCAGGCAGCGCCGGCATGACGAGCGCAGACAGCAGACCGGCGGCCGCGGCGCGCACCGGCCGTCCTCCGGCACAAACGCGTCCGGCCGGTTGCGCACGCGGCCGCTGCGCCGGCCCACCGCCTCGCCCGGCGCGGCGTGCGTGGCGCCGCGCGCGCGCAGCAGCGCCTCGCGCCAGCGCCGCCGGCCGCGCGCTGGGCGGTCGCCGGCGAGCGCGGGCGCCGGCCGCGCGACGCCGCGCGCGAGGTCGCGCAGCCACCGCAGGGCGGCCGCCGTGTCCAGCCACTGCGGGGGCGGAGCATGTTGTCAGCATGCTGAGAGACGCGGGCGCATGCGCACATGCATGAGCACATGTTGCACGGCGCTTGTATTTCAGGCATGCAGGCCAGCCAGTAATCACCACTTGCTGTTGGTGCTGCCCCGGGCACGCATCCTTGCCTGCTCTTTATCACGCACACTCTATCACACGCACGAGTCTGCACAGCTGCACGGAGGGCCACAGCGCGCTGGCACCTGCGGCGGCGCGCACAAGCCGGCCTGCCGCCATGGCGGGTCGTGCGCGTCCGCGTGCGCCGTGGGCGGCACGCGCGGCGGCGCCCCGTCGGGCGGCGGCACCGGCACAAAGCGCACCTGGCGGCCCGCGCGGCAGGCTGTCTGCGCTAACACATGGGTCTGCGCCCGATGCCCCACGCAGAGGTTTGGGCGGCACAGGCGCGTGCCACAGCTGCGAGCGAGTCAGGCACGGCACTCCACTCATGCAGTGCTTCCGCAGCGCCCCGCCGGGATTGTGCGCCTCGCACAGCGGGCGCGGCGCCGCTGCCGCCACAACCTCCCGCCAGGCACCCCTGCCTGGAATCTTTTGCGCGCGAGCTTTGATGTGCAGGCTCCAGGCACGGGCGGGCCGGGCACGCAGGTCGCCGCGCCTGCCCCGGCTGCTCCACGGCTGCGCCGCTCCACGTCACAACCGGCGGCGCGGCAAACGTGCCCGCCTCCGACGGCGCTACGAACCGCACGCCCGCGTGCTCCTCCATCCGCTGCGCGCCGCCGCCGCCGCTGCGGGGCGCGGGCCCCCACCCGGGCTCCCACCCGAACGGCACATCGCAGGAGCTGCGCGGCTGCCGAGCTCTAGGGCCTGCAGGGAGTGATGCGCGCGGCGCGAGGCCGCCTGGGCGCTGCGGGGCGTCAGCCTTGCCGCGCGCGCGCCGCGGGTAGCGCGCCTCGCCAGCCCGCGCCGCGCTGGCGGCGGCCACGCGCGCCGGAGCCGCAGGGCGCGCGCCGGCGCCCGCTGCCTCGCTCGCCACCGGCGCGCGCGCTGCCCTGGCGGGCTTGCCGCGGCGCGCGCCGCCCGCCGCAGCGCCCGGCAGGCCCGCCTGCAGCGGGACCGGCTGTGGCGCCGCAGCCGCTGGCACCGCAGCCGGCGGCAACGCTGCGACCCGCCAGACGGCGCCGGCGTCGGCTGCACCGCGGGGCTGCCGTGCCGCGGCAGGCGCCGCCAGGCGGGCGCATGAGCGAGCGCCCGCCACGGCTCCAGCCGCCGCGCCGGCCTCCTGTGCCTGCAGGCCCGCAGCCGCGCCGCCGGCCTCGGGCGCGGCGCATGCGGCCACTGCCGTCGCGCCGCTCGAGCCGGCGCAGCAGCCGACAGCCGCCAGGCGGCGCAGCTTGGCGGGGCGGCCGGGCGCTGCTGTGGGCGCAGCGTCGGCCGCCCGGGGCGCCCAGCGCGGCGGCGCGGACCCCGCCACAGCCCCGCCGGGGTCCAGCGGCAGCGCCGCCGCGCCCGGGCTGCGCTCGCGCCCGGGGCTCGGCAGGCACGCTCCGGCGTGCCGCTGCCCGCCAGGGCACGCGTCGGCGCGCGGCGCGCCCTCAGGCGGGCCGCGCGGGGGCAGGCTGCCGCTCAGCTGGAGAGCGTCGCACAGCGCGCCGCACGTGCTGCCGCCGCCGCGCGGCGGGGCCGCGCCGCACGCGCCGATGCGGCGCAGCTTGTGCGGCGGCGCGCCATCCAGCTCCTCGGTCGCGCCGACGGCGGCGGCCGCGGCGCGGCCGTCCGAGCGGTGCGGCGGCCACGCTCGCACGCCTAGCGCGCCGGTCATGGCCGCTCGCGGCCTGCGCGCGCGTAGCAGGCTTGGACGTCCGCGGCGCTGCGCCAGCGGCGCACACGGGACTCCCTGCTGCTCTGCCGCTCCCTGTGAGACCACTGCGCCGCTCTGCCCAGTGTGCAGAGAGTGCTGCGCGGGTTGGCAAAGCAGGCCTACCACGCACTGGCACACGACGCGGCTGCAGCCAGTCTGCACACCGACCAGCGCTCGGGGAGGCGGAGAAGCGTCCGGCGTGCACTGCGCTCGCTCTGTGCGATGCTCACACCGCAGCTGCCACCGAAAGACTGAGCAGGCGGGCACGCCCAGCAGCTTGAAGACGCAGGGACGCAGCCATGCACCCTGCCGCGCAGCGCCCAGCGGCGCGCCTGCTCGGCGGCCGTGTGACGGGGCCTGCTCACGTCGCCCTGCTTCACAGGCCGCCGCTCGCGCTGGCCGGAGCTGGCTGACAGGTCTCAGGGGCACGCCCGACGCGAGTGCGGCCCGCCGCAGCGTGGGCTTACGGGGCTGACAGCTCAGACCGCGCTCGGCACCCCGCGTTTGTCGTCGGCAGCCCCGCTGACTGGCCTGCTGGCGCGCTGTCCTGCGTGCCGCGCCTCAGCGCGTCTGCACGCCCAGCAGTCGCGTCGCGTCGGGAGATGAGCGCCGTGCCTTACCCAGCGCTGACGCACCCCGCCCGGTGCTGCCGCCACCAGCTGCGGCGACGGAGGAAATAGGCAGGGTTTCCGAGCGCAGCAGGCGGGGGCAGGGCTCAGGAGCACAGAAGGCAACGGGCCGGGCCCACACCGCGCAGCGCTCCACTAACACGATATACTGCCAGGTGCGCACAGGGCATGCCGGTGGTTCCCGCGCCGCGCATGTGTGGTGGCAGGAAGGCGACATGGAGTTTTTGCATCGCGACGGAAACCTGGGGCAAGCCCTGGCACTCCTCACAGTCGCTGGCAGCGACTCGCTGCCTTCGATGGTCCAAAGAGACGGTGCAATATGGCGATCTCAGCGCTGTCCTGCCCAAGCGCTGTCTCGGGGGCCTGGCGGCTCCCCCCCACGGCCTCACACCTGCTTCGCGGCCGCCTGTGCCCGCATGGGCTGCGCCTCCGGCCGCAGCTGCCGCAGGCGCTGTGCGCAGCAGTCAGGGAACGGAGGTGTCACCGGCGAAGGTGCGCTCGCGCGCATCCCTCTGCGTCATGTTGCGGCCTGGCTGCCCCGTGACGGTGCCCGCGGCGTCAAGGGACGCCCTTGCTACCTGCCCCCAGTGGCGTTGCGCGGCCTGCAACACGTGCCGAGTTTGCGGCCTGGGGCGCACAGGGCGCTCGCGGTGTCGGCCAGCAAGATCGCGGTCACGGAGCCCTGGTGGACGCGCAACAACCCGGAGAACATGGCAGACATCCACAGCGTGCAGGAGTTTGTCGACGAGCTGGTGCGGCGCCGCGCCGCCCTGGAAACCTAGCGCGGCCACACGCCTGATGCTGGGGCGCTCGCGCTCCACTGCTTGCGCACCTGTGCCAGAGCTGCCTGGCTGCTGCGCGTTGTGCGGTACGCGCGCGACCTGTGCATGCGTGGCGCGCAGGCGCAGGCGGGCGACCGGCTGGTGATCGTCGACTTTTATGCAAAGTGGTGCAACGCGTGCCGGGCGCTGTTCCCCAAGGTGCGACGCGCGCCCCGAGCTGTGCCGCCACGTGAGAGCGTCGTGCTCTGCACCTGCTTGCTGAGGAGAGCGAGGCTGGTGCGGGACTGAGGCGGGGGCGGGGGCGGCAGTTGTGTCAGCTGTGCAACGACAACCCGGACATCCTGCTGCTGAAGGTCGACTTTGACGAGAACCGCGACATCGTCAAGCCGCTCTCCATCCGGGCGCGCCCCGCTCCGCCGGCCGCCGGCGTGCCGGGGGCCTGCACCCAGCAGCCCGGGGTCGCAGCCGCGCTCGGGCACGTGAGGCTCCGCCGCTCGCACACCCCGGTCGTGTGGAGGCACACAAATGCGCGCACAAGCTGAGGCCTGTTGCGGCACCACAAGCTGAGGCCTGTCGCGGCTTCGCAAGCTGAGGCCTGTTGCGGCACCACAAGCTGAGGCCTGTTGCGGCACCACAGGCTGAGGCCTGTTGCGGCACCAGCGGCTGAGGCCTGCTGCGGCACCACAAGCTGAGGCCTGGTGCGGCTGCGCGGCAGGTGCTGCCCTTCTTCCACCTGTACCGCGGCTGCCAGGGCAAGGTGGCCGAGTTCTCCGCGTCCGTGTCCAAGATCCAGCGCCTCAGGCGCGGCGCACGCCCCCGCAGCCTCCCTCCTCACGTTCTGGGCCCTGCCAGGTCGAGCCAGGGCGCAGGGGCACCTGACCTGCGCACAGGAGCCTCACACGTGGCAGCCTTCATGTGCTCCGTAGGGCCCCTTCCGAAGCACATGGTGTGTGATTATGGTCGTTCGGCGTGCACCAGCTCTCTGCCAGTGAGGACGCCGGGCGCCGCGAGCTGCTCGCGAGCTGTCTCAGCGCGCCCGCGCAGGGATGCGCTGGCGCTGCACAACGGGCCGCGGTGCCCGCTGGGCACGGAGGCGCTGCGCGGCGCGGACATGCACGACGTGTTCCCGGACGTGGAGCCCCACCTGCGCCCGGAGCAGGTGTGGCTCCCCATGGAAGCGAGCTCCCCACTGCTTGCTGTTGTGGAGCACTGGGTTGACGGCAACGTGTTGAACCTAGGCTTGTTGGCCTGTTGGCGCCACGTGTGCCCCACGTCGGCGTGCACGTGCGGGGCGGCGTTTGTTCTGATAGAGTTTTTATCCCGGGTGTGCTCGTGTCGGCGGCGCCCTTCCACCATGGCACAATAAGCATGCAAACAGTGCGTGCAGCCCGTGTGCGGCATCATGTTTTGAGCCTGTGTGTGGTGCAGCTTGCTGCGCATCTGCAAAGGCCTTTCGGGTCACACTCTTGCCCGAAGCAGGCACTGTTGTGAAGGCCTTCTGCTTGTACTGTGCGACATGCTGAGCATACTGTGCACGGCGCGCCAGGCGAACAATGTTGTCGCGCGGCCTGCGAGCACATCCCGCGGCCCGGCAGAGGCGGTGACCGCCTGAGTGGGCGCGAGCGGAGATTGGGTGTGGGCAGGCTGCTGCTTTCCGGTGCTCTGTAAAGCATGGGGGTGGTGTGAGAAGGAGGCCCGCTCAAGGAGGGCCGCTGTAGCCGGTATGAGCCTGTTGTCAACCTGCGTGTGTGGTGGGCATCCGCTCAAGCATGGCCGGCTAGGTTGCGTAGACACACATGCCTGCTGTGCAGGAGGCGTGCGCAGTGCCCTGATGCCGTGGGGAAGCTCGCATATTCAGTGTGCCAGGACGTGAGGAGGTGCGGTGTAGTGTGCGTGGGTGGGCTGCCAAGATTTGTTTGGTGTACTTGTTATGACCATGGTGTGTGTTTGCTGTGGTCTGATCTGCCCCTTGTTGGGTACCTGGTGCCGTGCGTCTGATTCTAGTCAGCTCAGCGCTGTAAGTCATGCGTTAAAAGATATACGTGATGCATGCAGTTCGTGCCATGCATGGCCGAGCACAGATATACCCACACTGCTGGCTTGCCTTTCTTAAATGGCATGCAACTGCGCTACAGTGAGCGTTGCGTCACCACAGCTGGTAAGTCAGCCACCGACCATGTACATGTATGCAAGCACTCCGTCGCACTGCTGCGGAACGAGTTTGAGACATTTAAAACCGGGCATCAACGGCCTGTTGCCTAAGAACCTCGCGTGGAGCCCAGCAGGAGTGCGCCACCACAGCGCACGTAGCTGTGAAGACACTCACTTTCTTGCTCTATGAAAATGTACATATGAATGAAGTTTTTCTATTGGGACAAGCAAAAGCCCTCGGGAGGTCCCCACTCTGTGCAAACATCGACCCTCGTCGAAAGTGAAGCGTGAGAGGCATATACTTTTTGTTGCAGCCTGCACGCAACCTTGCAACGACACTGCACTCGTTCTAGTCGTGAAGCAGAACTTTTCGCTTGCTCGTCTGCCTCCTACACCCAGCATATGCCATGTTCGCCCTTTTGCCTCAGGACCCAGTGCTGTCGTGAATTGATGGCCTGGTGCCTGGCATGCTGCAACCCATGCACAATGCAGCGAGCTAAAAGACCATGCACGTTTTAATGGGACCATGCTTTTGATTTGTGCTAATGATGCTTTGCGCTGCAGGGCGCTTTTCCCTCCCAAGAACGTGGTCATCGCCATTGACGGCACTGAGGTGTGCGCACCTCTTCTGGTTCTGACCATTAAGCTCTCAACAGTGACGTCTGCATTTAGGTTGGGCCGTCTCTCCTGGAGCTGCTGAGCTCTGTCCTCAAGGCGAGCGACTATGAATAGCGTGATTGCCTGCACACTGGCGCTGTCAGTCCAAGGGGCGCTTGCGTGCTGTGCAGGCGTTTGTATCCCTGTATCCAAAGAGCCTCCTGCAAAGTGCTCGGCAACGCGCAGGCCTCTGTGGATGCCGTCAACTACGCGGTCACGAACCTGTACAGGCCTGGTGCGCCAATGTTGCCTCTCTCAAAGCTGGACATGTGCACTGACAAGCAACCCAAGCTGAACAGCAGCTCAGGCCTCCCTGCAAGTGCGAAAGCTCAGACGCAATCTGAGAGGACGCAGCTGCACCCTGCTCTCAGTCTCACGCAGCGCTTGTGAGTCTAACAAGCAGGCGTTGTGACTGGGAGAACGGGGGCTGTGCAGGGGACGAGTTTCACCTGGCGTGCGTTATCATTGACGAGACTGACCAGCTGCGGCCGTACTACCGTGAGCGGCCCCTGGTGCGCATGCCAAGGCACTGGAAGGCATTTGATTGTTGCAACAGTGAGACAACCAGGCTTCAGGCAGTTCAGGTTGGGTGTCACAAACCGCACAGCTTTTGGCTCTGGTCGCAGCCTGCAAGACTGCATGGTCTGTCAGTGGTGCCTGCGCTGCTGTGTTCCCGCGCGTCCTGGAGGCCTGTGACGACGCTGGTGCAGCGGCTGCACTGTCGCGCTGGGCGGCGCCCTGGCAACAACCAAAGCGAGGGTTCCTGTACGCATAAGTCGGTGTCCTGCTGCTCCGGCTAAGCAGCCTGTACCGGCCCGCGCAGGAGGACGCTGCCAACGCGTTCATCCAGGAGCACCTGGTGCCACAGCTGATTGCCGCCAACGTGACGACCGTGGTGGACATCCTGCGGAAGCCTACGCATGACAGCCACCCGGGCGAGGTGCGATTGAGAAGGAGTGTTCTGACAGTGGACGGGCGCTGGGTGCCCAGCCGGGCCAGGTGATTTGTATTCATCGCATTCGTCGCCAGCGCTGTCGCGGCAGAGCACTGCGAGACGTGGCCAACCGTGCGAGCGCGCGCACCAGCAAGCAAGAGGCTGCCTTTCAAGCGCTCGCGGACCTGAGGGCATGCGCATGTCCTGCGAGTGAGCCACTGCGCCCTGGCACTGAGTGGCGCGTGCCGCGCAGGCCCTCGTGCGCCTGGCGGACAAGCTCAAGGCGAGCACGATCGTGCTGGCGCCCCACCCGCACGAGTTCCTGGACAGCCTGTACCACC
>JAABUP010011397.1_pt1 | contig 10137 bp, 14 predicted proteins | sample 5559201 | NCBI WGS metagenome assembly JAABUP01 (sample SAMN10711887, study PRJNA513373) | rock metagenome | isolation source: Antarctica rocks | place: Antarctica | reverse complement strand
CAAGAGCAGCTCCGGGGTGCTGGCCGCGATGACCACACGCGAGAAGGGCCGCAGGGCGGGCGCGCGCCGGCGCCACCAAGTCCTGGGAGTCGTCCGCGAGCACGATGACGTTGTCCTCGTCCTCGATGCCATCCTCGTCCGCCGCGGCCGCCGCCTCGGCGGCGGCGGCCTTCTTGGCGCGCGGCGCGCGCGCGCGCTTCCTGCTGCCGGGCGCAGCGGCGGACGCGGGCGTCTCGGGCGCGGGGCCGGCCTGCCGCCGCGGCGCAGGCGCGTCACCAACCGAGCGCGCGCCTGCCATCGCCGACAGTGTCACTGTGCGGAACTGTGGCCACTTCCCGGCGGCCTCTCGCAGTGGCCAAGGTCCTGCCGGCGGACGCCTGGGCTCTGCTCGGCGGAAAAGGGCTGCTCTGGAAGCGTTGTGTCTGTCAGTAGCCCGTGACTTGGAACATATTAGGCAGGCCACAGTGTCGAAGTATACTTCCACACTGAGACCGCGCATTCCTCATTGCGGCAAGCAGGGTGCGAGCGTTGCTCGGGCCCTGGTGCATGCATCCGGAAGCGCGCGACCGCGCGCGCCTTGGCCAGGAAGGGCAGCGTGACGCGCAGCGCGCCGGCGGCCAGGCGCGCGGCGCCGGGCTCGGCCACGCGCAGGCAGGACACGACGCCGCCGTACTGGTTGTCCTGCCGGAACGTGTCCTCCAGCAGCACGCCGGCCACCACCAGCCGCCGCAGCAGCCGCTGCACGTCGCCCTTGCTGCGCGGCACGCACACGTCGGGGGTTGTGGCCGGCATGCGCTCGCTCCACGGGTTTCTATTGCGCTCCTGACGCCGCCGCCATGCGCATGCAGGAGGCTGCGGGGTCGGCGCGGGCGCGCGCCTGAGGTCGCGCCCGCTGCCGTACTCGGGCAGCCGGTCATGGCCGCGCTCGCGCACCGCCTTGGTGCTGGCGCCGCGCAGCACGTCCACCACGTGGCCCAGCGTGCCCTTGCCGGCCACCGCGCGCACGGCCGCCACCGCCGCCGCCGCCGCCGCCGTCACGTCGCGCTGCTCGAACTCGCGGCCGCCGCGGCCCGCGCACCTGCCGGCACGGCGCCGCGTCTGTCATGCATGTGGGGGTCCCATGGCGGGGTTGTGTGCCACAGGAAGCAATGATCTCCGATGCCTTGCACATGCCACTCAGCAGCTGGTGGGCAGCAACTTTCAGCAGACATGTAGGCTCCAGGGGAGGATTTACTCTGCAGAAGCAGGCATGGCCGCGGTGACTGCAGCAGCGCGCACGTGTCGCAGGTGCCGTAGCAGCGTGCGGGGTTGAAGGCCTCGTTGAAGTGCGCCAGCAGCACCGCGCGCCGGCACTCCACCTGCTCCTCGCAGTACGCCACCTGCAAGCGGCAGCATCAACGAGTATTTCTTTCAAGAATAAGATCACTAGAGCCTCACTAGAGCCTCAAAGGGCATATGCATTGCCGCCCAGCCTGGGTCGAAACATGCGTGTCACCCTGTCAGGAGGCTGATGGCTTCAGACCCATTTGTGGTAGCCGACACCTCATGCAAGCTGTTGCAAGGACTGCACGATTGGCTCGTGCAAGCTGTTGCGAGCTGTTGCGAGGACTGCACGATCGGCTCTGCTGCTGCGCATGCCGCCTGCGCGCGCAGGGGGCCAGGCGCGCGCGCGCCATCTGGTTCAGCGAGTCCATGTTGCAGGCCAGCTGCGCGGGCGGCGTCCGGTTCTCCTCGGCGCTCTGCTTGAGCATGTGGCGCGTGCGGATTGCGTCGGCGTAGCTGTAGTACAGGATGCAGGTCGCGACACGCCCGTCGCGGCCCGCGCGCCCGGTCTCCTACGGGCGCACCGCCGCGCGCTGAGCAGGATTCGGGCCGGGACAGGCGGGAGCTGAGGAGTGCGGCGCGGGTGCGAGAGGACGGCATGGGGGCCAGCTTGACTACACAGCAGCGTCTGCTTCAGGCCTGGCAGAGTGGAGCGGCCGGTTAGAACGGCTCCGCGTGCAGAGGGCCAGGGCCGGGGCAGACCTGGTGGTAGCCCTCCAGCGACTTGGGGCAGGAGTAGTGCATCACGAAGCGCACGTCCGGCTTGTTGATGCCTGCGCGGGCGCCCGCGCAGCTGACCACCGCAGTGCTGCAGCCGGCGCACCAACCATGAAGAAACAAGGCACTTTGCAGGAATGGAGAGGCGAGCGTTGTTGCCTGCAGCGGCGCAGCAGCGCTGCGTGTACAGGCACGGCTGCTATTGCAAGCACCACGAGCGCCGAACTTCGTCCGGCTGCGCAAATGGTAGAGGCGCGCGGAGCTGCCCGCGTCAGCGCAGCGGCGGCAGCGCACCCATGCCAAAGGCGATGGTGGCCACGATGATCTGCACGCGGTCGTGCGTCCAGGCGCCCTGCACCTCCTCGCGCTCCTGCTGCGACAGCGACGCGTGGTAGTGGCTGCGCGCGCGCATGCAGGACCCGCTGTAGCAGCGCGCGAGCGGGCATTTCTTTGGCTGCACATGCAGCAGGGGCGCGTCAGCGCACTTACCGGGATGTCAGCCTATCAGCACGACATGCTGAATGCAAGCTGTATGTCAGCCTGAACCCAGGTGCACCGCTGAGGCACTAAAGTAGTAATATGCGTGGCTCACGGCAGGCTCAGGCAGTGGAGAGCAGGACGCAGGGGCCGCGCCTGACGCGCACGCCGCGCCCGCACTGCCGCCGCAGCGCCTCCTGCAAAAGCAAGCACTGCATTCGCACGCTTGGAAACCCCACAGCGCTCATGATCATGCTAATTTCAAGACATCCGAAACCAGATCAGAGACTGTGAGAGCAAGCATCAAGCTGATGCATTTCTGTTACCTCATGGCAATCATCTTGGACAAATCCCTTCATCTCTTCAGGCTGCCGGCGGTCAGTCTGGTGCGCAGGCATGGGGCTGGGGCCGGCGCGCGCGCCTGTAGCTCGGCGGCTACCTTCTCGCAGTCATTGCGCGACAGGCAGTACACGATGCCGCACGCCACGCGCCCGCCCGGCGCAAAGTCGCGGCGGATGCGCGCGGCCATCTCGTCCACGGCCTCCTTCACCTTGCTCTTCTTCTTGGCCACCTCGTACCTGCGCGTCCCGGGGCGGGCGTGAGAGCCGTGACAGACCCGCTCCTCAGCAATGCGTTTACAAGCAAAATGAGGACAACGTGCATGACCTGAGCTCTTATACTGAACATAGACAAAACTAAATGTGATGTGTCTTTTCGTCTGCTCTGCCTGACATCTTCAAGTACCTCGCAATCATTGCCTGCTGCCCTATCTCTCTGCCCTGCACTCACGCAGGCAGTGACACTTTGCAGCACATTGATGATGGCCAGGTGATACGATCCACCTTTGTTGCATATGCACTGCCTAGGAGCCAGAATCGACTATCAGCACCCACAGCCTGGCCGCGCCTGAGGTTGGCGCGGTTGAAGCTGGAGCGGAAGTTGACCGCGTGCGCCATGGCCAGCTGCAGCACCACATCGCGCTGCACGCGCTGCGTGGCTGTCGCCGTCAGCGCCAGCAGCGGCACCGAGGGGTACCTGGCCGGCGCCGGGCAGCGCTGGGGGCCCCTGCAGCGCTCCCTGTGTCCTGACCAACATGATTGCCTGTCAGGCATGTCAGAGCCGTACTGCCCTAGCCCTACCATGCAAGAGCAGGAGCGCGGAGCAATGCTCTGCATTGCTCGGTCGCCACAAGCGTGCAGGGCAGCATAGCGGTGCTGTTTGGCAGCCAGCATACAGGATGTATGATGTGACCACATTGACCTGCGCTTGAAGACGCTGAGGCCCTTGTAGTCCGGGCGGAAGTCATGCCCCTGCAAAGACAGAGCTCATCAACGCGGCGGTGCACAGCATGTCCAGCAGGCACTGCATGAGTGCGCAGGGACTCTGCACGCAAGGGCATTTGGCAGCCTAGTTGTGCGTTACAGATCTCAGATTGCATGTCCACCTTGGCCAGCCAAACAGACACGCGCTGCAGCAAAAGTATAGCACTGAGCATGGGTGCGCACCCACTGCGACACACAGTGCGCCTCGTCCACGACGATCCGATCCTGGGCATGTGCACGCGCGAACCGTCAGCCTGCAGCCAGACCCTCGCTGGCAGGTCGCACGGCCGCAGGCCGGGGCGGGAGCGCCGGGGGCGGGGGGCGCGCCAGCAGCTGGCGCTCGTGCAGCGCGTCGAAGACGCGCATGAGCGCGTCGGACCGCGCGACCTTTTCGGGCGTCACGAACAGGATGCGCGTGCCGGGCGGGTCCGCGCGCAGGCGCGCCATGAGCTCGCGCGACTCCTCGTACTCCTGGCCGCCGCTCAGGTAGCCGCACTCCACGCCCGCCTGCTGCAGGTGGAACACCTGGCCCCCGGCGGGCGGGTCAGCCCGCAGCGCCCAGGATAGCACGCCTGCGCTGGGCAGCCAAGCCTGGCACGCGGAGGGTCTCCGCGCGGCGCGTGCCCCATGCGCCTGCACCAGGTGCCTGCAGCCGGGGCGCTGCTGCCCCAGCCCGCCGGCATGCAGACACATGCGAGACACCGCAGCCTGCTTACCAGGCATGTATTTAGGCCACTGCAGCGCTGCCTAACCCGTACACAGGGGGAGCTTGGGCATGAAGCGCAGCAGTGCACGGTAAACACGCTGGGCGCTCCTGGCTGCGGATTTCGACAGCACAGTAGCGCACCTGATCCTGGATGAGCGACACGAGCGGGGAGATGCACACGGTGACGCCGCGGCAGAGAATGGCGGGTAGCTGGTACACCAGGCTCTTGCCTGCGGCGCACAAACCCAGTCGCTATGGCTGTTCAGCCTGCTTTACCACCTTCGTTTCTGTTTGCTGCCCTGAACATGCCTGATATGCACCGCGTCGAGTCTTGCAGGGCACTGGCCAAGACACCAGCGACGACCGGCGCGCCAGGGCGCACCGCCGCCCGTGGGCATGAGCACGAAGCAGTCGTTGCCTGACAGCGTGGCGTTGATGGCCTCGCGCTGGTTTGGCCGGAAGGAGCTGTTGCCAAAGTAGTCGCGGTTGGCCTGCGCGAGGTCCGCCGACCACGGGAAGTCGTTCCGCGCCCAGCGCGCATCTGCGCGCAGCACAAGGTCGCAATATGGTTTTATTGATGGACGTCTCCACAGGGGGACATGTCTTGCGCGAGTGTATACAAGTGACACATGCATGCAATGCCGCGTTTGCCGTCACCCAAAAAACATGGCAGCATGCTTAATCTTAAAACGCGTATGGTCAGTGCGCATGCATCATGCGTAGACATGGTGGACAAGCTGGCCTGCGAGGGAGCGAGCCTGCGCGTCCATCCACGACCACCGCGTCAATCGGCGCCTCGTTCACGCCCGGCGCGGCCTGACGCAGGCTCGGGTCGGGCGGGCGGGGCCCAGCATCCTCAAAGCCGCCGCCGTCCCAGCCGCCACCGCCGCCGCAGCCCGCCGGGCCGCCCTCGCTGAACCCCCAGTAGCCGCCGCCGCCGCCGCCCGCCGCTCCAAAGCGGCCGCCTCCGCCGTCCCCTCTGTGGCCACAGTCTGTGCCGCATGCAGCCGGGTCGCCCCAGCCAGGTCCGCCAAACACGCCGGCGGCGCCGCTGCCGCCCGTCCATGGCGCAGAGGGCGCCAGCCCAGGGGTCCCTGCGCCTTGGCCGCCGGCCTGGTTGTGCCCGAGCCTGGGCGGGACGCAGCCTGTGGCACCGCCCCGCCTCCCTTCAGTCGGGGTGCCCGCCCATGCTCCAGGCCCTTGGGGCCACGTGGCTGCCGCCGCGTGCTGCTCGACAGCATGCTGCGCCTGCGGCCGCTGCCCAGCTCCGCCATTGGCCCACCCGCCGCCCGGCCCGTAGCCGCCGCCGGCGCCGCCTGCGTGCGCGGGCGGCGCCGCGGCGGCGCCCGCGGGGCTGCCGCGCTTGACGATGCCCTCCAACAGCACCTTGGTTGCGCCTAGGCGCGCCTTCTCCCGCTCCAGCTCCGCCCGGCGGGCCGGCCCTGGTTCAGGCGCTACATGATAAGTGCTGATGTACTAATGAGAGCTCCCACGCTTGGCAAGCACCTCGATAAATGCATCCTCATGATGACACAGTATTCCCTTCCTAGCCAATACATGCTGGCAGGCGCATACAACACTTCTGTTAAAGCACAGTGCATTGCAAGAGCCCCAGCAAAGGCCAGCCGTGTAGGCGACATCGGGGGGGTTGCAGCAGAGCACCGCGCCACCCACCCGGCTGCCCGTCGAGCAGCTCCTCGCAGACGTCCAGCAGGAAGCTCTTGACGTCGCGCAGGTGCTCCATGGCGTGGCCGCACGCAGCCAGCGGCACGCCGTGCGAGCACAGCATCGCGCCTACACCTCCGGCCGGACCAGGCGCTGGCCCCGCACCGGGCGCGCCAGGGCCGCCTCCATCTGACCCACAGCCGGGCATGGCAGCGACGAGCGGGCGCTGCGCGGACGTCGGCATGGCCTGCAGCGGCGTGCCGGCGCCGGCGCGAATGGCAGCCCGGCCGCTCGGCTGGGTCTCGCCGCAGGGTCGGGGGCAGGGATGCGGCGGAGCTGGTGGGTGGGCAAGCGGCCGCGGCTGAGGCAGCGTGACCCCCATGCTCTGCGCCTGCCCTGGACACGGCGGGCCGCTCAGCGGCCATGCTGCCAGCGGCGCCGCAGCCTCCTGCCCGCGCGCTGCGCGCGCGCCCTCCGCGGCCTGTGCGACCTCTGCAAAGTCCTCCGGCTCGTCTGCAAACACGCCGGGCGCAAGCGCTGGCAGCGCCAACTCCGTCGGCTGCTGCGAGGTCTGGGACTGGCGTGGTGCCTGCGCGCAACAAAGTCACGCTATGGCAACACACATACGTGCTCAAGGCGGAGGCATGCACGAGTGTTGGCCGCGCTCACCGTGGCGTTTTGCAAGGCTGGCGGCGGGACGGGGACTGCGCGGCGTTGCGGGTGGGGCACGCTCCGGGGCGCAGTTCGCAGCGCGCGCAGTCCCTGCGTTGCATACGAGTGACGTCAAGGGATGCGCAGACAGGGCACGTCCTGTGCTCCAAGCGCCCTGGCGCACCTTTGCGACCTCTGCCGCGCTTGCGACCGCGCCGGTGCCATACAGAGCCGCGTTTCTGCGCAGTGAGCGTCAGAGCTAGGCCGCGGGCAGCTAGCCAGTATGTCAATACTCCAACGCACCCTGACGCGCCGTTCTCGGCGGCCTGCGCATTCTGGGAGGGCAGCGAGTAGAGCAGGCCCCAGTTGCGGCAGCCGTCTGACGCGAAGGCGCTGTGCAGGTGCTCTTGCAGGTTGTTGATGGGGCCCTTGCTGTTCTGCATGGCTGCATCGCCTGCTCCGATCATGCGCCAGGCATCAGTGCGGGCGCTTCATGCAGCCCGCGCTGCGCGCGCTCACTAGCAGAGCGGGCCAGCGTCCAGCAGGCACGCTGCAGCTGTGACAGGCTGTTACGCCTGACTTGAGCTGTTCTGCGTCCATCCAAAGCTGCAGCATGCGCAGCATGCCCTAGGGCGCCTAGGCACTCTCCCGTCGTGTAGACCGGCCTTTAGATCACACAAGCCAGCTGGGTTCTGATAGTAGTTCGTATGACGCCGCGGCTGCTCCAGCTGTGCCAGTGCACCGCACACCTAGCGTGCTCTGTGGGGAAGCGGACAAGGGCGCCCTGGCCTGCTGGGAGGCAGCTGCGAGCAGCGGCACACAGCGGGCGTGTGGAGCCGCCGGACGTGCGGAAGCTTGCAAAGATGGCGCAAATTTCTGTCACAGACGAGGAGGCGCGCGGCTGCAGGCCCGTATTCTGCGTGGACACACACAGCGGCACCTCTCTGACACTCGCACGCTTGCACAGGTTCGCGACTGGGGACCGAAGCTGGAGCAGATAGCGGACTGGTGCGCGCTGCCCAGAGTGTTGCTGATTTGTGAACCGCCACCTTCCCTTGTTGAGTTGCACTGCTAGACAGGCCGCCTCAACACGCTGTATATATCACCCCAGAGACTGCTGTCTGGCAGCGGCCCAGGTTTGACCAGCTGCAGGCCGTGGACGTGGAGGGTGTGCCGCCGGCCACGCGCGCAGACCTGACAGAGGAGAACCTGCTCCGCGCAGACGTGCCCCGCACTTTTGACCAGAGGTGCTCCTGTCAAGCTTGCCTATTTGTGTAGATGAACCTGTTTGGCTTCTGGATCCTGACACAGCAAGTCCGCTTGCAGGGAAGCGATTATGGCAGAAGCGCCCGACAGGGAAGGCGCCTTTGTCAAGGTGCCCAAGATTAGCTAGCGCTGCTTCAGTGTGGTAGGAGCACATGACATTATCTGTCGGGCTCGCTGTCTGGATAATGCCAGAGTGTTGCATGCACTTGTAGAAATTCCGGTTGCTTGTTTGAGATTACACCAGCAGCGGCGCAGTGTTGCATGCTTCTAAGGCTAAATCGATGCTAAACACTGAACTCGCATTGTAAAACAAGGGCCTGTGGCCCGTCAATCTTTGCATCATCATGCTCTGCTTCCCCCAACCACACTTTTCCAAGAGCACATGAGAAGCTCTGCAGTGTGCGCATCCGGCACTGCAAAACCTTCTCTGCGCAAGCTGGTCCTGGCGACCAAGGTGCGCACATCAGCTGCCAGGCTCGCGGCGGCGGCCAGCATGGTGCAGGCCGAGCGCGGCGTGGCGCGCGTCATAGAGCAGCACGCATATCCGGCGTCGCCCGAGGCCGTGCTTGACCGCATCCCAGCGACCTGCGACTTTGTGCTCATCGGCGAGGCCAGCCACGGCACCGCCGACTTCTACGACTTCCGCGCCTCGCTGACGCGGCTGCTCATCCAGCAGCGCGCCTTCAACGCGGTCGCACTGGAAGCAGGTGCTTTCTTTTGCCTGGGTGCCACCACGCGACCTGCAGGCCATGCCAGAGCGCTTTGCGAGTCCGACAAGCTGTACAGTAGGAGTGCCGCGGCAGCAAACCACATATGTAAGCGCATCGTTGCCTACAGCTGCAGTCCTCCACGGACGTGTGCATTACCAAGCATTACGTAAGGATTGTCAGCTGCCCCAAGTCACCAAGCATGGTGGGCTGGCAGACTTCCCGGACATCTTCAAGGCCAACCTGTGGGTGCGGGGCCTGTCCAACGAGAAGGATGCCAACGAGGCGCTGTCGGCCTTGAAGGCGCGGTCTTGCATGCTGTGTGTCTTGCATGCCAGCCATGCCCATGCCATGCTCCCTGTGGTGTCCCTGTGGTGTCCAGGGCAGCATGCGAGGCAGCTGTAGCGCGCGCACATGGCCCGTGACAGCGCCTTGTCTCCTCTCGTGCAGACGTACGGTGGTCTTGCTCACACGGCACCTGGTTGACAGGACCATCTGGAGGGTCATGCATGTGCATATGCTCAGCTGGTAGCTCTGCATCATCAGCATGCACCATGCTTGGTATGCCGCTTCAAGTGCCGCTTTATATTATACAACATGTAGGTGTGTCACAGGCATTGTTCTCATTCCCAGGCCAACAGCCATGCAGTGCTCCCAACGCCTTCCCTTCTTGCAGTGGTGCTGACAGGTCAGCTACCTGCACTCCCAGCATGTCAGAGCGCATGCTGGCATCGCCTGTGTCTCACGTACGCTGTCACCGACGCGCCCTGGGCACACTGCCTTGCTGTGCGCGCAGCGCTTCCCGCAGTGGATGTGGCGCAACCGCTCGGTCGAGCGCTTCGTCGCCTGGCTCCGTGCCCACAACCTGGCGCTGCCGGAGTCCGAACGCACGCGGCGCGCAGCGGGGCTGTACGGCATGGGTGAGGGCCCAATCTAGTCGATAGGGGTATATCACGAAGTCGACAGGTTTGGACAGTCCTTGCAGGGTGCACCAAACATGACAAAGTCAGCCTGCTTGGACAGGCAGAGCTCCTGCGCCCTGTGGTGGCAAGATGTGTGGAGGCGCACTGCAGCGGTATTGCCTTTACGGCCGCTGGTGCTGTACATGTGTACTTGAAGGCAAGCAAGCCAAAGCGCAACACGGCAAGGCGCGCCAGGCCGTTTGGCATGCTCGCTCTCAATGCCTTGTTTACCGTGCGTCCTATAAGGTTTCGGGTGGCTCAACTACCTGCCTGCTTGAACAAATGATTTCTGCTGCCTGCACTTGTTCTCCCCCCCCCCCCCCCCCCCCCCAGGAGGGGTT
>JAABUP010011396.1_pt1 | contig 10137 bp, 7 predicted proteins | sample 5559201 | NCBI WGS metagenome assembly JAABUP01 (sample SAMN10711887, study PRJNA513373) | rock metagenome | isolation source: Antarctica rocks | place: Antarctica | reverse complement strand
TAGCCGGCGCCGGCCCGGCCGGGCTCGCGCTGGCCGCCGAGCTGACCGTCCGCGGGGTGTCCGTCCTCCTGGTCGACCCGCGGCCGGACGCGGCCTGGAAGCCCACCTACTGCGGGTGGGCGGACGAACTGGCGACCGCGCCGGGGTTCGACCCGGCGCGGTCGCCCCTGGTCCGGCACCGCGCTGTCCTCGTCGGGGTCGACGGGGCCTGCCGGACCGTCGAGCGGCCCTATGTCCAGCTCGACAGCGGTCGCGCGAAGGCCGCCCTCCGGCGGCGCGCCGGGTCCGGTCCGGGTGTCTACCGCGAGCGGGCCGGGCGGGTCGGGCCGATCGTCGACGCGCCCGGTCCGACGGGGGGCGGCGGCCGTCTGCTCGTCCGGGTCGAGGACGACCTGATCTCGGCGCGGGTGGTGGTCGACGCGACCGGGGCCGGTGGCACCGTCGGTACCGACCGGAAGCCCGCGTCGGACGCAACGGTCTGGCAGTGGGCGGTCGGCACGATCGCGCGCTTCGCCCAGCCGCCGGTCGAACCCGGCGGCGCGGTCGTCATGGACTGGCGGCAGGTCCGCGGCGACCCTGACGACCCCGCGGTCCCCGGCAGCTTCGGCTACGTGCTCGACCGGGGAGACGGCACGCACCTGGTGGAGGAGACCGTGCTGGCCGGGCCCCGGGTCCGCGGGGTGATGGGGGTCCTGCGCCGGCGGCTGGGCGCCCGCATCGCCGCCGCCGGCTGGCAGGCTGACCAAGCGGTCGGCGAGGAGCTGGTGGCGATCCCCCTCGACGTCGGGCCGCGTCGGTCCCGGGGTGGGGTGCTGCCGGTCGGGGTCGCCGCCGGCCTGGTCCACCCGGCCAGCGGGTACTCGGTCACCGCCGCACTGCGGACGGCGCCCGCCGTCGCCGACGCCGTGGCCGGTGCACTGGGCGACGGCCGGAACCCGGCCGAGGTCGCCGCGGCGGGGTCCGCCGCGCTGTGGCCGCGCCGCGCGGTGGCCGCGCACGCCGCGCTCACCCGTGGCATGCGCACCACGCTGGACCAGGGACCCACCGAGACCTCTGCCTTCTTCGCGGCGTTCTTCGCCCTGCCGACACCGGTGTGGTCCGGCTACCTGGCACAGCCGGCCGGGCCCGGCGGGGTCGCCACCGCGATGGCTCGCCTCTGGTTGTCGCTGCCACCGCCGGACGCCGCCCGACTCGTCCGGCGGTGGGTGCGCGCACGGCGGGTCTGACCCGGCGGGGTGGCCCCGGTCCGTAGGCTCCCGTGCGACCGGTGGGCCGGTGGGCCGGTGGGCCAGTGACCCGCCGCCCCAGGACGCGGAAGCCCCCCGGACTGGAAGCCCCGGTACGGGGAAGCCCCGGTACGAGGAAGCCCCAGTGCCACCGACACCGACCCGGGAGGGACCGACAGGTGACGACGGCGCTGACCGATCCGCTCCTCGGGCGGGTCCTGGACGGGCGGTACCGGATCGTCTCCCAGATCGCGCGAGGCGGGATGGCGACGGTCTACGAGGCGGTGGACACCCGGCTGGACCGGGTCGTCGCGGTGAAGTCGATGCACGCCGGCCTGGTCGGCGACGACGACTTCGTTGCCCGGTTCATCCGGGAGGCCCGCTCGGCGGCCAGGCTGAGCCACCCGAACGTCGTCGCCGTCTTCGACCAGGGCACCGCCGGGGACCCGTGGTCTCCGCACCGCGTCGTCTATCTCGTCATGGAGCTCGTCCGCGGCCGGACCCTCCGCCAGGTCCTGCGCGAGCGGGGGCCGCTGCCACCCACGGATGCGCTCGCGGTGGCCGAGCCGGTGCTGGCCGCCCTGCGCGCGGCCCACGAGGCGCAGATCGTGCACCGCGACGTGAAGCCGGAGAACGTGCTGCTCGCCGACGACGGCCAGGTGAAGGTCGCCGACTTCGGGCTGGCCCGGGCGTTGAGCGGCGACAGCGCGCACACCCGCACCAGCGGTTTGCTGCTCGGCACCGTCTCCTACCTCGCCCCCGAGCAGGTGCTCGACGCCGGGACCGACGCCCGCGCCGACGTGTACGCGGCGGGGATCGTGCTGTTCGAGATGCTCACCGGGACCAAGCCGTTCGAGGGTGGGTCGCCGCTGCAGATCGCCTGGAAGCACGTCAACGAGCAGGTGCCGGCGCCGTCGACCCGGCACGCCGGCATTCCGCCGGCGATCGACCGCTTGGTGCTGCGGGCCACCGACCGGGACCCCGACGGCCGGTTCGTCGACGGCCGGGACTTCCTGGCCGCGGTCCGGGCAGTGTCCGCGGACCTGGTGACCGGCCGGCTGGAACCGGCCCGCCCGGCGGCGCACGAGTGGCCGACGGCGACGCCGGCCCGCCCGGCGACGCATGAGTCGGCAGCGGCGGAGGCGACCGTCGTCGCCCGCACCGGCGCGCCCCTGCCCGGGCCCTCCCGCCGCGTGGACCCGACACCCCTGCCAGCCGAGCGGACTGAGCCGACACCGCGGCCAGCCGAGCGGATGGACCCGGCAACCGAGCCGTCCCGCCGGCTCGGGGGGGCTCGACCGATGTCGACGACCCGGCCGGGCCGGCGCCGGACGCGGACCGGGCGGGCGGACCGGGCGGGCAGGCGCACGCCGACGCTGGCCGAGCAGCGGGCGCGGCACGCCCTGCTGTCCCGGCGTCGGCGGCGGCGCGGCGTGGTCGCCCTGCTGTTCGTCGTGGTGCTCACCGTGGCCATCGCCGTCAGCGCGTGGTGGTTCGGCGCCGGGCGCTTCACCAGCGTCCCCCAGCTGACCGGGGCGTCCGAGACCGCGGCCCGGGCCCGACTGAGCGGCGCCGACCTGCGGATGCGCGTCGGCGCCAGCCGTTTCGACACGGCCGTCCCCGCCGGTTACGTCCTGGCCACGCAGCAGACGCCCAACGCGCGGGTCGAGCGGGGGGGCACCGTGACCGTCGTGGTCTCCCGGGGGACCGAGCGCGTGGGGGTGCCCTCACTGATCGGCACGACCGAGCAGGCCGCCCGCGCCGCCCTCACCGCGGCCGGGCTGTCCGTCGGCACGGTCGGCACGGTCGACTCCGACAGCCAGCCGGCCGGGCAGGTTGCCAGCGCGACGCCGAGTCCGGGGCAGTCCCTGCCGCTCGGCGGGGTCGTCGACCTGACGGTCAGCCGCGGGCCTAAGCCGGTGGACAACCCCACAGTCGTCGGCCGGCCGGTGGCGGACGCCGCAGCAGCGATCCGGACGGCCGGACTGCCGGTGCTCGTCGTGACCCGGCCGTCGGTCACGGTCCCCGCCGGCCGCGTGACGACCCAGACGCCGGAACCCGGCCCGGTGCCCGCCCATACGACGGTCACACTGTCGGTGTCATCCGGGCGACCGGTCGTCACCGTTCCGCCGGACCTGCGCGGGCTCGATGCCGCCACCGCCGCCAAGCGGCTGACCGCTCTCGGTTTCGTGGTCTCGGTCCGCCGCGCCCCCCAGTGGGTGGGGCTGGACCAGGTCTGGGGGGTGGCGCCCGGCGGCGCTGCTCGGGTGCCGTTCGGCACGGCGGTGGTGCTCACCGTGATCTGACCCGCGGCGGGTCAGACGCGGGTGCCCAGCAGCTCCGCGACCTGGAAGGCCAGCTCGAGGGACTGGTTCCGGTTCAGCCGTGGATCGCACAGCGTCTCGTAGCGGCTGGCGAGGTCCGACTCCGCGATCTCGTGGCCGCCCCCGACACACTCGGTCACGTCGTCACCGGTGAGCTCGATGTGCAGCCCGCCCGGCCAGGTGCCGGTCGCCCGATGCACCTCGAAGAAGCCCCGGACCTCGTCCACCACGTCGTCGAAGCGCCGCGTCTTGTAGCCGTTGGCGCTGGTGTAGCCGTTGCCGTGCATCGGGTCGCAGACCCACGCGACCACCGCTCCGCTGGCCGTGACCTTCTCGACCAGCGGTGCCAGCAGCTCCCGGACCCTGCCCGCACCCATCCGGACGACGAAGGTGAGCCGGCCCGGGGTCCGCTCGGGATCCAGCCGGTCGACCAGGCGCAGCGCGTCGTCCGCGGTCGACGTCGGCCCCAGCTTGAGCGCGATCGGGTTGGCGATCCGGCTGGCGAACTCGATGTGCGCGCCGTCGGCCTGCCGCGTGCGCTCCCCGACCCACACCAGGTGCGCAGAGGTGTCGTAGGCCAGACCGGTCCGGGAGTCGACCCGGGTCAGCGGCAGCTCGTAGTCCAGCAGCAACGCCTCGTGGCTGGTGAAGAAGTCCACGGTCCGGAACTGCTGCGGGTCCACCCCGCAGGTCCGCATGAACAGCAGCGCCCGCTCGATCTCCCCGGCCAGCGCCTCGTAGCGCTGCCCGATCCCGGAGTTCGCGACGAAGTCCTTGTTCCAGCTGTGCACCTGACGCAGGTCGGCGTACCCGCCGGTCACGAACGCGCGCAGCAGGTTCAGCGTCGCCGCGGATGCGTTGTAGACCCGGGCGAGCCGGGCCGGGTCCGGGGTCCGGACCGCCGGGTCGAAGTCGAACCCGTTGACCGACTCACCGAGGAAAGCCGGCAGCGTCACGTCGCCGCGGGTCTCGGTGGAACTGGAGCGGGGCTTGGTGAACTGCCCGGCCATCCGCCCGAGCTTCACCACCGGGACGCCGCTGGCGTACTGCAGGACCACCGCCATCTGCAGCACCGTCTTCAGCCGGGCACGGATCGCCTCGGCGGTGACACCGGCGAAGGTCTCCGCGCAGTCCCCGCCCTGCAGCAGGAACGCCTCGCCGCGGGCGACGCTGCCGAGCCGGTCCCGCAGCAGGTCGCACTCCCCGGCGAAGACCAGCGGCGGCATCGTCGCCAGCTCCGCGCGCGCCTTGGCCGTGCCGTCGGCGTCCGGCCAGACCGGCTGGTGCCCGGCGGGCCGGGCGAGCACGGCCGCGGACAGCTCGGCGAGCAGGCGGTCCTTCTCCTGCTGGGTGACGACGGACTCGACCGGCGTCGGTGGCGACACGAGCGACATGGCGACAAGGGTAGGCGGGCGCGCGCGTCAGCCGGGGAAAAGGCGTCAGCCGAAGAACAGGCCGGCCTCGGCGTACTCCGCGTTGTCGACGATCTTCAGGGTGCCGGTGGCCTCCGACAGCGGGACCCGCACCACCTGGGTCCCACGCAGGGCGGTCATCATCCCCCAGTCCTCGTCGGCGACGGCTTGGGCCGCGACGACTCCCAGCTTGGTCCCGAGCCAGCGGTCGAAGGGGGTCGGGCTGCCGCCGCGCTGGACGTGCCCGAGGACCACGGCGCGCGTCTCGAAGCCGGTCTGGCGTTCCAGCTCGGCGGCGACCGCCTCGCCGACACCACCCAGCTGCACGTGACCGAACGCGTCCTTGCTGCCGGTGCGCAGCGACATCGAGCCCTCCGCGGGCGTCGCGCCCTCCGCGACCACCAGCACCGCGTACCCGTCGCTGGCATGGGCGGAACGGACCTGGTCGGCGACGGCGGCGATGTCGAACGGCACCTCCGGGATGAGGATCGCCGTTGCCGAGCCGGCGATGCCGGTGCGCAGCGCGATCCAGCCCGCGTGGCGGCCCATCACCTCCACGACGAGCGTGCGGTGGTGGCTGCGCGCCGTCGTGTGCAGCCGGTCGACCGCGTCGGTGGCCACCGAGACGGCACTGTCGTAGCCGAAGGTGTAGTCCGTGGCCGAGAGGTCGTTGTCGATCGTCTTCGGCACCCCGACGACGTGCACCCCGCGCTCGACCAGCTTGGTGGCCACACCGAGGGTGTCCTCGCCGCCGATTGCCACCAGCGCGTCGACGCTGGCGGCACCGAGGTTCGCCACGATCCGTTCGGGGCCGCCATCGATGGTGAACGGGTTGGTCCGGGAGCTGCCGAGGATCGTTCCGCCGACGGGCAGCAGGTTCCGGACGTCGTGCGGACTCAGCGGCCGCGACCGGTTCTCCAGCACCCCGCGCCACCCGTCCAAGAAGCCGACCGCGGTGTTGCCGTGTTCGACGGCCGCAGTGGTGACCACGGCCCGGATGACCGCGTTGAGCCCGGGGCAGTCCCCGCCGCCGGTGAGCAGTCCGATGCGCATGCTTCCAGTCCTCCCAGGCGGGGCGGCCGTGCCCGCGCCACGTCCAGTTCCCGACGGCGCCGCCGGGCGGGAGCACCCTAGCCAGCACCCCCGGGCCCGTTCGGGGTGTGCCGGGCGTCCCGGGCGTCGCGGGCGTCGCGGGCGTCGCGGGCGTCGCGTTGCTGGCCGGACATTGCGGCGATCGCGGCCATCACCTCGTCGGTCACCGCGTAGAGCCTCTCGCGGTCCGCGCCCGGCTCCGGTGGGAAGACCAGCGGCGAACCGAACCGGAGCGTCGGCCGGTACAGCCGGATACGGCTGGACCGCGGGGCAAGAACCCGGTCGGTCCCGACGAGGCCGACGGGGACGATTGGGGCACCGGTCGCCAGCGCGATACGCGCCACGCCGGTCCGGCCGCGGTGCAGCAGGCCGTCGGGGGAACGGGTGCCCTCGGGGAAGATGCCGAACGCCTCGCCGGCCGCGAGCAGCTGCTCCGCCGCGGTCAGTGCCGCCGCCGACGCCGCGCCGCCGGACCGGTCCACCGGGAGCTGGTGGATCCCCCGGAAGAAGGCGCCCGTCGCCCGGCCCCGCGGACCCGTCCCGGTGAAGAACTCCGACTTCACGACGTAGTTGATCGGGCGGGCCACCACCGTCGAGACCAGCACCGGATCGATCAGCGACAGGTGGTTCGCGGCCAGGATGACCGGCCCCCGCCGGGGCACGTTCGCCAGCCCTTCCACGCGTGGGCGGACCAGCAGGTGCACGACGGGTACCGCGAGCAGACCCCGGATCAGCCGGTAGAGCATTCGGTGCACCCCCTGGCGGCCCGGGGTACCGGACGGCAGCTCCCGCCGGCGGCGGACCGCCCTAGCCTTCCATCGTGACCACCACGCCGGTGCGACCCGGTGCCGAGCCGTTCACCACCGACGCCGCGTCGTCGGAGCTGGTCGGGGCCGACGCCGCGTCGTCGTACCCGGTCGGGGTGCTGCTGGTGCACGGGTTCACCGGATCGCCGGCCGCGCTGCGACCGCTGGGCGCCGCCCTTGCCGCCAGCGGCCGGTCCGTCCGCGTGCCGCTGCTGCCGGGGCACGGCACCAGCTGGCAGGACGCCAACGGCACCGGCTGGCCGGACTGGTATGCGGCTGTCGAGGCGTCGTTCGACGAGCTGCGCGCGGGCTGCCGGTCGGTGGTGGTCGGCGGACTGTCGATGGGTGGCGCCCTGGCGCTCCGGTTGGCGCAGCACCGCGGAGCCGAGGTCGCCGGCCTGGTCCTGGTCAACCCGGCGATCGCCAGCGCGGACCCCCGGTTGCGCGTCCTGCCACTGCTGCGTCGGCTGTCCGCGTCCGCGCCCGCGATCGGCAACGACATCGCCGCCGGTGGGGACGAGGTCGCCTACGACCGGACCCCGCTGCACGCGCTGTGGTCCGGTACCCGGCTGTGGCGCGAGGTCCAGGCGGATCTGACCCGGGTCACCCAGCCGCTGCTGGTGTTCCGGTCCGCGACCGACCACGTCGTCGACACGACGAGCCTGGCGCTGCTGCGACGGTGGACGAGGTCGCCCGATGCCGAGTGGGTCGGCCTGTCCCGCAGCTACCATGTGGCGACCCTCGACCACGACGCTCCCGAGCTCACGGCCCGGACCGTCGCGTTCGTGGACAGGGTCACCAGGCCGGATGTGGCCGTGGCCGGCCCGATCTCCGAAGGCGCCGGGAGGGACCGATGATGCGGCAGAACGGCCTGCGGGCAGCCTCCTTCGTGGCCGTCGCGGACGTCGATCCGCGGATCGCCGACCAGTTGCTGGACCTGCTGGCCTTTGCCCACGTCGCCGCCTATGCCGAGCCCGTCCCGGGCAGGACCGGGGTGTACCGCGACCACCACGTCCCGACGCGGCCGATCGACCGGCTGTGGGTCGACCGGGCGGCGACAGCGGCGGCCCGGGAGGTCCTGGAACGCAGCCTGCCGCACCTGCAGGCGGAGCTCGAGGCGGCGATCGCCGAAGGAACCGTCGCCCACCCACCGAGCGGATCCGGTGCGACCGGCCCCGCACCCGGCCCGCTGCCCGGCTCACCGGCCGGGACGGCCCTGCCCGGGAGCCTTCAGCGCGACGCTCCGTACCCTCCGGCGAGTGCGGCCGGTCCCGCCGCCGGCGCCGAGACGGCCGGCTGGCCGACAGCCGCCACGTCCTCGTCCGGCGCATCGGGAACCACGGACGCGGCCGGGAACACCGGCTCCCGCGCCCGGCAGTCGCTGGACCAGGCGGCCGTCGACGCGCGGTGGCGCGACATCGTCGCCGGGTGGGACGGGCCGGTCGCCGACGACCCTGGTCCCGCGCACCCGTCGCGGCGGGCCCGTCCCGGGCAGCCACCCCTCACCGACCGGTCCCCGGTCGGTGACTCCGTCGGCGACCCGCCGCCGCTCGACTCGTTCCCGGCCGACCCGTTCCCGGCCGACCCGTTCCCGGCCGACCCGTTCCCGGCGCGGCCGGTGGAGCGCGACGGCTTCACCGACACGGACAGCCGCGGCGCCGGGTGGGACGGGACCGGACGCCGTCGGACAGACGACGCCGACGCGTGGCCGACCGGGCCCGGGCCCGCGGGCCCGCGCGACTCCGGCGGCCCCCGTCGCGACATCCACTCCGGCGGCCCCGGTGACGACGACCACTACCTGCCGCCGCTGCCGGCGCGCCACCCACCGCTGGCGACGGCGACCCGGCTGGGGTGGGCCGGGGTGATCGCCGGACCGCTGCTGCTCGTGCTGGTCGTCGCCGCCGGGTCGGTGCTACCCCGGTGGCTGCCGCTGGCCGCAGTCGCGATGCTCGTCGGCGGGTTCCTCGTCCTGGTCAGTCGCCTGCACCGCAGCCCGGAGGACACCGACGACGAGGACGACGGCGCGGTCGTCTGACCGCGGGACGGCCGCCGGGCGGCGCGATTCGGCGGCGACAGCGTGGCGCGACTGGCAGGCCTGCGGACAAGTCGACGGCGCGGCTGCGTCAGTGCGGTGCGCGACGGGGCCGCTCGGGCCGTCGCGGTCGCCGTCGGCTGACCCGCCCGGACCGGCCGAACAACCGCACCGACGCACGAGCGAGGTCGGCAGCACCGATCATCCCCGCGTTGATCCCCAGTGACGTCCGGACGATCCGCGCCTCCGGTCGGAAACCCCGACCGGTGAGACTGCGCCGGAACGCTTCCCGGGCCGGTTCCAGCAGCAGGTCACCGGCGCCGGAGACGCCGCCGCCGATCACGAACACGCCGGGGTCCAGCGCGGCTGCGAGGTTCGCCAGGCCGATCCCCAGCCACCGCCCCATGTCCTGCAGCAGTTCGGTCGCGGCAGGGTCGCCGTCCCGGGCCGCAGCGGTGACCAGCGGCCCCGTGACCGCTTCCGGGTCGCCACCCGCGCGGGCAAGCAGGTCGTGCGCGACCGGTGACCGCGCCGATGCCAGCTCGCGGGCGTCGCGCCGGAGGGCGTTCCCGCCGGCGTACTCCTCCCAACACCCGCGGTTTCCGCATCCGCACCGGTGTCCGCCGGGGACCACGACCATGTGGCCGAACTCGCCGGCGAGCCCGGACCGACCCCGAAAGAGCTCACCGTCCAGGATGATCCCGCCGCCGATGCCGGTGCCGAGATTGACCAGGACGACGTGGTCCTCACCCTGACCGGCACCGAACCGCCACTCCGCCCAGGCCGCCGCGTTCGCGTCGTTCTCGACGATGACCCGCCGGCGGGTCCGGCGTTCGACCGCGTCACGCAGCGGCTCGTTGCGCCAGGCGAGGTGCGGTGCGAACAGCACGGAGCTCCCGGTGCCGTCGACGAACCCGGCCGCGCCGATGCCGACCGCGGCGATGACGTGGCGCCCCGCCAACTCCGCGACGACGTCGGCGATCGCGTCCTCGGTTGCCCGCGGGCTGTGCGTCGGGGTCTGCCGGCTCAGGGCCTCGACGACCGACCCGTCCGGGTCCACCACCCCTGCCTTGACGTTGGTCCCGCCGATGTCGATGCCGACCGTGAGCACGACGACGCCCGCTCAGGCGCCCCGACCGGCAGGACCGGTCAGGCGCAGGTCGGCGAGCAACGGCAGGTGGTCACTGGCCACGACCAGGTCGTCGGCGTGCACACCGGAGACCCGTACCGACCGCCCGGGTACAC
>JAABUP010011395.1_pt1 | contig 10138 bp, 10 predicted proteins | sample 5559201 | NCBI WGS metagenome assembly JAABUP01 (sample SAMN10711887, study PRJNA513373) | rock metagenome | isolation source: Antarctica rocks | place: Antarctica | reverse complement strand
AGAGGGCGGCGAGGGAGAAGAGAGAGAAGAGAGAGAAGAGGCAAAAAAGGGAAACCACAGAAGAAGCGAAAGAAGCGAAAGAAGCTACGTAAGAGCACCCAAATCACATAATAGTCTACACCGAATCACGCCCCTGAAAGAACCCTAGTTAACAACACGTTTCAAGCGTGGAAACATTGGAACCATTCAACGGGCTTCACAGACCCTATCGTTCTCGTATGTGCAGAAACAATAAAGTAGAACCGAGGGAATTCTGGCTTTGAAAGGATTGAATATTAGTGTAGAGATCTGGAAGATTGGAAACGCGGGTATGCTGTTCCGATTTAATCCATAAAGGGGGTGGGTACTTTGGACCGTCTGAGTAGTTTCACGGCCACTTTTTCGACATGTCGAGGCATCGGGGCATCGAACGAGGAAATTGGACAAGATCCGAAAGATGAATGTATTCTCGAGTGTGCCTTGCCAAGTAATTATCTTTGAAACAGCTGTAGGAAGGTCTAAATAACAGTGTATGAGTATCAACTTAAACTCCCTACCCAAATGCAAGACTAGAACGCCACCGCCATCGATATACATGGCATGATGCTGTGATTCTCTTGCGAACACAAATCCTGAAGTCGGAATAAAGCACCGCATCGGCCTTCAATCCTTCCATCGTTGCAAATACCTTTGCATGTCATTCGAGGGTTGTGGTGCTGGGGCAGCCTAAGATCACGAGTCAGCCCAAAGCCCACTTGATGAAGAGGAAACTAGTCTCATACAGTATTCGCCCGACTCGACACACTAGCCGTCTGGCTCATGGTCATGGTCGTGACCTGACTCGGCGTGGGTAGAAATGTCTGCGCCAATGAGACCGAGCTCGTCGGGTACTGTGGTGTCGGGTTCGCCGCCGTGATCTTCGTCCCTGGTCTACCTTGCATTGGTGCATACTTGATCGACCCGGTCTGCATCGTATATGGCACCGTGTAAGCTCCGGCGGGGCCCGCAGCACCGCCGGCATTTGCGCCCTGTTGGGCCTGAACTGGTTTCTCTGTCGGAGGACCGCTGGTGTCCGTGACGCTTTTGATTCCTTTTTGGACGTTTGGGGGAAAGGTGCCCGTCATGCCGCTTAGGGAAAAGCGTTTGGAATAGTTTGTGACTGTACCACTAGGGCCCGTTGATATGATTTTAAGGAAGCTATAGGGTTGATGGCCATTAGTAGCTGGTCGAAACAGCTATGGAACTGGGCCTCCACATACTAAGCATTGGTGTCGCTACCTCCGATGCCCGCTTGTATAGTGCTCGACACCGCTTTGCCAGTACTGACGTCTCCTTGATCCTTGATGGAAGCTAATTGAATCTAGAGGTTCATGGATCTCGTCAGCAGAGTGTTTGAAAACATTGTCAACTCCAATCCTACACGATCATGGAGGTGCACTGACAAAGCTGGCAGCATCATTCCCTCCAGCACATAAAAACAGCGTGTAGGTCTTTAGGTCGGACAACGGCGGCTGTGAGCCGGAATCTTTCCATTCTACTGAGATGGACGATCCACCTTTTATTGTGGTACCGGCAGCTGGCGAGGTGAACTGAACATCTGCTAATGCGAAAGGGGCAAAGCTTGCGAAGAGAGCGAGTAGTCGGATGAGCATGGTTGTAGCGTCAGTACAAGATGGAGAAGTGAGAAATCGGCCACGCCGAAAGGAACGGAAGTTTTTCTCAAGGTTTGGTCAGCCGAAGATTGTCAAGTTGATGTCGTCGGCAATGATGGATAAATAATACATACGGAGCTACAATCTAAAGGTTGGTGACTGGCGGGAGGCGTTTACGCTAGGCTTATTGGGCTAGCTTGGTTTTCTATTTACAGAAGGATCTTTATCTAGGTAAGTCCTCTATCAAAACCCAACTCAATAGGGAGAGAAGTCTTGTCTAGTCTACTGGTCGAAGTTCATAGATTGCGGATGAATAACCATGACATTCGAAGTATAAGGAGGTATAGTTTATTCAAGCCTAATTTTGTTCAACGACTCTTCGCAACTCCACGCTAATTTCCAAAATCAAGAAATGCCAGAATACTTCGTACAAAGTCCAGCACATAGTACTACACGGCGTCTTTTCTTAATGAATTCATGGTGCTCACAGCCGAGCTTAAGCAGGTTTCACGAAGCGACCGGTGCTTTTCTTTCCACGTTTCTCACGGGAAGATCCCCACTTATTGAAGTCTTGCTCTTGTCTTTCAACGGAAGCAATTTCGGCTGAAATCCGACCGGAAGCTCGACAAGACTGCTGCCTTGCCTGATTGTCATGGCGTGCTTCAACAGCATCTCCTTGTCGACTTTCAGCTCAAAGTTGGTCACAAAGCAAAAGCTAACCTCAAGCCTTCCAAGTTCTGATTCAGTCACACCTCCCACTTTCGCGAAGCGTCGATGGGGATAGCTAAGATCCTCTAGAGCTTTCATTGCTACCCGAAGGCCGGCCAACAATAAGCGGTGGACGTTCCGCGCCGTGACGGGAATAATCTTCTCTACAACGGCAAGCCTGTGGATATAGAAACTGGTTGCCAGATACACAGCTGTTGACATTGGGCAATAGCGATGAAGACGCAGCAGGTATTCTTCGAGGGCAATAGGAGGTGGCTTCTTTGAGTAGAATTTCCTTGCAATTGCACCGTGCTGAATGTTGAGTGGCTCCATGTTCGACCCAATGATGTGCAATGGTTCTCCCGGGCCAGATTCAGGACTGCCAATAGGTGCTTTGGCCTTTGCTGGAACAGCATCCACGTCTTCCGAACCCTCTAACTTCCGAGGCGTGCGTGTCCGTGATCTACTACCGTCTTTTGCGTGCCGTGCTACACTTTCCTTCTCTGCTTGCATAACTCTCAAATTCGGCGTGTTAGGATGGCTGATGGGCGGTGTTGGCGGGATGTCGCCAGTAATTCCCACTAAAGTCTCCATGGTACCGCACAGCAGCTTCAAAGCGGCTACAGGTGTCAAGGTAAATATGTCAATGTTGTGACTTTCTGGAATGGCGCCAAGATCTTCAGGAGGTGAATGTATGCTTGGATTGATGCCAGGATCTCCCGAAGGCTCTGGGGGCGGTGGAAGTTCGGGCATAGAAGCACCTGTTGATTCGCCCAACCGAGACTGAGGGTGTTCGCCATCTTGGATATGCTCCGGAGAATGCATTTTTGATCAGGCTTGATTTCTCCTCACTGATTGTAGGCGTGGGGCAAGCTACCACTCCTCATCGTCTCCAAGGCCCTGTCTGGTGGTAGATACGCCAGCACAGAGAATGGAATCGAAATCTATGACGCAGAGTGCGCATTGTGACATGCCAGGCTGAGGATCCAGTTGCAGGTTGACTGGAGGATGAGTTGATACGGCCAACTCACTCTAGACCTGGCGGTCGTTGATATTAAACACGAGTGAAGCGGTTGGCAACAAGGCCCTAGGGCCTAGAGAAGGCTTCTCTGTAAGGTAAGGTAGTTTAGTCTGTAGTGGCGGCAAATACTGGTCAGTGCTATGATACTTTTTCTTGCAGGTCAAGCGACCATCGGAATTGATACCTGCGGGGGTTCCATTGTTTGTAGAGACGATATCTAATTGGAGCGCGGGCACAGCGGGGTAAATGGAACCAAGTCCACAAGGCGAGACTTCCATTCCGTCAACGACGAACTGAATGTCTTCAGTGATTGCATGCCAAGTCACCTGGCAGAGAATCACCAGAGAATCACCAGAGAATCACTGTCTACAAGAAAGTCTGAATGCAGAAGTGGAGTTGATAGGCCATCGAAGCTGCTGGCACAATCAGGCACAACGACGAGGCGTTGTTGACGGTCGATTGGTTCACGCGGGTGTCCGGATTGGTAGTTCGCCTCGCCGAAGCATCTTGATCATACTGATGTCTTAGAGATGGGCAGTGGGAAACGATGGTATCTATATGCTTAGTCTTATCCTCGTTTTTTCACTACGCAATGCCTTCTTCTAGCAATGTTGGCAATCTATCTTTACCTCAATCGTCCTTAGACTTCAAGACGTTGGTGGATCTTACAGTACTTACATACTTTTCTGGCCTTGGAACACTTTCATTTTCCGACTCTCTTGATATTACTCAATACTCTCTCCGTTGCTCATTCTCTCGCCTAAGTTATCGGGTTGTGTGGCCATACAAACGGGGGATGCCCTTGATGATACGAGGCAAAACCCCTTCGAGACGGCAATATGCTTACCTAGCGCAAGTGATATCGTGTAACCTCACCTTTTGGTTGGCTGCACCGCGGTCGGATTATGGATGAAACTTGCGAGAACGCTCAAAGCAGCTTCAGAAAGCAGCTTCAAGTACCCGCCTCTTGCCAAGGCAGGGTGTGTAATAGCAGCTATAAGTTATTTCTAGTTCTCGGTCTCGGTCCAGAGCTATTTATTACGTAGATTGGTTACGAGAGGCCGATCGCCAGGAATCCAGTTCCACTTTCCTTGTTCGTACCATTCAGATTATGTCGTCTTCTGCTTACGAAGGTTTAGAAGTCGTCCCTCATGAAGGTCTGCAAACGTCGCAAGAGGGCCTGGAGGTCGTGGACCAAGGGCCACCTGAGGTAGTTGCTTCCTTGGATGGGTTCACAAAGTCTGCCTCTATTGAACCTGCGGTACAAAACCCGCGAACGTTATGCGGCGTGCGAAAAACGACGTTTTGGTTTTTGATTGCGGTGATATCAGTCTGTGTCATCGCGGGGGCTGTAAGTGGTGGAGTAGAAGCGTCGCAAAAATCCACTGAACGGTAAGTATGGAGGCGTGAGATACTAGACATGAGGGCAAAAGTTTCTGATACTTTGTTATCTAGCTCAAGAGCTCCTTCCACTGCTCTGCCGGTGTTTCAATCACAGTCTACCATCTTTTCCACCCCACCCTCCACATCAACATCCACATCATCACCCTTCTCATCATCACCCTCCTCATCATCGAACAGTACCTCATCAGCTTCCTCATCGTCTTCATCATCAGCTCCATCCTCAAATCCGTCGTCTGCTACCTCTGTTCCCTCATCTGGCATAGTTGCTTTGGACTGTCCCGTCATAAACGGCACTCGAGATTCCGTGCCATCATTGCAGGGCAACTCCAGTTTCCTTATCTTCTGCGACTATGACATCCAAACTCCTGTGCCCGACCTCAAAACATTCAAGGCTTCGACTTTGAGTGATTGCCTTCGAGCATGCACAGGATACTCCAGTGCAGCGAGCGAAATATGTCGAGGTGTCACATTCCACACCAATCTCACCTTTTCAACAGCCAATCAAGGAAGCAATTGTTTCTTGAGAGGGGGCACCGTTACAACCTACCTTGTGCTGATGAACGGCCTGCCGGACACAATGGCAAGTGCAGCTTTATCCACCGGATGAGAAGCAGTCCTGGTATGACCGCTATGTCGTCTACTGGCGGGCCCGGAGCTTTATGAAATTCAAGTTGACTATGGAAAGAAGTCGTACAGAACGCTTCCAAAAATCAAGGTAAGAAACGGCGAGACGAGTAAATGAAGGCTAGGTAATCCTGTTCTCTCATGAACAGGACAAAAGGGCGGTTAGGGGCCGTGAACGGGACTAAAGCGTTCAAGTATCTAGTATAGCTCTTTCCACCGTATCATTTTCTCGGAGTTTGAGACTTTCCTATGTTCAGTGATTGCAGCTTCGGTGGTTTGGTTCTACATCAGTGCACAGCCATCAACGACTGGAGTTGTGACTCCTTCGTCTTACTGCCCACATAGCAGTGTCTTAAGTGCCTAATTAGCAAACGCCGCTTAAATTTTCGAACTGCCATCCAGCATCCCCAATGCCACTATCTCCTAGTCAAGCACAGCCAAGCACAACTCTCATCCGGACTTCTTCAGAGCTCAGCATCAAACCGCCACTGACGGATACCGAGGAAATCGGGCATCACCAGTCCAGAGACGAGCATTTGTACATTTATAGTCGCAAAGGATCTGTTGATAACGATCTCTGTGCCGCGCCAGAACAACCGTACCAAGCTCCGAGTCTTTCCAATAGCCCATCTCTCAAGAGCAGCCCCTCATGCTAACGATCTAGTCTTTATATCTAGTCATTTGGACCTCCTAAGGTAACCGACAAGACGCCCCTTAGGCGCCTTTATCTAGCTAGAGGGGGGTCCGATCTCTTTTGCAATATCATCTGCAGGGAGGCCTTGATAAAAAATCCCCCTCGAGCGTTATGTATGGGCCCGAAAGCGGACATGACGGAAGCTGCACCGGGGGGGGTGGCAGAAAGTCTGTGAACTTGTTCAACAACCGGTAGCTAGACACTTCGGGCGAGCTATCAGACTAAAGGAAGCTGCTTGGTTGTGGTAAGTTGAGATTGATGGTATCTACTTGGTTTACTCTTTGGCCCCAATATGACTTGTCCAACAAGCTTTGGCCTTGGAACGATTTCGAGAGAAAAATGGTCGGTTTGTCTTTTTGTCACTACGAGAGATTCGGGTTGTTGGCTATTGATTCTGAAATGATCGAGCCGGTGAATTTAAATCGATGAGAAGGTTAGCTGTTAGACTGAGTGGCAGATTGAGTATGGGCAGGCAAGATTATCCAGTTTTACATGTTTCTCTTCTCTAATCTCAAATGCGCACAAGCCTTGCAAGTAAACACGAATCAACGAATATACTGATTGAACAGAGTAGTAGTAAGTCTGTTTATTCACTTTTACATCTATACAAATACCAATCATTGTCTCCTAACTTTCTGCACTCACACCCACACCCAACTGACTATACTCTGACACTCGCCTAGGCTATGTGAACAACTCATTCCATTGTCTCGGTTTTTAGACGACAAATGTTTCTCATTCCTGGGCACACGTCCTTGGCCGCCTGCCTCTAGTCGCCAAACCGTACTGCCAGTAATCGTGCCACGCTAACACCTACTGTAGTCCTCTCATGAACGCTCCAACAAACCTCTTTCCAGCATGACGACCATGAGGAGCAATTCACGACTAATTCCTCATTCGTCTATTGACCGATCCCCTTCAGGAGCCTAGTTTGTCACTTTTTCGCCCTGTCGAAGCCGAGTGCAACCCTAATGCGATCCTCTTGGAATTTAAGCGGTGAACCGCTGTCGGGTCATGTTACTGATAGCGGTGTTAAGCTCGACCAGGAATAACTATCTTCATGGCCGCGAAATATATGTTGATATCATCTTTAGTGCCGTGTTGGAACGGCTATACTAAACTTCGAAATCCGTCTCTCGTTGGTCTCAAGCAGTCAGCACCTGGTACTGGTCTGATATTCATGTCTGCTCTATTGGTCTATCCGGCAACAAGACACCTTGGGCGCCGATATAGGCCTCTTGGCAGCAATATGGAACCTTTCTTGCTATGCTACATAAATATGGGGTCTATAATATAAGGTAGGCAACTACGGCTTTTACGTCAAGTGTAGGCTTGAAAGCAGTGGCGGAAGCCGCGGCATCCCAGGCGGCAGAACCAACTGACGATACTTCAGCATTCCCGCCTGATCTACTTGGACTATTCAACCTATAAGTTCGGCTTCAAACCTCAATGTTTCCCATCCCTGGACACACAGCCTTTGCGGCCTGCCTCCACTCGCCAAATTGTACTGCCAGCAGAGGATTTGCATCAGGTTTAGTTTCAATCACCCTGTCCACGGGCCAAGTCCAGGGCTTTCCCAGGGCCGTAAAGTGAAGCACCTTCACCTCGCCGTAAGCGTCTCTTAGTGCACGTCTCAAGCGCAAGCCCCGTTCTCGTACTTCTTGTTGCTGCAAATGCGCTGTTTTCATTTCGGCTTTCCTTTGCTCGGGTTCTTCCCATTCCGCCGTATTCATGCTCGTCGAATCGCTGCTGGCCTGAGATCCCGGCGGTGAAAACTGTGAAGGCTGCCAATCTGGGTCCCTCGATGGTGCTATCCCTTGCCACCAGGAGGGTATTTCGTTTGTCTCCCAGTGACTGTTGAGTGTAAGATAATCCCCCGGCAGGAGCAGTGCGGTATTCTTGAACATTGCATTCACGATGTCCGTATCAAAGGTACCGATGGCGGGTGCTTGCAGCTCGCTCTTCATGCGCTCCCATCTACAAGATCTCCGAGTTAGCATGCTCTTCTAGGATCAATTCATAAATTATTAAACGTGTGTGCAGAGCATACACTCCAGCAGCATGTCTCAAAACGCGCAGTTGGGTTTGAATATGAAAGATTGAATCCGAGAACATGCTTACAGTCTGTCACTGAGGCTGATCAGGAGAAACGCGGAGCTGAATTCATCATCTAGCCAATATGCACGCGGAGCGGCAAGGTCAACTTCTGGAAGGTCGAACACATGGTCGAGACTTTGGAGGATCAGTTCGTCAGCATCGAGAACGAGTATTCTCTTCAGCGAAGGAATGTAATGATGTAGGCGGAAAGTGACGAGTTTTAAGAGTACACCTTGATAGTAGGGCACATCTTGAGTTGGGTTTTGGGGCGGCTCAAATGGTATCACTGTGGCATTGTGAGCAGTGAAGGCTGAGAGGTATGAGGTGTCGAGATTGGGTTTTACAAGCACGATAATTCGGTGCTTGGCGTTGAAACGATTTTGCAGGCGGTCGATGTTGACAAGGACCGAACAAGCGTATTGAGGCGTGGTGGCGTAAAAGACGTAGGCGAAAGGCGTCGTGAGGGTTTCAGAAACTGGGACAGGCGGATGTTCCAAGGTATACGCCAACCCTACGATGGGTTCTAGTGGATGGTTTGGAACGGTGGACGCTGGGCGAACGTTGCCATGAAGGTAAAAGCTCACAAACCAGAGTACAAGAATGGCCAGGCCCATAGAAAAGGCCAAACCCCTGGAATTCCGCAACGCATCTGCTTTACTCATTGTTATTGCAGGATTGGAAAACACTGGATAACGCTGCACAACGCTTCCAGCAAGGGATGTTTGTTGTTGAATCCGCAATGGCGATAGTCCTAAAGGCAAAGTAATATTTTATCTTTCTATTCTATTCTCAATCATAGGGGCTCTGCATATTCTGCAAAGCTGTATATCGTAAGATGGACAACAAAGCTGGGGAAGAATGGTTATAAGCAAGAGAGACAGCAGGAATAAAGAGATCCAAACCCACATTCCCCCTTCGATGAAGAATACATGAGGAAGAAAAATCACTATTCCCATTACCGGTCGGCATTCTGCATTCACAACCACTTCACCTTCTCGTTTCAAATACTTTGAGGCCTTTCAAAGCTCCATCAGATGATGCAGCATGTTGGAGGGCTCGACTGAACATGTGCTTTGGCTTTGAGCTATGGCTTCTTGATTCCCAAACGACCTCTAGAATCATCACTGGTTCCATAGGAGATGGCCATCTGATATGAAATTGAGTTAAATTATTCTCAGGGAAAATCAGTGAGACGGAGTCTTGAGGGCGAGAGCCTGGTGGTATAGATTGCTGCAGGGCAGCATCATACTACTCATATGTTGAAGCTTCGATTACTCAGTTGTGAATCTACATATGTCTGACACAGATCTCGAAGTAGAACAGGAAGATATTTCGACATCTTAGAAAGTACTACGGACTCAGAAACATCGGGTCTTGAGTCCTACGACTAAGTCTCGGCTATTAGCGTATGCAGAAAGGTTTCGAATCCTTGGCATTCATTTTTGCGCTGCCCCACGATGATCCTTTATATGAGAAATTCGACATTTAACCCCCCACCACCTATTATCGCATTCAAACAGGTGATTTTGAAGCTATTCAGATACTACTAATCAAAATCTATAGTATCAGCTTCAAGATCTCTTTTCAAGGCTTTAATATCAGCTTCAAAGATATAATCTTCGACGCTATGCTTGAAATGCTGTCTCGGAAACCTATCACATCTGCTTCTTTCGACAGCGTAATGGAGAAATTCATCAAAAGTGCCTTCATAATGAGGTCATATCTTCTCGAAATGTCGTCGAATTCAGGCCTTCAAAACACTAAAACTGAGCTCGATGAGATTGAAATTCGACGAATAGGGAGGCAGATAACGCACCTCACATCCGTGTGAGATAATGAGTTTCTCGATACGAGCGTTACAGTGTATGCTGACGTTATCCATGATGATCACACTCTTCGGGGCCGGAAAGGAACTGCATAGAGGTAGCAGTTCATCTGCTAGCCATCGAAAGAAAGCCT
>JAABUP010011394.1_pt1 | contig 10139 bp, 8 predicted proteins | sample 5559201 | NCBI WGS metagenome assembly JAABUP01 (sample SAMN10711887, study PRJNA513373) | rock metagenome | isolation source: Antarctica rocks | place: Antarctica | reverse complement strand
AGCCCGGCAGGTGAGGTTCCTCTCCAGCCTCTGACCTGATCTCGTCTGCATGGCGCATCTCATCTTCTTTCTCACTTGTGATGTCGGACACCTGCTGGTCCTCGTCGAGCGTGGATGATGCGATGTCAGCAGGCTCATCATATTCAGCAAAAGGCTCATCTTCGTCGATCTCAGGTATCTCATTCTCAGACCATTGCCCGCCGTCGCCTTCCATCGAAGTCACGGGTGGGTCAAAGATCGCTTCCGGCGCTGGCTCGGTCGGTTCGATCACACCATCACGCGCATGATCAAGGTCTGAATCGTTTTCGACGCAAGGCTCGTGAAGGGAGCCGACCTCATGCGAAGACGTTTCTTCGACTGCGGCATCCATCTCATCGTGAGTCCCGCCTGAATCGCTACCTGTGGCCTCGTTCAGAGGACTCGTGACCTCGGAATCTAGAGTCGGGACGGAAGCATCCTCAAGTAGTGAGTAAGTATCATCTGTCATTGCCATGTCCGCCGGTACTGCTGGAGAAGTCTCAACTTCACTGGCATCTTGGTTCACTTCTTCGATGAGCCCAGGAGTCTCGACATGGTCAAGCTCGACAACCGGTGGCTGTGGAGGAGGCAGAATATCTTTAGGCATTTCGTCCAAGTCCGGTGCAGAAGGTGGTGGCACTACGTCAATACCACGCCCTTCGAAAGACTGGATCATGCCCTTCACTTTGCTTCTCGAGGACTTCTTCTCCGACTTGTCTTTGCCTCTACTGGACGCCTTCGAGCTTTTCTTCTTCGGCTTGGACGACTCCACCGGGTCGACGATTGCGGGAGGCAGTACGTCCACATCAGGGACAGCGTCGACATGTTCACTCTCATCGCGAGGTGCCGAGGTTTCGAGAGGAAGGTCGGAAGCTCCTCCGCTTGACGTCGCCTCCACGAGCGTGATATGTGGCTCGGCTACCGGATCTGCGTCCACTGTGACGGGCCGAGTCTCCGAGTTATCTTCGGTATCCTTCCCGCCGGGTACGATGACAGCCTCAGCAGGCGTGCCTTCATGGTCAGGGCGGGGAATTACATTGTCCACCACAGCATCGTGGGAGCCATCTGATACAGGTTGTGGTCCCTCTCCAATTGCCTCGTCCACGATCGCGACAATATCATCCGGTGAATGATCGATCAGCACTGACGCTCTTTTCTTCGACTTCTGCTTCGGCCCTTTGGCGCTCTTCTTCTTCCTCACTGTCGGCTTGGGTTCGGGCGTGCCTGGCGCAAAGTGAACTGATCGGTCTCCCGCTGGCGACGGCGGAAAATCCGATAGATCTTCGAGCGCCTCCGGCTTATCGGTCAACGCTGCTATATTCACTTCAGGGAGTGTTTCGGTCCTGATTGGAAAGCTCCCCGGGATGTCAGAAGCGACCCCGCGCCCGCCGTCAGCGTCGAAGGCATCCACAGGAGGAGGCGATGGTGCGGGTGGAGGTGGTAAGCTCTCATGTTCGGGTACAGCGATGGCATTATCATCTTCCTCTTGGGACGACGGTTGATCATATCCAGCTTCATCTTCTTCGTCAGCTGCATCGACGTAGCCGCCATCAGCGATTGCAAGTGCAGGCTCAAATTCAGTCTTAGGAGGTCCAGTCCCTTCAGTCAAAGGCACCGAGGTCGCCGCTGCCAATATGTCTTCGCCGTCCACTACTGGACTCTGTGCTATATCGACGGACTCGTCCATGATGTCAATTACATCGTCTAATTGGCCTCCGTCCAGAAGATCGTCTGCATCGTCTGGCTTTCCAGCGATTTCTTCGGCTGCTAGTCCTTCGAGTGGAGCGTCTATAGAGTCTCATGTTTGTCAGCCAGTGCCGGAGTACTGTCGAAGGGGCGTATGTACCCTCTCGCTCAGACTCGCTATCCTCTCCACTCTCCGAGGCCTCATCGTCAGTAGGCTGAGGAAGCGGGTACCGAACTTTGTAGCTCGGAACGAACGGTTTACCGGCAGCTTCGGCAGAGATGACCAGCGACTGCGGTCCGCCGCGAGCAGGTAGAATGGAGCCACCCGGATTCCGCCATGTTGCTACTGATATCTGCTTGAAGTTGTACTTCTTTCTGATCTCCTCGAGATCAATAGCTGCCATGGTCTTGTCTTCAACAAACGTTCTGATATGGAGTTCTCATCGTGAAGGATAGTTGATAAGATGGAAGGATGTGTCTAAAAGAGTTATGCCGTGTGACGTGATCAAGACCTGCAAAGAGCTACTGTGTTGCTGCTGAACACTGTGAGACGCAGGAGAACTGGTCCCAGTGGGATTATCGGGCAGCGAATTGTTCCACTGATGTGATCTTGCTGTTTAGATGACACGGTCTCGGGGCATGCCGTTCGGGCACAAGGAAGCATATGCGAGATTGAGCTTACCGCACGGTAAGATGCTCTGACAGACGTGAACCACTTAGCGTGCAGCGGCAAAGCTACTGGGACCATGTTGGCCGACGTGTAAAGTGACGACTCCCTTCGCTGTCGCGTGAATATGGTGGTAGCGTGCATCGAACTAGCAGCGAGAACGACTGCACGGCCCGGTGGCATCGTTCGGAACGCCATTGGCCGAGTATGGCAACTTATGCTGTAGTGAAATGCGAGGCGTAGCTCGACGGGATAAGCAGCCAATGTGGTTGGCGTGTCAACGTCTCCGGTCCTGCATGGAAGCCCAAAGTCCGCGTCAACGCTGCCGATGTCTCGCGCACCCAATGGCGGCTTGTGCGAATGTGGTTCATGAGCACATGCGTGGGCGTAAAGTGGTGGTCAGCGTGTGACGTGGCGAGCTCGGAGGTGAACCAGTGGATCCTTCCGTGCGTGCCGTAACGGCCGAGGTCCGTGCCATCGTCCGACCCGTTCCGTTCGCGATGCCTTACCCATTGTGGCAGGCACCGGTGCTCACGACGAGACTGCCTGAAAGCACCACGCTCGCACACCACTCCGTGGTCGCTTCACCTCAATGTCGGCGATTGCAAGAATCCACAGGGCATCCGGACAAACTCAGCAATGCCTCTTGTCATCTGACGAGCACCGAGCCATGCAGGAGAACTAACTCGATCTCTGTTCGGTCAGTAAAGCGGCAGCTGGGTCTAGAGTCCATCGCCATCGCCATGACCACAACACTTGCAGATCGCACAACCCACCCTCAAAACCGTGGCGAGACAGAGAAACTCGGCGAGCAAGGTGAGCAAGGGTAAGAAGCCAATTCGCAGAGCGCCCAAGCCCACCCAAGGGCGCTCCGGGGAAGATTGCATTGAGCATTGCATCAGTATCTACCGTTACATGCCGGGGGAGTCGCTACATGCCCCAAAGCCGCCGTACCTTCGCTTCGAACGCGAGGTGATCTGCGGTCATGGTGCTATAGATCGTCCTCCAAGAACTTGTACGCGAACTTGAAATCCGCTTTTCGTCGGTTCATCCTACACAAAAGCAAGTCAGCAAACATCGTCCCTCCACCAACCGTACGAGGGAGCATGTGAGTTGATAATATATGCATACCAAGTGCTCTCATAATCAAAGAACCGATACGTGCCCTGCTCAAACTCCTCGGTAATACTCTTAGGCTCCTCATGCCGCTGAAACCAAGTCTGATACTGCTTGTGAAACCGCCAGCTCTGGCCCTTCAGCGCCTTTGCTGCTAGGTACTGCTGGTACGTTCCTTGCCGGTAGCAGAAAGCGTAGAATAGGCTGTCGGTGTCTATGCGGCTGTAGAGCCGCGGGTCGTCGAAGATGGGCAGAGGTGTTGTGGGGTAGTGCGCCGGAGTGTAGGGGTAGGGCGTGAGGGGTGTGTAGTGGGTGGGTTTGTTGGCGTCCGAGGGGAGAGGTGCGGTAAGGCGGGAGGCGTGGAGGAGGGATGGGGAGAAAGGAGCGTTGGCGTCGACGCGCTTTTTCGTTTCTTCGAAGGAGTCGAATAGGTCATTTAGCGAGGTTGGGAGGTGGTAGACGGATTCTTCTTCTTCCGATTCTTCTTCTGGCGCTGTGGTGCCATTGGATAGGGCTAAGCCGGCAACGCCAGAGTCGGGTGAGGGTGGTTGTGGCGCTTTGCTTGGGGTTTCTGCAGCAGTCTGTGAAGGTGCCGCGTGCGAGACTTGCGGTGAAGGGGCGACAGAGGGCGTCTTGGAGCTTGGTTGTGTTGCTGGCTTCACCGGAGCTTCTGCGGCCTTGACTGGCTCCTCTTTCGGTGCCGGCTTCGGCGGTGGCTCTACAGCTTTCGCAGCTTGTGGTAGCGGTTCCGCTGGTTGTGCGTTCACCACCGCCGGACTTGTCTGCTCGCTTGTCTTGTGCGCTCCGGGAGGTGGTGGGAGTGGCGATATTCCAACGCCACTCTTATCGCTCGCGGCAGCTGCGGCAGCCGCACTCGCATATTTCAGCGGCTGCCCGGTGGGTATCGTGGGTAACGGTGCAGGCTTCATATCTGACACCACCGGCTTCCCTACAACACTTGCTGGTAGAGTAGAATGCAGTGTTGAAAGTGCCGGTAAAGGGCTCTTCGCGTGCTGTTGACTACTTCGCCGACCGTTTGGCGGACCTTCTGATATGGATGCGCTCTTGCTCTTGTTCACGTTTGCTGCCTTCACTGCCGCTGCGGCGTCCCCATGATCAGGTGTGTCATCTGCCACACTCTGCGCATCTTGGCTCGACAGTTTGTCACCCTCCTCCTTGGTCATACCCCACGATTCCTCCTCCTCTTCCAAATTCAGACCTTCGTACATCCATTCGTTCTCCTCGAAGTCGACCTCCAAGTTGTTCTCCACGTAGTGCTTGATCTCGTCCTGGATGTCCTTGACCTGATCGGAATCTATGCTGCCATTCTCGACCCCTCGTAGTATTATCTCGAGCTTCCCTGAGTGCTCCTTGTGCTTCTCCACCGTCCGCTCAAGCTCAGATAATCGGTCCGCCTTACCTGTGTCTTTCTTGCCCTTTTTCATGCCGGCATGCAATGTCTCAATCTCCGCTTCGTGCGCCTCCGTTTGCCGCCCGAGCTCATCTACCATGTCCGAGACGAAGTTGGATATCTCCATCTTCTCGCGCTCTTTCGGGTCGAGCTTTGCGGCCGCGGAAAGTCCCTCTTTCGAGAACGCTTTTGTCTTCATCTCTACACCATGTGCGTCAGTATCGAGCAGCACTCACGGCAGCATGGCACGTGATCTCGCACCCTTCTCTACCGCCTTGAACGTCTCCATCCGGGTCTCGATCAGCTTCCTCTGGTCCACTAACGGCGTCTTGTTCTTGATCTCGCTCGACGTCGCCCATGTCTTCACTTTGTCCCGTGATCGCTGCAGCTTCTTGATCTCCTTCTTCAAACTATCCTCCAGCTTCTCCCGTTGCGACGCATTCTGGCTCGCCGAAAGCTTCTCATATACTCCGTCGAAGGCTTGTATGCCCAGCGCTATCGTCTTGAATTCTTTTTCGATCTCCTGCTGGAGCTTGCGTGCTGCCATTGCGTCGTGATGCGCCGTGCGCTTGCGATGTTGGCCCTAGCCTGGTATTGCGAAGCGCAATGCGTGGCCCGCAATCGGCTCCGTCCAGCGAATGTGTTTGCGTCTCGGTGACGATGTGAACGGACGCCAGCTTGTCTACGGCTGGGTGGTGTTGTAGACGGGGTGGGTTGAGGTTGGATGGTGTTGTTTGCTAGAGAGGCGCATGTGGTCGTATGTGAAGTGGAGTGCCCGGGGGCGGACGAATTACCGCTAAGGCTTAGGTTGCGGCGGCAGCGCGGATCTCGCACGTGAACCTGGTCCATGGACGCGCTACCATTGACCACATGTACAGGACCTACAGGTAGATGAGGTAGATTGACTCTCGACACTACAACATACAACGTCTGCCCGCCCGAATTCATCATTGTACATGTGGCTCGAAGCCTGGATCTATTGCCACCAGGACATACAGCTGAGAAGCCGCCCGCCCTCGTCGCTCACCACAGAGTTCGCGACGCCGCGGAGACCATGCGGCGAAATCGATCATGAAGAGTACGTGGGCACCTTCCCACCCATTGCAATGGCACGCCTGACATGACCTCACAGCGGTCATCCAACGTGTGAAATCCGCCTCCGTCACGGTCGATGGCCAGCTGATCTCCAGCATCGCCAAGGGCGTGCTAATCTTCGCCGCCATCGGGAAGGATGACACCCCCAAGGAAGCCGAGAGCATGGCGAGCAAAGTGCTCAAGGTAAAGCTGTGGGAAGACGATCAAGGCAGCAAGTGGAAGAAGAACGTGCAGGAGATCAACGGTGAGGTCCTATGCGGTATGTACTTTCACTCCCGATCTCCTTCTTGCCCCGCCGCATCTCAACCTAACATGATCCGTGCAGTCTCCCAATTCACGCTACTAGCAAGCACGAAGAAGGGCAATAAACCAGACTTTCACAAGTCCGCATCCGCAGCCAAAGGCAAAGAGCTCTACGATCACTTCCTTGCCCGCGTGCGCTCCCAGTACCGCCACGACCGGGTTAAAGATGGTGTCTTCCAGGCCATGATGGACGTGGAACTCGTGAACGATGGTCCGGTAGGTGTGGACTACCGCTGTATTGACGAAGCGGTAAGCCCGCGTCGTGGCTTTCCGGATGCTTGACTCGGATGAGGTTCCGGAGTTCGTCATTGGGAGCCGATGCTGATTTCGAGAGGTTGCTAGGTCACGATAGAGATCGAGACGAATTCGGCGGAGATGAAGAACCCAACAGATTTCGCCGCTTTTACTGATGAGCTTGAGGAAGGCGCATTCAAGGGCCACGTGCACAAGACCTTTGACCTGCCTGCTTCGCTTATGGAGTAACCTGGCGGTGTTAGTAATTGCTTGCACGGTAAAGCCGAAGACATCTCAGGCGCCGCTTTACGATCCTGGCCGAGCTATCTCGCCTACGAATGACACGCCTCACGAACAGCTTGTCCGCGATGGTCACTCTTGCGATCGATGGGCGGCTCAGCGGTGTCCGCACAGGGCTGCTGTGGAGTGTGAGAGCGGCTGTCATAGCTGATATTCAGCAAGGTGGACCTCTCGGCACCAAGTTGGTCGCGCACCGAATACTGCCTTGCCGTGCAGAGCCTAGGTGGATATCACGAAAAGCCCACACGGATGACTTAGGTGCCGTTTTGTCGGCTGGTAACCTGGCAAGGGGACGTGTAAATCGTACATTGAATGGAACGAGTCATGAGTTGAAGCAATCGATTCGATCTAGTATCTATATCTCGCTAAGATCAAGCACCGGCCAAAAAGCTATGCTCTGACTTACTCGACCACAAACACACCGCGGTATCTCATCTCACCCTTGTCCAGCTTCGCCATGCCCTCCTCAATCCCCTCCTTCGTCATCGGGAACTTCTCCACGATCGGCTGGATGTTGTGCAGAGCGGCAAACTCCAACATACGTTTGTGGACGTACCTGCTGGCAACAACCGAGCCTTGCACGGTGATTCCGTTCAAGATCAGCGACATATTCGGGATCGTGAAGTTGCCCTCGTCGACACTGAGAGGGTGGATCGTGGCCCCCGCCGCCATAATCGGCATAATCAGATCCCACTGCGGCATCACCGAAGTCGTGACCAGAAGGCGGTTAAGCGGCTGCGAGACCTTGAGCTCCTTGGCGCCCTTGGTAGCCACGAACTCGTGCGCACCAAGTTTCATCGCCTCGTCCTTCTTCCTGTCGCTCCCAGACAGCACCACAACCCTGCAACCCATCTTACTCGCGAACTGAATCGCCAAATGCCCCAACCCACCCACGCCCATGATCCCCACCGTCTCCACCGGATCAGTGTGATAGCTATGCAACGCATTAAACACCGTCGCGCCTCCACACTGCAGCGGCGCGGCCGCCTCATCAGGCAGACCATCCGGGATCTTGAACAGGAAGGCCTCGCGCCACACGGCGCCCTTGGCAAACGAGCCCTGGTCCAGGTCCGCGTAGCCGTACATGGCGCGCTCGGCGCAGTAGGTCTCGCTGCCTTTCAGGCACTGCTCGCAGTGGCCGCAGCTGTCGTGCTCGTAGCCCCAGCCCACGCGGTCGCCCTTTTTAAGGTACTTGGCGTCCGGGCCGAGGGACTCGACGATGCCGACGCCTTCGTGGCCGAGGACCATGTCGGAGGTGCGGTAGTGCATGTCTTGTTCAGGGTGTTAGTAAGTGGGTTGATGGTTGTTTAGATGTAGGGGTAGCGACTCACCGGTTCCGCAGAGGCCGGAGGCTGTCACCTTAAGTAGGACTTGGTCGCCGGTGAGGTCGTTCTTCTTTGTCTCGGATTGCTGGATGGAGCCATCCTTGGAGCCCTTGAAGACGGTGAACGAAGGCATTGCGGTTCTTGCGTGATACTAGTCTGTGCAGGGTATGGTGGTAGTCTTCTTGACTGTTTGAAAGGATGAAAAAGTGAAGGGCCGAGAGTATGAGGCTTTGAAAATGATAGACACCTGCGACCGATTATATACGAACCCTTTTCGAAGACATGACGTCTATCCTGTCCAGAACGTCGGCCCCGGAGCACCTTCAGACGACGAGTAAAGTCAACGCGCTATCAGCCCTGGGGGTCCCTTCCGCTTACCGAGCAAGGGCCCGCTCCATGGATGCAGCGTCCTGTAGGTGCTTCACGGTCATCGCTTTGCAGAGATTTGCCTGGTCTGTCACCTGTGGGCTCTTCGGCATCCGTAGGGCTGCGGCACTTTGCCACTAGATGCGGTGTTTTTGTGGCGAGGCAAGACCCAGGATTACATCATCTTTTGGTTGAGGATAGTCTAATCTTCTATCGATAGCAGAGAAGCCAGTAATTCCTATCGCCGTCTGTTACAGCAAGCAATTTCGAACGCTCTCCTTCGTCAACGTCACGAAAACGGTTCGGATGTCGTCGGAGGTGGGCCCGGATCAGGCCAAAAGGATCGACAGGCAAATACGCGGGAATGCCCGGCTGACTAACAGCCGATATATCAGTCGCCTTCAAGTTGCACCGATACATCACTTCGTTCTCACTCCATGTACATTGTAATCAGTTGATTCGTAATTCAGGCGATATCGCGGGTATTGCGGGTTGTCAAGAGCGTAAGATGTCTTAAGAGATCACCCACTCGCTCACCACCTCGTCAAACAGTCCTCCTTCTGGACGTCCAAGGGTTTTGAGTGCTTGAACGGTGTCGGTGTCTCCGCCATATCACGAAGAGTGTGCGCTACTGTACAGTCACCCCAGAGTCCCACGCGGCCTTGTTGAATTTGGCAAGATGTCGAGACTCCCGAGACTCGGCACTTCTGATCTCTACCGACAAGCCGGTTTGCTGGAATCCCATGTCTTGGAGAGTACGCACAGCGCCGGCATGCAGACTATCGGACGCTGCAGCCCCCTCAGACCTCCGCAGGTCTTCGAACTTCTAGTCCGGGCTCGGTCGTCCAACTCGAGCTGTGTCGATTCATGGCTTGATTATGTACAGGCTTTGTACCTAACTCATTCGGTGCGCGCGAAGACGGCTATGGTCATGACAGTGCTATTCCCGCACTCTCCAATCGAGCCTCCAACTGCTGCGGTACCGATGCAGGGATAGCAGTTGTTCTCGCCGGCGTCTCCTGATACCACCCCGTTCCCTAGGATGCCGGCATTCCTGAAGTCATCCGTAAGCGGCGTGCGACATAAGCGAAAGTGTACAAATGTGACTTACGAGGTAACGTAGGCGAGCGCATTGCTGCACCAACAATCGGCCGTGGTGGCGGCCGTATTGACCTGTGTAAGAGTCAGTAAAGCGCGCCACGTCAACCACATGGCCTGCTTACCGTGCCGAAGAAGATGTAGCCGGCAAGGAAACAAGTCCTGCTGCAGGTGCTGTCGACGAGAGTGGAGTAGGTGGCCTGGTAGCTGGTCAAGGCTAGACCGGTGGTAGAGGTCTTCGATCCAGTCTGGACGTAGCATCCGAGGTAGCTGTAGACGTAGGTCGACCCGGTAGGGCCAGGTACACCAGTGGCACCGGTAGGGCCCTACGCTACAGTTCAGTATTGACTCACAACGCAAGAAGGATCGAGGACCACGACTCACAGATGGTCCTTGGATACCCGAAGGCCCTGTTGCTCCGACCGCACCGCTCGCGCCCTGTCTCCTTGTCAGTCCTTAGATCTCGATACGAAGAGGGTTGTAAAGTAGGACGCACTGTGGCACCGACAGCTCCGCTGGC